>Ga0315281_10004815_pt1 | contig 19487 bp, 22 predicted proteins | sample YL17G07_0_MG_FD_204540 | JGI IMG/M metagenome (GOLD analysis project Ga0315281, IMG submission 204540) | Sediment microbial communities from Yellowstone Lake, YNP, Wyoming, USA - YL17G07_0 | ecosystem: Environmental > Aquatic > Freshwater > Lake > Sediment | place: USA: Wyoming | collected... | reverse complement strand
TCTTTTGATGTCATCCGCAATTTTAATCGTAAGTCTAATCATCTTTCACCTCCTTGAAATATCAACCATTGCATTTTGCTTCGTCCTGATAATATTTGTAAACCCAGTCCTCAAACCAATGCCCAATGTAAGGATAAAGCTCGGGAAGCTTTGTCTGAATTCTTTCATGCAAAGAATCTATAAACTTTTTAACCATTTGGTTTTTAATCGCCAAACAATTTTCATAATCTTCCACAAAACTACAAACATATAACTTCTTATCTAAAACCGCTAAAATCAAATTCTTGATTTCAGTCATAAGAACATCTCTGCTATTGTCAAATACCCTAACCCACGCAGGAGAAACTTCCCATAATTCCCTGCCTTGTATCTCTTTTTCCATTTTCCTGAATCGGATATAATCATCAGAACTCGCGATTTTTGAAAGAACAGTACAAATGGTTTCGTATTTCCGGGTCTTTATTTTATTCACGGTTCACCTCCTTCGGATTTAACCATATCACAACCTCAAAAAAATATCAACTATTTTGTAGTTTTTCTGCTAATTGTTTTAATTCTTCAAAATCTGCTTTTGGGCCTAACGCGGTTGAAATTCCACCTTCTTTTAATTCGTAAAGTGGATAAAGTTTAATATGCGCATGATTCACGCCCATTCCTTCCATTACCATTACCACGCGTTCAACTCCCAATCCTTTCTTTAAAATTTTCGAAACCTTCTTCCCCGCTAACATTAATTTTTGATAAATATCATCCGGCATCTCAAAAGCATCGGCATTATAATGTTCTTTAGTTAAAACCAAGGTCATTCCTTTTGTGTTTGGGTTAATATCCAAAATCGCTAAAAAATTATCATCTTCCCAAACCTTAAAACTCGGAATCTCCCCTTTTATAATTTTACAAAAGACGCACTCGTCCATAATTTCATTTTACTCAACCACGCTTGGTTGACTATCATTATTAATTAAAATCTTGTGTTGTTTGTATTCTGCTTTAATCTTATTATCGCTTTTTTCGAGCAAAATTTCAACACCCAAACCTTGCATCGTGTCTTTAGACCAATACTGGTCAAAAATAAAATTGCCCAAAGAATAAAAAATCATCTTGCCATTATATTCTTCAATCGTCTGCACAACATGCGAATGGCTTCCTAAAATTAAATCTGCGCCAGCATTAATAAATTGTTTTGCTTTTTCTTTAGTACTTTGAGCTGGAACTTTTTGATATTCCGCACCCCAATGCGGCATAACAATCAAAAAATCAACTTGTGGTCTAATTTTTTCTATTTCTTTTAAAACATCCTCGAATCCCGTATCAATCAACCCATGATATCCGACAAATCCGATTTTAATTCCATTTTTTTCTATAATTGTGGATAAATTTTCCGATTGATTATTGTAATTACCAAAATAATTTATTCCCATGCTTGATAAATAATTTTTTGTTTGCTCATAACCCTTTTCTCCAAAATCCAGCATATGATTATTTGCCAAATTAAAAACATTAAAACGATTTTGAAGTATAGATAAAAATTTTGGCGAATTTGTAAAACGCATTCTGGTATTGCCGTTAGACACAGATTTAAAATCAGTAATCGGACCTTCTAAATTAGCGATCTTCAAATCCGCGGTTTTAAGAAAATTATCAATTTTCAAAAATGGGAAATTATAATCCCCTGCTTTTTGCGTTTTGGTAAGCACTATTCTATCAAGCATCATATCGCCAAAAGCCAAAATTGAAACTTTCTTTATTTCTGGCTGGATTATTTTAGCGGAATTTTGATTTAAAAAATCAAAATTCCGCGTGTTTTTAAGCGCAAAAAAAGCAATTGCAACAATTTCTATAAATAATATTAAAACTAATATTTTTCTCATTATGACTTTATTTTACTTACATCTTGACTTTTTGTCAAACTGGGAGTATAATAGAATAAAGTACAAGTTCGGACAAGGAGGTTTAGATGTTAATAAGGGTATTGGCTTCTATTCTCGGTCTGGCTTGCGTTGCCTTTCTTATCTGCTGTGTTATCGACCCCGACCACAGAAAACATCTCAAAGAAAACATCACGGGATTCTTTCTGCACGATTTTGAATCATGATCAAAGAAAAACTCAAAAAGCTCTTTCTGTTTTTCAAGATCTTTCTTTTGACAATCGCAATCGCGATTGCCACGTACCTTCTTCTAGCGAAATGAAGCCCCCGAACTCAATTATTGAGCCCGGGGGCATTTTTTTACAAAAATTAAATTTACAAATACATAAATTTTTGATAAAATAAAGTTATTGCCGAGTCGTCTAATGGTAGGACCCATCCCTCTGGAGGATGGTATTGGGGTTCGAATCCCTACTCGGCAGCATGATTAATAAAATGTTATCAAAAAACAAATTTATTATATTTTTTATCATATCAATAGTGATAATTTTATTTATCACTCCTGTTTTTGCTGATGACAATTCATTGCAACAAGCCGAAGCAGAAAAGACCCAACTCCAGCAACAACTTCAGGATATTGAAAATCAAATCACCCAGCTTCAACAACAACTTAGTGTTATCACGGGACAAAAAAATACTTTACAAAATAAAATAAAACAACTTCAAAATCAACAAGCGGTCTTAACCTTGCAAATCAAGACCACTACCTTGCGAATTACCGATTTAAATAAACAATTAGGCGTAACGAAAGCGAATATTAATGCAAGCACTGCCAAAATTCAATTATTCAGACAACAGATGACGCAATTTATCCGCGAAATAAACGAATACGATGATTATCCGCTTATATATACGATTGTTATGGGAAACAATTTATCCGATTCTTTAAACGAAATAGCAAAATACTCCCAATTATTTGCAGAATTGGACACTTTGCTCAATCAGGTGCTACAAGTAAAAAGCGAGCTTGATCAACAGGCCCAAATTTTAACACAACAGCAAGAAGACGCTAGAAACCTTTTGTCCATAAAAACATTACAACAACAGCAATTATCCGGCTCAGTAAGCACACAAAGCAACTTGCTTAAAGAAACCAAGGGTAAGGAAAGCAATTATCAAACAGTGTTAAGTAATACTCAAAAGCAGGCAGCGGAAATCCGCAATCGTCTTTATCAATTGCTTGGCATAAGCGCACAAATTACTTTTGGACAGGCAGTAGAAATCGCACAATGGGCATCTAACCAGACAGGAGTAAGAGTAGCATTTTTATTGGCTATTTTAACTCAGGAATCAAATCTTGGCAAAAATGTCGGCACGTGTAATCGTCCTGGCGATCCTCCGGAAAAAAGCTGGAGAGTGGTTATGAAGCCCGACCGTGATCAACAACCATTTTTAATAATAACCAAAGAACTCGGTATGAATCCCGACATAACCCCCGTTTCCTGCCCAATGCGTGACAGCCAAGGCAACCAAATCGGCTGGGGCGGAGCAATGGGACCTGCCCAATTTATACCATCAACCTGGATGGGTTATAGAGATAAAGTAGCAGCAATAACTGGCAAGACAGCTAATCCTTGGGATATTCGTGATGCTTTCATTGCCGCAGCCTTAAAACTTAAAGCTGGCGGAGCAGGATCCATAAGCGGAGAATGGACTGCTGCGATGTTGTACTTTTCCGGCTCCACAAATTTAAAATACAGGTTTTACGGAGATAATGTAGTAGCAACAGCCAATCAATACCAAAAAGATATTGATAGTTTATAAATAAGCATTCAATATGATAAATGTGTATAAAAACTTTTATGTTTTTGTAATAGGTATTATTTTAATCTGCGTAGTCGGGAGTTTAATTTTTGTTGTGCGCGGAGATTATAATCCAATTGAAGTCAAACAACCAGCTCCGCTACCCAAAAAAATTAATGCCTTTTTTCTAAATCAAGTTAATGAATGTTTTATTCCTGTTGCCTCTCTTTATGGATATACTTTACGCATTTCATCCGGCTTTCGTAGCATAGAAGAACAAAATCAATTATATGAACAAGGACGAACCGTAAATGGACACATTGTCACCGAAGCTCCGGGGGGCAGAAGTATTCATAATTTTGGCTTAGCAATAGACATAGTTGATAGATGGAGGGGTTATGATATTGATTTTGATAAACTGGGAAAAATTGGAGAATATTGTGGGCTTGAACATGGCGATGACGGTGATGTGGCTCATTTTGAAAATAGACAAGGACTTACTACAGATCAATTTATACAAGGATCCAGACCGCAACATTTAACTCTCCCCTGCCAAATTATGGAAGACCGTGCCAAGGCAAATCAAAAATTGACACTTAAAGATTTACAAAATTGCGGTGCGCCAAAATTTTAAAAATTAATTTATTTTAAAAAACTTATGCCAGAAAATTTCGAACTGCCAAATTCAAAAAGCGCCGAAAGCTCCATCGAACTTTCTTCTTTGTCTTTTAATTTTGATTTCAGAAACGAAATTCAAAATGAAGTAAAAAGTAAAATTGACGACATAAAAATGGCTATTGCGAAAAAACTTGGCGAATTTTTACCGAATTGGGTTTCGCCTAAAATAACGATAAATCTTACTGCCTCAAAAAATGGAAATTGGCACGTTAATAAAGACAATATTATTAATGGCGATTTAGGAATATTAACACTTGAAGATTATTTTGATGGAATTATAAAAGGCACCGTCCACGAAATTTTTCATATCTGGATGGAAGAAAAACAAAATCAGGACTGGCGCAATGATGACTTGAGCAATCTTTCCGAACACGAATTAAGGAATATGATGATTTTCAGAACGATAGATGAGGGATTAGCGACATTGATTAGCGGTGGCCCAAACTTTAAAGAATATCACGAAGAACAAGGCAAAAATTATGATGAATATATACAAGATTGTTTCATCGCATTTAATAGTTTTCTCAAGGCGAAAACCAGAGAAGAATTAGTATTTTTTTTCGAAACCTCGTTTCAAAACTCACAATTTTCTATAGTGGGTAATGAAATTGCTAAAATTATTTTAGAAAAAAATGGCATTGATAATTTCAAAAAAATAATTAATGAAGCAAGAAAGAATCCCGAAACAATGTTTAAAGAATATAGAGAAATTTGTGAAAAAGATAATTATTTGCCAAAAATTAATCCGACCGAAATTGATCAGTAAAAAAATTTAAAAACAAGAATAAAAAAAATATCCCGCAAATACGAGATATTTTTTTTATTCGTAATATTCTATTACTGTCCTGATGTTGGCTGAACCGATGTTTGCGGTCTAATCTGTATTGATTGCGCAGTAATACTTCCGTCTGAATTAATGGTTCCTGTAGCTGTGATTGTTTTGCCAACTTCCAAATCAGTTGCGGTTCCAGTTACAGACTTACCGATTTCCGTAGTAGTTGAATAGAAAATAATTTCTGATCCGCCATTCTGAAGTTTTACTGTAATACTTTTATCGTCTTTGGCAATAATTTCTCCTCCAGCAAAATTTCCAGCACCATTTCTTGCTGTGCCATTTCTAAAATTACCCGCCCCATTTTGTGCAAATCTTTGTTGCATCACTGAAGCTGAACTGTTCTTGCCTTTTCCAATTCTCATTCCTGCAAAAAAAGCCAAACCAATAATTATAATTGCCACTATAACAATAGGAATTATTTTTTTCATATAGATGTTTACTTATTAATTATTAACCCGCCCAAGGCGGGCAAGTTACTCGTATCTTAATGCTTCAATTGGATTTAATGTAGCCGCTCTTTTTGCCGGATAATAACCAAACAAAATTCCAATCAAAGCCGAAACTCCAAAAGCTAAAAGAACTGAAAATAAAGAAACTTTAGTGGTGATTCCGCCAAATTTTGATACGCCCAAAGAAAGAACCCAGCCCAAAACTACTCCAAAAATTCCGCCCAAAAAAGTAAGCATAACCGCTTCTGATAAAAATTGAAATGTAATGTCTTTTCTTTTTGCGCCAATTGATTTTCTTAAACCAATTTCCCGAGTTCTCTCTGTAACTGTGGTTAACATCATATTCATAATTCCGATTCCTCCAACAACTAAGGAAATCCCGGCAATAGAACCCAATAATATGGTAAGCGTATTAGTTATTGAAGATGCGCTTGCTGCAATATCTGCTTGATTTAAAATACTGAAATCCGCTGATTGAGGATCAGAAATATGGTGTCGCTCCAATAATAATGAGGTGATTTCGCTTTGCATTTCAACCATTGAATTTTGGTCGACTGCTTGAACACTAATTGTAGTTAAATAATCATTTCCTGATAAAAATTTCTGGGCAGTTGTAAGCGGAACAAAAATTACATCATCCTGACTTCCAAATCCAGTTCCACCTTTTGATTTAGTGACACCAATGATTTTAAATTCAATACCCTTGATGCGGATTGTTTGACCGATTACATTTGTTGCGTCCGTACCAAAAAGATCATCTCTGGTTGTAGGACCTATAACCGCTACTTTTGACATGCTTTTTGTATTTTGATCAGAAATAAACGAACCATCGGAAATTTCAACATTTCTAACTACTGGATAAGCCGAAGTAACCCCAACAACTCTGGTTCTGGTATTCGTGCCTTTCGCTGTAATTTGATAATTTCCAGTATTTTCTGGTGCTATATTTTTAACCGAGGTTACGCTACTTTGAATTGCTTCTACGTCAGATATGGTTAAACTTTGAGCAGATCCACGGCCAGTACTTACTTGAAATCCTTGGCCTTGTTGCGCGCCAGGCGTAATCATTACTAGATTTGAACCAAGGGCTTGAATATTCGATTCAATCGAACCCTGGGCCCCCTGGCCAATGGAAATCATGGCAATAACCGATCCAATACCAATAACAATGCCTAAAATTGTCAGCCCGGAACGCGCCTTATTTGAAAGTATTGCAGAATAGGTTTCTTCAAATAAGTCAGATATTTTCATAAATTATTTTGGTTGATAATTTTTTTATTTAAATTCTTCTTATCTTCTACAATCATGCCATCGCGAATATTAATAATTCTATCAGCGTGTTCTGCAACGTCATGTTCGTGAGTAATTAAAACTATTGTATGATGATGCTTTAAATTTAATTCCTGAAACGTCCCCAAAACAATTTCTCCGGTTTTGGTATCAAGATTTCCGGTTGGTTCATCTGCCAAAATCAAAGAAGGGTTATTAATTAATGCCCTGGCAATTGCCACTCTTTGCATTTGTCCGCCAGAAAGTTGATTGGATTTGTGCAAAAAATGCGCCTTATCCATGCCAACATTTCTTAATGCTTCTATGGCTTTTGTTTCTCTTTCTTCTTTTGGAACTTCGCTATAAACTAATGGCAGCATTACATTTCTTAAAACCGTTGCGCGTGGAAGCAAATTAAATGATTGAAAAACAAAACCAATTTTATTTTTTCTGATATCTGCCAATTCATCTTCAGAAAATTCTGAAACATTTTTCCCGTCTAAAAAATATTCGCCGCTTGTTGGAATGTCCAATGCGCCAATAATATGCATTAATGTTGATTTCCCTGATCCAGATGGCCCGACAATTGCTACAAACTCCCCGTCTTCGATTTTGAAAGATACGCCCCTTAAAGCAACTGTTTCTATGTCCCCACTCTTATATATTTTGGTAATATTTTTACATTCAATCATGTTCCAATATATATTATCTGCCAAAACCACCAGCGCCAGGTATTCTAATTGAATTTTGTGTCCCAGTAGTTGTCGTGGTTGATGAAGCTGTAATCGTTCTAATAATTATTGTGTCCCCTTCTTTTAAACCGCTTGTAATTTCAGTATCAATATCATTCACCAATCCAATTTGAATTTGTTGTTGCAACGGAGTATTTTGTAAGATTGTGCCAGAATTACTATTTGCAAAATTAGATGCCACTTGTTCATTAGGCATTTCTACATAAGAAACGTTTCCCGAGGACTTAATCGCTGAGCTTGGAATTATCAAAACATCTTGTTTCATATCAGTAATTACTGATGCAGAAACGCTCATTCCTGGTTTTATTCTATCGTCCTGTGTATCAAAACCAATTTTAACATTATAAGTAACCACGCCCTGACTAACGGTTCCTATTATATCAACCTCTAAAACCTCTCCAGAAATACTTAAACCATCTATTGCGTCAAATGTTAAGGTTGCTTTTTGGCCAACTTTAATTTTTGCCACATCAACTTCGTTTAAAGAAATAGTCGCGATTTTTTTATTAGTAATAAATGTCGCAATTGCGGTACCGCTAGAAATTGAATCTCCTTTTGAAATGTTTAATTTAGCAATTACACCATCAAATGGAGCGCGAACATAATAATTGGCTAAATTATTTTTCGCATCTTGAAGTGCGGCTTGTTTTTGTTTTAGAGAATTTTGCTGACTAATTAAATCCAAAGGATTATTTTGTTGCGCGGCTTGCAAATTACGATTATAACTCCCTAAAGATTGCTGATTGGAAATTATACTATTTTTAATATTGGTTAAACTCGTAAGATGGCTATTCAACTTACTAATATAACTGGATATATCTGATTGATACTGAGTAATTGCCGAAGGAATTTGTCTTGATGATTGATTTAATGTAGAAACTACTGTATCGAGTAAATTCTGCTCGTCTTTTACTGTTTGTGCCATAGTTTTTAGGATTTCTATTGTTTCATCAACTAAAGCAACTATTTTATCAGAAGAAGAATATCTTGTGGTGTTTCTATAGTCATTTAAGTTTTGACCATACTTGGTTGACGACGCGGAATAATCGGATCCCGATTGTGTAATCATCGAAGCAACAAGATCACTACTCGACTTATCAACTACTAAGTCCTGGTAAGCGCCTGTGTTTGGTTTTTGATTTGGTAGTCCAACAGTATTATCATATAAAATTGCTCTTATTCCATCGATGGTACTCGGCAAATCAAGAAAGGTATTAGCAACTTCGTTAAATCCATTTTGATAATTTTGATCCAAACTATTTTGCGTATTGGTAATCGAATCTTGAATTGTGGGAATGTTTGATTGTTGGCTTAATTGCAATTTTGACAAACTAATTTGAGCATCTTCTAAGCTAATTTCTGCGTCTCGAACTGCTTTTTGGGCATCTTTTGAATCTAATTGAGCCAATATTGCTCCACTTTTTACTTCCTGACCAAATTTTACATTAACATATGTTATATCTCCGGACGCTTTTGATTTTACGTCAACTTGATTCAATGCTGAAACCTGACCGCTTCCAGAAATTGAAGAAATTATTGTCCCCTTAGAAACTGTCCCCAAAACATAAGTGGCTTGAGCTGGCTTGCTAAATAATGGCTTGATTATTGAATATCCCACAACAACTAAAACAATAATAATTACCCCGGAAACAAATCTGTGTTTTTTAATAAATTTGAGAATTTTTTTAATCATATAATTTAATAAATTATTATTATTAAGGCAACATCATCCCCGTTGGAGGTGAAGGCATTATTCTGATAAATTTTGCTTCAATCTGGCCAGAATTATTTGGCTCGCCAATAATTACTACAAAATCGTTGATTTTTAAATCGTTAATTTTTAAATCTTCTCTAAGCCTTTTAATACTGGTTTGTTCGTTAACCACGACCAATTTTTCTATATTATCTTTACTTTTAATCGTAACCAATGCTTGCCCCGGGCTTGTCGAGGAGTCAATTTTAATTATTTGTCCAAATATCCCATTGGCATCAATCAAACTACGATCATCAAGTTGTTGCAAAAATCCCCCTCTTGGTCCGCCAAAATTATTATGATAATTTTCGCTCCAACGGTTAGAAAAATCGGCCTTTCTACTGCCCACAACCGTTCCTATCTTAAAAACCAAAAGAATCACAAGAAATGCTAAAATTCCTAAAATAATCCCCCTGAATAATTTTGATTGTAAAAAATTTTCTAAGTCCATAGAATAATTTTTATGTCTTTAACTAAAAATTTTATTGATTCTAAAAATGCTAAAACCACCACTAAAAATAATGCTAAATTTAATACTGGCAAAGACTCGAGAAGAGATAATGCAAAACTCTGCCAATAAGTCATAACTATTTTAAAGTCAGAAAAGATTAATGACAAAAACTGTAAAAATCCCGAATCAGAAATGGCTTTTTCCAAACCATGAAAAACAGGTATGATTGCAATTATTGAAACAATAAAAATAAACGAAAAAATAAAAATTCTTCGCCTTACTGTTAAAAGCTGTTTTTCTCTGTGAATACGATCCATTATTTTTAGAAAAAGTTTTTCCATACTAATATAGTACGAATAAAGGATGCATTTTGGTGCATCCTTTATTTTATAATTTGTTTAAGCTTGATTATTGCCCGCCTATACCGACTTTTCGTAGTATTTATTGATTCATCTAATGTTTTCGCAATTTCTTTAAAACTAAAAGCATGATCATGATGCATAGAAATAACTTTCTGATGATCTGGTGAAAGTTTTTCCAAAGCATAGGCCAAATTATTTTCAATAATATTGTTTTTACCAATTAATTTGTCCGTTAAAAAATTATTCCCATATTCATCTTTGAAAGCAGAAAATGGTAAACTTTTCCTTTTTCTTAAATAATCAATTGAGGCATTTTTGGCAATACTGAAAAGCCATGTTTTAAATTGTTGTCGCTCGTCAAATTTTTTTAAATTTTTCCACATTTTTACAAAAACTTCCTGCGTTATATCCTCTGCTTCAAAATTGTTATTAATGTAATGGCGCACAAAATTATAAATATGTTTAAGATATTTTTTAATCAAAATTTCAAGTGATTTTTCATCACCTTTTGAATATTCTTTTATTAAATTGTTATCTTCTGTGTTCATTTTAAATTTGAATTTTGGTAAACAAATAACTTCCTATTCCCAGCATCAAAAATGTTATTACGCCTAAAATTATAAAATCTGGAAACAATCCAAAGTGCGATAAACCAATTAAAGCGCCTCTTAATCCATCAATCCCATAAGAAAATGGGTTTATTTTTGTAACCAACGTTAATACTTTTGGCAAACCATCTAATGGAAATAAGGATCCGGACAAAAAGAAAATCGGCATTAAAAGAAAATTCATAATCAATTGAAATCCTTGCATATCTTTTAATATTGAAGCAATTGCTGTGCCCAGTGCCGTAAAGAATAAAGCAATTAATATCATAAACACAAAAGCCAATAAAACAAGGTGAAAACTTCCTGGTTTAAATCCTAAAATTAAAGTAAGTATAAGAACTATAACCCCTTGAAAAACAGCCACAGTTGCGCCACCCAAGGTTCTGCCGATCATAATTTTTAACCTTGAAACCGGAGCAACTAACGTCTCTTTTAAAAAACCGAACTGTCTATCCCAAATAATTTCAATCCCTGAAAAAACGGCAGTAAATAAAATGCCCATACCAATAATCCCTGGCGCTAAAAATTGCATATAACTCCCTTGTCCTGCCTTTTGATAAATCGATCCAAAACCAAAACCGAATGCCAATAAAAATAACAATGGTTGACCCAAAGATCCGACAATTCTAGACCTTGATCTAAAATATTTTTTTATTTGTCTTAACCACAAAATGTAAATTATTTTCATATGTTTAACGGCGATGCATTCTTCTTCCCATACGCATATTATCAATCGGTTTATTCTCATCTTCCCTGATTGTTTCTCCAGTAAGCGCCAAAAATGCTTCTTCTAATGACCCGGTATTTGTTTTTTGTTTTAATTCTTCCAATGTTCCTTCAACAATAATTTTGCCATGATCAATAATAGCAATTTTCTGCGCTATTTTTTCTGCTTCTTCCATATAATGCGTAGTGAAAAATACAGTCATTTTCTCCTTTGTGTTTAAATTTTTAATATAATTCCAGATATGGTTTCTGGTTTGCGGATCAAGTCCGAGGGTTGGCTCATCCAAAAACAAAATTTTGGGATGATGAATTAATCCCCTGGCAACTTCTAACCTACGTTTCATTCCGCCAGAAAAGTTTTTCACCAAATCATCTTTTCTGTCCCAAAGTTCCACAAATTTTAATAATTCATCAATTCTTTCTCTACGAATTTTTTTGGGCACACCATAAAGTACGCCATGAAATTCCATATTTTCCCATGCGGTCAAATCATCATCCAAACTTGGGTCCTGAAAAACAATCCCAAAAGAATGACGTACTGCATTTTTATCTTTCTCTGGATTATTGTTATTTAACGATACGCTTCCCTTGGTTGGATTTGAAAGCGTGGTTAAAATTTTAATCGTTGTTGTTTTTCCGGCTCCATTTGGACCTAAAAACGCAAAAATTTCACCTTCCTTAACATTAAAAGAGATATTATCCACCGCAGTAAAATCATTAAATTTTTTAGTTAAATTCTGAACCTCAATCATAAAATTATAATTTTTTTTAAAACGTCCGGACAGCTCTACTGCCAGGACACCTATTATTACTAAATTCGCATAATTAATCTTTCAGGTATTTTCGCACAGCAACAAAACTACTAAATGTCTCCAAGACCAAACTAATCCCTAAAAGCAAAAAGAATAAAACTACTGCATTGGATTTAAAATAAGAAAACATATCGCCGACCGGAAGAAAACCAGAAAGTTTTGGCGAAACAAAATAAAACGCCGGATACAAAAGAATTACTGTCACAATTGTAGAAATCATTCCGTACATCATTCCCTCAATAATAAACGGACCGCGAATAAACCAATTACTCGCGCCAACTAATTTCATAACATTGATTTCTTCTCTGGAACTATAAATCGCTAATCTCACTGCATTAAAAGTTACCAAAAATACGATCAGCGCCAATCCCAAACTCAATACCAAACCAAATGTTTTAACATCAACAATTATTTTACTCAATCTATCGATAACTTCTTTGTTTTGCAAATAATTTACTTTATCAATGATATCTTTATAATGCACGCTCTCTAAAAACTGGTTAATACTTGCATATTGCGAGGTCTCTTTAGCCTTAATATTTAAACTTGCTTCCAAGGGATTGCTATCTAATTCATCTAAACTTTGCAATAAAATTGGATTATCTTTATGTTTTTCTTTAAAAGTTATCAATGCCTGATTTTGCGATATGTATTCTATTTTTTCAACTTCTGCAAGCTTTTCAAGTTGCGCTTTTGCATCCAAAATGTCTTGTTCTTGAGTTCCGAGTTTAAAATAAACACTGATATCAATTTTGTCCTGAAGATTTAATAATACGGCGTTGGTGATAACATTAACCATAATTAAAACTGTAATCACAAATAATGTTAAAACCATAATACTGATTGTCGCAGTAGACAACCAGCCATTTCTCCAGAAATTTTTAAGCCCCCATTTTACAACTCTTTTTATTGACTCCATCATATTGATAATAATTTTCAATTCTTAATTTTCAATTTTCATTGAATGTTTCAATTCTTAAATTTTCAAGTTTTTCTTTGGTGGCACTAAATTATGAATTCTTCTTTACAAATTTAATAGTTTTTAAAGCCAAATCAAAAATAATATTTATTGATTTTTCACATTCATCAAATTCACCCTTTGTCATAGAAAGCAAATGTGATTTTTCAATAAGATTATCAGCCAATGAATACATGACAATCCTTTTCATTTTAAAATGTTTCGCAACCGCCAAAGTAGCGGAGGCTTCTAAATCAACACCTGTAAAGCCTTGTTTGTTCCAGCGGAGAACATCTGACCATTTTTCCGCGAGCATTGCCGAGGTTGTAAAAACATTACCAGTAATACATCTCAATTTTAATTTTTTGCATTCATCAATTACGTATCTGATTAAATCGTTAGACGCATCACTTTTTTGGTTTTTGGATAAATACCAATCAGAAACAGACTCACCCTTAGTAGCTTCTTTTGGTACAAATATATCGCCCACCCGTAATCCCTTTTTGAGCCCACCAAAAGAGCCCGTTTGCACAACAACCGGCGTACCCATTAAACCGAAGATGTGGACTAATTCAGAGGCCATCGCTGGGCCGTATGTAACAGCAAAAGCTATTTTTAGCCCGTTATATTCCCCCAAGAGTATATGTTCTTGGACAAAGCGAGAATTTTTTAAAATCTTTTTCCATTGTTTGTAATATTTATGAGTACTCCAGTTTCCAAAAAGTATCAACCCATCAGGAATATCTTTTTCCGACAACTTCCACCACTTCATCCAGTCTTTTTTAGTTTGTTCTTGATACATAAAAATTTCTTTTACTAAAATGTGGTTTGGACTAATATTTTCCGGTTTAATGATAAAATTTTTCGATTTTCAAATTTTATTTCTTTGCTTGTAATGTCGAAGTAATTTTTTGAAAAATCATTACTAATTCCTGGCATTCTTGCCATAATTTACGCGTTTCTTCGGTTTTTTCGGGATTAGATCTTGTTACCATTCTTAACCAATGTTTAGTCTCTTGAGATTCTTTCTTGCAAATAAATATTTTGTTCCTAAAATCCTGTTTTGAACTCGCTCCGTTGGCCTCCATATAATTTGCTCCAATACTTGTAGCTGAACGGATTAATTGATTGATAATCGGCTTATTTATTGCATCTTGATTTATGGATTTACAAAAATCAATTATATCTTCTCCGAATTTAGCTGTGCGATCTTCAAGATTGTAATTATTTGATAATTGATTCATTGAAAATTTATTGTAAATTGAAAACTGTAAATTGAAAATTGTTTAAACGCAGTTTAAACTATGTATCTGCCGTTTTCCTCATCGCGAATTAATCGTCCTTTATCAAGACTAATTACTCTTTTACCAAGCGCGTTAATTATTTCTCTGTCATGAGTTGCCAATAAGACCGTTGTGCCTAACTCATTAATTCTACACAATAATCTTATTATATCCCAAGTATGAAGCGGATCCAAGTTTCCAGTTGGCTCATCGGCCATTAAAATATCCGGCTTGTGAACCAAGGCGCGGCCAATCGCAACTCTCTGCTTTTCCCCGCCAGACAATTGTCTGGGAAAATTATTCGCCTTATCAGTTAATTCTACCAAATTTAAAATTTGTGGTACATCAACGGCAATCTCTTCTTCTGTTCTTCCTGCCGCTTCCATAGCAAAAGCAATATTTTCATAAGCGGTTTTATTGGGAAGTAATTTAAAATCCTGAAAAATAGAGCCGATTTTTCTTCTGTAAATAGGAATGTCGTGCTTTTTTAACTTTCCAACATCTCTTGAATCAACAATTATTTCTCCTTCGCTTGGTTCTTCTTCTTTTAACAAAAGTTTTAAAAGCGTGGTTTTACCAGCTCCCGAGCGTCCCACAATAGCAACAAATTCTTTTGGCTTAATGCTAAAAGTTACTTTCTCTAATGCGGCACAATCATCATAAAATTTTGAAACATTTTTAAATTCTATCATAGTTTTATTTCCGCTTCTATAAAATTATCTAAATCACCATCTAAAACTTTATCTGGATTTGAGCTTTCTACTTCTGTTCGATGATCCTTTACCATTTTGTAGGGATGGAGCACATAGGAGCGGATTTGACTCCCCCATTCAACGGATGGCAATTCTCCCCTGATTTCCTTTTTTTCTTTTTCTGCTTCTTGTAATTTTCTTTGATAAATTTTTGTATAAAGAATTTTCATTGCCCGTTCTTTGTTTTGCGCCTGACTTCTTTCGCTTTGGCAAGAAACTGCCAATTTTGTTGGCAAGTGCGTAATTCTTACTGCGGTTGAACGCATATTCACGTTTTGCCCACCCGGTCCAGAAGAACGAAAAGTATCAATTTTTAAATCATCTGGCTTAATTTCCTTTGCCAGCTGGCGGATTTCTGATATATCTCCAATTTCCGGCAAGACCTCAACCAAAGCAAACGATGTGTGTCTTAAATTATCAGCATTAAACGGCGATTGTCTTACCAAACGATGCACGCCATTTTCTCCTTTCAAATATCCATATACATAATTACCATCGATTTCCAAAACAGCGTTTTTTATGCCCACTTCTTGACCCAAACTAATATCTATTAATTTATATTTTAAATTGTGTTTTTCTGCGTAGCGCGAATACATTCTCAAAAGCATATTTGCCCAGTCCTGCGCTTCGGTTCCGCCAGCGCCAGAATAAATAGAAACGATAGCATTTTTTTTATCGTATTTGCCTGAAAAAAATGCTTTAAATTCTTCTTTTTTAAATTTCTCTTCCCAAACAGATAATTCAGACAAATCCTTTATTTCTGATAATTCTTTTTCTGCGTTGTCCCAAAAATAAATTTCGTCTTTAAGTCCTGCTAATTCTTCACTAATTTTTGCTGCGCTTTGCGTATCTTTCCAAAAATCTTTTTCCTGAACCAATATTTCCAATTCAATAATTTTATGTTTTTTATTTTCTAAATCAAAGACAGTCCCGCATCTGCGGGATTTTAATTTTTAAACCCTCTATTTTTTCAAAAATAGTCATTTAATATAATTATACAACAAAAATAATAAAAACAAAAGAAAGTTTTTTAAGCCGCCTCTCAGAATCGAACTGAGGATCTATTGTTTACGAAACAATTGCTCTACCACTAAGCTAAGGCGGCAAATATCCCCCAACATCCGAGTCAGGGGTGTCTTGGCGATCATCTAGTTTTGACTTCGTAATTCAAAAGTTTGAAATTCATTCCTGTTTTTAATATTAAATTAATTTTATCTCGCAATACATCATACGGCCAAATCGGTGGATTTGCTACAAACCAGCTATCGCTTGTCCAAATTACAGTACGGCCATTTTCTATAACTGATTGAAATTTTTCCTCCAATTCAGAAAGTGATTTCAAAATCTGATGCGGAAGAATCCTATTAAATTTAAAAATAACAAACTCTTCCTCTTCGGCAAATGCTACCCAATTGAATTCTCTCTGTACGTGAAAAATCCCCCAAATATGATCTTTGAAAGATCCGTCACCAGATGCAAAACCAAATTGTTTCATATTACAATTGGTTTTTTCCTGACTATCCCAGTAGTTTTTCTCCGTCTCAACAAAATCAGTTCCCTGGGTTTGAGAATTTTTAATACGTTCAGAAATAAACGTACCAAGACAAATAATAAAAAGAACAATCATAAAAAGAACTACCCACTTTTTCATAACTCTCCTCCTTAATAAATTTGACGGAGCGGGATACCAGAATCGAACTGGCGCATCAACCTTGGGAAGGTCGCGTACTACCACTGTACTAATCCCGCAAAATAACAACTAGCGCTACGGGGAATCGAACCCCGATTGACAGATTGAAAATCTGCTGTCCTAACCGTTAGACGATAGCGCCATATTTTCTATACTAACAAAAATAATTTAATTTAGCAAATACTTGACAACACTTTGTAGATATGATAAGATGTAAATGAAAGGAGGTGCGTTATGGACAAAACGCCCGAATCGATCGCCAAAATCTTGAAAACGGCGGAAGAAAGACCGAAGGCCGAAATCGTCAATCGAGGAACCGAGGCTCGCGGAGGACACGGCTTTTGTTCGTTCTGTGGCGAATCGGCCTGCGTCGGCGCAAATTTCTGCATTATCTGCGGTGCGACGTTTCTCACCGCAGAGCAAATCGCCAAGGGCGAACTGAACAGCTGAACAGATGATTTCGCAAATCGCGAAGGGAGTCGACTTAGGTCGACTCCCGATTTTTATTTTTCGTAATTATTTTCTTCCCATAAAATTGCCAAAAAAGCGATTTTTTGATAGAGTTTAAATATGATTATACTTGGTATTGAAACATCCTGCGATGACACAGGAATTGCTATCATGGAAGCAAAACCAGCAAAAACTGGTCCTATTTTTAATATTTTATCAAATATCGTTTCTTCTCAAATCAAAATCCACGCACCATTTGGTGGCGTTGTGCCAAATTTAGCTGCTCGGGAACATTTAAAGAATATTAAGCCGTGCTTGCAACAAGCACTACGAGAAGCGGGAGTCACATTAAAAGATACTTGCCCGCCAATGAGGCGGGTTGATTTAATTGCCGTAACTATTGGCCCGGGCCTAATCCCCTCGCTTTTAATTGGGGTTAATTTTGCTAAAGCACTGGCGTATAAATATAAGATACCGATTGTGGGAGTTAATCATCTAGAAGGACATATAGCCGCAGCCCTGACTTCGTCAGGGCACGGAATTTCCAATTTCCAATTTCCAATTTTCAAAACTACGTTTCCAGCAGTTGCACTGCTGGTATCCGGTGGACATACGCAATTAATTTTAATGCAGAAATTTGGACACCCCGCAAAGAAATCTTCGATTTCTAACGGGGCAAGCTATAAAATCATTGGCGAAACAAGAGATGATGCGGCCGGAGAATGTTTTGATAAGGTAGCCAAACTTTTAGGACTTGGATATCCTGGCGGACCCATTATTTCCCAAAAAGCCGCTGAATTTAATGGGAAGACATCAATCAATTTACCTCGCCCGATGATGAATCAGAATAATTTTGATTTTAGTTTTTCGGGATTAAAAACAGCAGTTCTATATTTAACAAGAGATAATAAAAATGAATTAAAAAATCCTGAGTTTATTCAAGAATTATGTCACGAAACACAACAAGCAATAATCGATGTTTTGATTTCCAAAACCTTTAAAGCGGTTAATAAACACAAAGCAAAAACAATTATTCTTTCTGGCGGAGTAGCTGCAAACACAGAACTGCGTGAGCAGTTCTTAAACAAGATACAAGAAACAAGAAACAAGAAACAAACAATAAATTTTTTGGTCCCTTCAAAAAATCTCTGTACTGATAACGGCGCAATGATTGCAATGGCTGGATATTATGGAGCAAAGCGACACCCCGCCTTGCGGGGTAATTCCCTAAACTCAATCACCGCCAACGCAAATTTACGAATCAAATAAAAAATGTTAAAATAAGAACATGGAAATTCCAAAAACATACGAACCAAAAAAAGTTGAAGATAAAATTTACAAACTCTGGGAAGAGGGCGGATTTTTCAATCCTGATAAATTGCCAAAAACGCATAAAAAACCCTTTTCTATTATTATGCCTCCTCCAAACGCCAATGGCTCACTCCATCTGGGACACGCCCTTACTCTTACCACAGAAGATATTATGATGAGATATAAAAGAATGTGCGGATTTAAAACTTTGTGGCTACCCGGAGCAGACCATGCCGGATTTGAAACCCAGGTCGTATTTGAAAAAGAATTAGGGAAAAAAGGAACTAGTCGTTTTGAAATTCTAAAGGAAGAAAACGGCCGAGAAAAACTTTACAAAAGGATCTGGGACTTTACTGTTTTTAATAAAGCGCGGATGGAAAATCAAACCAAAACATTAGGTGCTTCCTGCGATTGGTCGCGAGAAATGTTCACACTTGATCCAAAAATTATTAAAACCGTTTATCAAACATTCGAAAAGATGTATGACGACAAATTAGTTTATCGAGACAATCGCATTGTTAATTGGTGCACCAAACACCAAACCGCGCTTTCTGATCTAGAGGTCGATTGGGAAGAAAAAAACGACAAACTTTATTATGTAAAATATTTTTTAATTGATAACCATGAAAAATTTATTACTGTGGCAACTACCCGCCCAGAAACAATTCCCGGAGATG
>Ga0315281_10004814_pt1 | contig 19487 bp, 23 predicted proteins | sample YL17G07_0_MG_FD_204540 | JGI IMG/M metagenome (GOLD analysis project Ga0315281, IMG submission 204540) | Sediment microbial communities from Yellowstone Lake, YNP, Wyoming, USA - YL17G07_0 | ecosystem: Environmental > Aquatic > Freshwater > Lake > Sediment | place: USA: Wyoming | collected... | reverse complement strand
CAGCGTCTGCTCCTGCCCATTTAGCAACATCTACTAATCTCTTTGCAGTTTCTAAGCTTCCATTATGGTTTACTCCTGCTTCTGCAATAATGAAACAAGGCTCATTTTCTCCAATGACTTTTTCAACAGGTTGAAACTCTCCTCCTCTTATTTGTAATTTTATCGTTTTACTACTTTCAAAAACAGGCTTAAAAAGATTATTGTTCTGTATTTTTTTCATTAAAAAATCTGCAATTTCAAAATCTATTGGTTCATCAATATCAAAAGATTCTTCTGAATTGATTTTAATTACAGCATTATTATAATTATCCCATGGAATTGTTTCTAACCTCATTAATGCATCTTTCTTATATGCATATACTGTTCCATCCACATGATATTGGTCAATGTTTTGTCTTAATGTATGGGGGTCTTGATTAAGAAAATGAGCTTTATTATTTTCTATTTTTAAAAAACGACATGGATGAATCTCTAATGGAGAAACAGAAGTGCAAGAATCAAATCCTTGATTTATTTTTTCTATTGCCTTATCAATTGTCTTTGATTTTCTAAAGGGGGTTGTTGGTTGTAAAAGTACAACTATATTAATTGATTCTCCTTTTTCTTCTAATGTTTTAATAACATATTGTAATGAAGAAATTGAAGAAGTATTATCTTGAGAAAATTCTTCAGGCCTTATTTGTATTTCTGCACAATATTGTTTTGAAATCTCTGCAATTTCTTTATCATCTGTAGAAACAATAATTTTATCAATGTATTTAGATTCTTTTGCTTGATTAATAGAATAAGAAATTAGTGGCTCTCCAGCTAAGAGTTTTATGTTTTTTCTGGGAATGCCTTTGCTCCCCCCTCTTGCAAGAATAATTGCAAAAACTTTTTTGTTTTCAATCATATTGATAATTTTATAATTTATTTACAGGGTTCTTTTAATCTCCAGATTCCATCTTTTTTTTCTATTAAATCTTTGTTAGCAAATTTTTCTACTATTCTCCAAAATTCTTCTTCTGTATATCCTGTGAAATTTAGGAAATCTTTAAGCATTTTTGGATCTAGTTTATAATCTTCTTCATTAACTAATCTTACTGCTTCTTCTCTTGTCATTCTTCCTTCTCTAATCCAAATACTTGCCACATCTGTAACTCTAGCATGCCCAAATTTAATAAATTTAAGCCAAGGGTGAACTAAATATCCTGCTGAATCTATTTGATCATATTGTTCTACAAATCCTTGTCTTTTCCATTCTCCTGTATCATCTAATGTTTTAAATCCTCTTGATCTTGCAAATTCCATGTTTTTATAACCACTCCATGGAACAAAGTAACTTAAGTAAATTGATTCTAATCCTGCTTTTTCAATTTCTGCTTTAGTTGGATAAATCCCTGCATTAAAATCTTTCATTGATAGGGAAGAATCTTTTTCAATCCAAAAATTCCAATCTATTGGTTTTACAACATCATTTTTTATTTGCTCTATAGCACTTGAAGTTTCTTTTTCTTGAGCACCACCATATTCATAATTTATATTTTCTCCATAAATTATTAATGGGATTCCTAATTTTATTGCTATTTGTAAAGGATAAGCATAGATTGCTCTATCAAAAAGCCAAGTTGGAGAACCAAAATGTTCAAATGCAATTCTAAACATTTTTTTACATACTTTTGGATTTAGAGAAAGAACATGAGCATCAACACCAAATGCACTTAATAGATTATTCCAATTTTGCCTCCCTGTTTCAGTCCAACTAAAATTATCAATGGAAATAATAAGAGGATTCATTCTTAATCTTTCTTTAAACATTTGTACTTGAAAATGACTATCTTTTCCAGAACTTGCAGTTATAATGCAGTCATAACCATCTCCATTCCATCCTCGATATTTATCACATAATTTTTCTAATTCTTTCCATCTAGAATCCCAATCAACATCATGTTTTTTCTTCTCAGCATTTAAACATGCATAACAGATTCCTTCTTCATTAAATTTAATCCCTGGCCTTGTATCAGGCATCACACATTTTTTACAATATCTCATAATATCTAATTTTGTTTTTTGTTTTTAAACATGATGTACTTAGAATATATATTACTAATTAAACTCATCATAAGGTAAGTAACAATTTTTACATAAGCTAAGAGATTTGTGTTTTTTCATATCAAGTAACTTTCTAAATGCTTTTAAAGATTCTGAATTATCCCAGATTTCTTTTAGAGTAGAATTATTGATATCTCCTACAATCAAAAAATTATCAAAATCTCCACAGCAACACGTAACCTTCACATCCCAATTAACACTTAATTTCTGGTAGACTTCTGTACAAGGACGATAGGCTTTTTTTATTGTTTCTTGTTTTTTTAACCAATCTAGTTTATTGATTAATTCAAAAGATTTTATTTGATTTGCAGATAAAAATGAGAGGTTTGTTTTTCCAATATCTACTGAATCTACAATGTTCCCCCAATTGTTTTTAAAGCTTTTAATTTGTTCTTCTGTTTCATTCGTAATTGTTGTTGAGATATGTATGTAAGGTTTTAGTTTTTCTCCTCTTAATTCAACTAATTTTAATATGTTTTCTTTAAGTTTATCATGAAATTTATTATTTCTCATTAATTCATATTGTTCTTTTGTGGCTCCTTGGAAGGAAAAAACAATTGAGTCTACTTCTAACTCTACTATTTTTTTCATTTGTTCTTCATCGATTATAAGCCCATTTGTGGTTATGTGGATTGGGATGTTTTTATTTTTAGCATATTCACAAAAGTCTATTATTTTTTCATGAAGAAAAGGCTCCCCCCACCTAATTAATCTTATTGGAGTTTTATGGATTTCACACTCATCTATTACTTTTTTGAAAATTGTTTCATCTATAAATCCTTTTTCCCTCTTCATTGTTTGTTGCCCACAAAAAATGCATTTTAAATTACAATGATTTGTAACTTCTATATCTATTAAAAAAGGAAATTCCTGATTTTTATTTTTTAAAATATTTTTAAAATCTTCACTATCATAAATCTTCCTAAAAATATTTGTTCTTGTTGAATTGGGATTTTTATATATCATTCTTTTCAAAAGCACTAATATTTTTATTAATCTCCTTATGGTTTTTTAATATAACATATTTTTTATCTCCCTCTTTTTCAGCTTCTTTATATGCATCTAAACCTACTGTATCCTCTCCTGGTCTTGGATAATAAAATCCCAGAATCTTATCTACAAATCCCATTTTTATTCCTGCCTTAAACATTCTAATTGAAATATCAATATCATTAACTCTGTTCCAATTTTTTCTCCAACAGTCAATATTATATTTAAAAAATTTAAGATAAGACCTATATAACCATGTCTGTGTTCCACCAATTTTAGGATTATAGCCTCTAGCAGATTTATTTTTTGTTGTATAATATGGGCCTTGTGCTCGCTCCCCATCAATTACTTTTTTCTTTCCGCGTCTTTTTTCTTCATATAATGATGAAACAAATTCATAATTTCCTTTTTGAGCATAATCAATCAATATTTGTAAATGGTCTTTTGTCCAAGTATCATCATCATCAATTCTCGCAATCCACTTACCTCTCACCATCTCTAATGCTTTGTTTGATGCTATGACAGGTCCTGCTAACCAAAGATTTTCAGCAGTTTCAGGAAATCTATATCCTCTTTTAGGGAGATTATAAAATCTTATTCTTTTGTCTTTTATTTCTGATATGAGCTTTGCTGTATCATCAGTACAACAATCCCCGATAATAATAAACTCAAAATTTTTGTAAGTCTGGGATAATACAGATTTTACTGCTCTTTCCATAAGTAATTTTCCCCGATTATAGGTAGGACAATAAACTGAAATAAGTGGATTTTCTTCCTTTCTTAAATAATATTTCCCATATTTAAAACGGGCAATCTTTAAAAAAATTCTTTCTGTAATTTTATAATAAATTGCCCTTGAATAACTAATTAAAATATCTCTAAGAGATCTATTTCTTTGTTTTTTCTTTTCATCCATTTTTATCTAATTCTTCTTGATTTTTTTCATATTTTTTTTTAAAATATTCATCATCTTTTTCATCTCTACTCTTCCTATTTAAAGAGTCTTTATACTCTTTATATTTATTAATAGGTATTTTAATTCCTGGCTCATGCTGAACAAAATCTCTAAAATATCCTGGTTTCCAATCTTTTACATTTTCTTCATAATCCTCTTTAGTATACTTTTTATCATAAATCCTCATCTTATTACATAAAAATTTTGGAGATTTTATTTGTTTTAATCTTTCTGCATTTCCTTTAGATACTAAATCACAAGGTGAACTACTACTCCCTATTTCTAAAGGTATTGCAGCACTACAATTAACACAATACCTTTTTACTTGGTCTTGAAAATCTTTTGGTTCTTTTTTCCACCAATCTTTTTCTATTGGATAACCTCCAGGCCCCTCAAAAAGAAGATCTTGTGCTGCTGCAACCTCGCAAAAAAAACATCCTTTTGTATTAATTGATGGAGACCATCTCTTTTGAATCCAGCAATTATTAATTAATTCCCACATTAATTCTTTATCTTCAATAATTTCATCAGCAGCAATTAATAATTGCTGATGGTATCCTTTTGTATCTTCTGAATGATTATTATAAACAATATGTTCTATTTCAAATGTTTCTCTAATTACATCTCCATATTTTTCCCAATTATAACCATCAGTCCATAAATACCTTTTCTTTTTATCAGGTATCATTTCCTGATATATTTTACAAATTTCTCTAAATTGGGGGTGTAATGTTGGTTCTCCTCCCATTAATCCAATCCCTCCCTCAAACCCTTCTAAAGAATCTATCGCATCTCTTATTGCTTTTAAATCCATGAAGTAAGGTTTTTTATGATGCCCTACAAATCTTGTACAATTTGAACAGACATGGTCACAAGCATTAGTAATCTCTATTTGAATCGCTGCTGCTTCATATATTGGTTTCATTTTTTATTTCACCTAGATTAAAAAATTAAATCTTCTTTAAAAAGATTTATGTAGCATAACTATTCGGATTTATTCTCTTTCACGACTTTAATAGGAATACCATATGCAACTACTAGAATTTCTTTATATTCTTTTGCATTTGGAGAAACTCCGGGCAGATATAATCTCTTTTTCGCAAAAGACTCATATCCTGAAGTAAAAAGAATTATTTTTTGGTCTTTATTATTTTTCTTGAAATTAATTACATCAGACATAGAATATACAAAAACAAGGGTTTTGACTTTTATTTTATTGTTTTCATTTCCTTTATTATTTTATAGATATAATCTACATCTTTTTTTGAGATACCTTTAATTAAATACAATACAATAAAATAAATTACTGAGGCTATAATCACCTCAAATATAATTAAAACAGAATTTGTTCCTCCAGAAACAAATCTGTTAAATAAAAACAAAAAAATAATCATCGCACAACTTGCAATAATCGGTTTTGTTATAAACAAACTTTTTATTTTTATGTTAAATTCTTTTTTAGAAATTACTGCTAAACTAAAAAAGATAAAAAATCTGCTTATTACTGTAGCAATTCCTACTCCAAGAGCAGCATAAATCGGTTCTTTAAAAAATCTTAGAGATAAACAAATTAAAACAAGGTCTAGGATAACATTCAGTAAACTTGCATAAAACATAATTTGTCCTGTTAATTTTGATTTACCTTTTGAGTTAAGCAATGCTGTAAATAATTCCCCTGCAGGGGAGATAACAATTAAAAGAGATAGCCCAAGTAAAATTATTGTTGCGGGGGTATAAGAATTACCAAATAATATCTGAATAATCTGCTTTGAGAATATAAAAACTCCAAAAGTTAGGGGGATTGAAAAAATAAAAAGATAATACAAAAGTATATCAAAAATCCCTTTAATTTTCTTTTGATTTAACTGAGCAAAGATAGGATATAATACTGAGGTTAGAGTTAAAAAAGATGCAAAAATTAATGCAACAGAAGCAGCAGTCCTATAAAATCCAACAAATTCTAAGTCTACAAATCTTCCTAAGATAAGAATATCAGTATACACTAAAAAAATAGTAGATAATGAACTAAGAGAAAGATATTTTATAAAATGAAAAATCTCTTTTTTATCTATTGCTACTCTTTTTGATGTAAAAAATTTATGATATTTTTTAAATAAATAAATAATTGAAAAAATTATTGTTATTATTGAACTTATTATAACAAAAATAATAGGGCCAGCTGCTAAATATCCTAATGAAAAAAGAAATAAAAAAGGGATTAGACAGATTCTGCTTGTCTGAAAAATAAATTCTTTGTAAATATCTGCCTTAATATTTTTAAAAGCATAGAATAATGCTGAAATAAACTGCATTAAAGAATAAAAAAACAAATAAAACCCCCCTATAATTAAGAGATAACTTAATTGTTCTTTATTATAAAAAGAAGCGATTAATTTAGAAGAAATCATTAATATAGCTGATGATGATAGTAAAACAAATATTTTAAGTTTTAAAAAATATAAAAAATATGATTTAGTTTTTGATTTGTTTTTATAATTAAAAGAAACATATCTTACTAATGCTTCATTAAGCCCTAAATCTCCCAGGGTCATTAAAATTACTATTGTTGATAATGCAAGGGAATACATTCCAAAAGCATCTGGATTAAGGATTCTTGCTATAAGAATTGTAAAAATAATCCCTCCAATATGATTAATACCAAATGAAAAAAAACTATAAAAAGTATTTTTAAAAAATTCAGGGGCTATTCTCTTTTTTATCATTACATCCACGGCAAGGATACCTCTGCTTTCAAGCAGAGTGAGGAATTGCCGTCTTCCTTATTAATATTTAATTTTGAATATAAAGAGGGTTTGTGCCCTCTTCATGAAATAAATTTACAAACTTAGTGTGAACTTTGTTTTCTGCTAATGTTTGAGGAGATAAAAAATGGATTTGAAAAGTTTTAAACACAGCTTCGGACAAAATGCTTTCCATTTTGTCTGGAAAATTAAATATGCAATGGACCCCTTTAAGTTTTATGGGTTGAAGGTTGATTGCGAGAGATTCATCAGCGAAATTGCAATCAAAAATGAATGTAGAATCTACAAACTTCATATCGCTGTTGACCATGTGCATTTGTTTGTTGAGTTGCCTCCAACAATGTCTGTCAGCAAAGCACTGCAATTGTTCAAGGGTTATAGTGCTTTCAAGCTGATGAAGAAGCATCCTTGGCTGAGAAATTATTTTCAGCGAGGGCATTTCTGGAGCCCAGGAAAATTCTTCAGGAGTGTTAGAAATACAACTACTGAAGCTGTTGAGCATTATATCAGCTCTTCTCAACCCTGGATTGATTTGCATTGACATTTTATTTTTATCTTTAGATACCTCGCCCTTTAGGGCGGAGTAATTCATTTTAACTTCTAAAGGGGCTTTGTTTTTAAATTTATTGTAGCATAAATAGGGAGTATAATAATTGTGACCCCTCTGTTCACTAAAGTGGCGGCATCCTTAATAATCTAGACTAGGATTATGATGCATCTCTTGATTCTCTATATACTTTATTGCTCTCTCAAAATTACTTCTGCAGCTAATACAAAAATATCCTCACTCCAAAAATGCCTTTTTGGATATCTTTTTCTTAATACAGGGCATAGTCTAAAAAGAATATAAGAAAACAGTATAATTAGGACTTTTCTGCTACTATTATTAGTGAGCCCCCAAATGGCAGAGAAAATCCTTTTTTTATCAAAGATACTTCAATCTTTAAGACATTTTCAAATATCTTATTTAAAATAGGGGATATTTTAAATTCTGAAGAAGGATTTTGTTTGTTTATGATTCTTGAAATCGCCATAAAAGGAAAAAGCAGGAACATAAAAGAACTTATGAATTTGATTCTAAATCCTGATGAGTTTAACTTAGCAATGATTTCTTTCTTTTTATATCTCCTCTTATGAAAAGAAACTTTATCATAATTGTTCCATAGAAAAGGATGCTGAGGAACAGATATAAAAAACAGCCCTTTGCTTTTCAAGGCATTAAAAATATTATTTATAACCTTGCTGTCATCTTTTATATGTTCTAGTACATCAAAGGCGCATATTGCGTCAAATTTTTCTTTGAAAGGAATGCTCTGGCAAGCATCTAGTTGTATAAAATTGACTTCTGAAAGTCTTTTTTTGGCGAATTTAATTGCATTTAGATGAATATCTGACCCAAACAGATGATAACTTTTAAAATTAGAGAGATTTTTTAACACATAGCCCGTGCCACACCCAACCTCTAGCACCCTTGGGTTTCCAGCCATGAACTTTGAAAATAGGTGAGTAATTATCTTGTTTCTAGATTTAAACCAAAAATGAGTGTCTTCCAATTTATATAGAAATTCAAAATATTCTTCAGGATAGTCTTTGTTTTTAAATGCAGACTTTATTGAATAACATTTGATATCATCAATTATCTTGAATTTTTTTGGCATGTTCTTATATGTTTCTGATAAATTTTGCGGGATTGCCAGCAAATAGACTGTTGTCATCTACATCTTGATTAACCAAGCTGCCAGCAGCTACAAGGGATTTCCTTCCTATAGAAATTCCTGGGAGTATTATTGTGCCTGCACCTATAAACGACCCTTCTTTTATAATCACTGGTTTTGAAAATTTTGAAAAATGCTTCTGGAGAGGGTGGTCTTTATAGCCCACATTCATATGAGTAAGGATTATTACCCTCTCAGCAAGAGTTACATTATCTTCGAGAGTAATCCTGTCCGCTAAATCAAACATGCATTCATTTCCAATAAAACATTTATTTCCTATGGTCATGCCCCTAAAACCTTTTCTGTAAAGATTGAAAAAAGAGGTGTTGTGAATTATCGTTTCTTTCCCAACCTTTGCTCCAAAAATTACAATAAATAATTTTCTTAATGGAGGGTATGGAAGAAGCTTGTACAATATCATAAGAGGTTCAAAGACAGCAAATTTAATTAATCTTGACAATGAAACTTCATTAAGTAGGCTCATTTTACATTTTTATTTCTCTTCTGAATTTTAATAATCTTCTAAAGTACTCAATGCTATCGCTGAATAATTTTACTGTGGAGATTTTAAAATCTTTTTTTATAAACAGAGACGGAAGCTCTTTTATTTTATAATGCTTGTAATATGCCCTTGCTATAATTTCTGTATCCCAAAACCACCTTTTGTCTTTAACTTCATCAAGCAAAGGGAGTATCTTTTTTCTGTTAAAGAATTTAAATCCTGCTTCAGTGTCAAATGGAGGTATATGCAGAGTATTCCTCATAAGAAAGTTGTATCCTCTGCTTATTATCCATCTTAGCAAAGACTTAAATTTAAATTTGTATATTCTTCTTGCAACAACTATATCTGCCCCATTTTTAACTTTGATATATGCTGGAAGGATATACCATTGAGGGGTTTCCAAGTCAATATCAAGAAATCCTGCAACATTGCCTTTAGCCAATTTTATCCCCTCTGAAACTGTCCCCCCTCTTCCAAGATTTTTTTCATGTAGATGCCATCTTATTTTAGGGTATTTTTTGGCAAGCTTAGGTATTTCTTCTCTTGTGCCATCTGTAGAACAATCATCAATCATTATAATCTCATAGTTTAATTTTGTTGAATCAAGAAATTCTGCCAAGTCAAAAACGCTTTTATTTATTATCTCTATTTCATTATAGCAAGCTAAAACCACACTTAAATCAATATCTTTTTTCATTTTTTATAATAATTTGCTATTTTAATTACTGTATTTATAACGTCATTTACATCTTGATCGCTTAGCTTTGAAGATAGCGGAATAGAGATTATTCTGTCCCCGATATACTCTGCATTTGGAAAATCGCCTCTTTTATAGCCGAATTTTTTCATGTAAAATGGGTGTAGGTGCAGGGCAGTGTAATGAACTCCAGTGCCAATGCCTTCTTTTTGAAGTGCGTCCAGAAATTCATCTCTGTTAATCTTAAGTTTATTTGTGTCAAGAATAAGAGTATAAAGATGCCTTGCATGCTTAATTTCTTCCCCGACTTTTTCAGGAATCAATAGTGGCAGATTCTTAAAAGCAGCATCATACTTCTTCCATATTTCTTCTCTTTTCTTTTGGATAGAGTCAAGCCTGGGAAGCTGGTGAATTCCTAAGGATGCCTGAATGTCAGTCATGTTATACTTAAAACCCGCCTCTTCAACAAGATAATGTTTGTATCCTTCATCAGAAAATCTTTTCCAAGCGTCCCTGCTCATTCCATGCAAACCGAGTTTTTTTATTCTATCTGCAAGAAAAGAATTGTTGGTGGTTATCATCCCGCCTTCAGCAGTTGTAATATTTTTAGTAACATAAAAGCTGAAGCAAGTGAAATCTCCAATTGTCCCAATTTTTTTTCCTTTATACTCTGCGCCAATTGCATGAGCTGCATCTTCTATTATCAGCAGATTGTTCTTTTTCGCAATTTTTAAAATCTCGTCCATATCGCAAGGCCTTCCTGCAAAGTGAACCGGGATTATTGCTTTTGTTCTTGGAGTTATTGCCTGCTCTATATTCTTGGGGTCTATGTTTAGAGTTTTTGCGTCTATATCAACAAAAACTGGCTTTGCACCTGTATGGACAATTGCGTTTGCAGTAGCACAAAAGGTCATGGGAGTGGTTATTACTTCGTCCCCTGGACCAAGGTCAGAAGCTACCATTGAAAGATGAAGAGCTGCAGTGCATGAACTTAAAGCTAAGGCGTAAGAAATTCCCAGATAATCTCGCATCATTTCTTCAAACTTAGATGTTTTTGGGCCTGTTCCAATCCATCCAGATTTTAAAGTCTTAACTACTTCTTCTATTTCTTCTTCTTCAATGTGCGGTTCGCCAAACACTAAAAAATTCTTTCTTACAGGTTCTCCACCTTCGATTGCAGGAATCATTTATAAGTTAAAAAGGGGTAATTTAAAAAGATTGCTGTGCATAAAGTAAAACTATAATCTTAACATCTGTTACCAGCCTCGCTTTTTCCGAAGTTATTTTATACTAATTATTAATAATATAATTCTATTAATTGTGCAAAAGATGATTAATTAAGGTTAATATATGTTAAGATAACAACTTGATTTAAGAGTATAGAAAAGTATATATAACTAAAAAATAAAAAATTAATATGTTAAGTTTAATTATTCCTTATTATAATGATTCTGGTTGTCCAAAGCCCTTTGTAACTGAATTGCAGAGAGAATTGAAGGGAATAGATTATGAGATAATTCTAGTAGATGATTGCAGCAAAAAGGATTCTACTCCTGAAGAACTTGATGCTTTAAAGAGCAAGAAAGTAAAAGTGATTCATAACAAGGTCAATAAAGATTATGGGGGGGCTATAATGACTGGTTTTGAAATAGCTAAAGGAGATATTTTAGGATGGACTTGCGGGGATGGCGAAGTAACAGCAAAAGATGTAATAAAAGTTTACAAAGAAATGAGAAAAGAAGATGATATTCTAAAAGCTATAAGATTAAACAGACAAGATGGAATTTCGAGAAAATTTATTTCTAAAGTTTTTAATATATGGAGTAAATTAAGATGGGGTTTAAATGTAGCTGATTTAAATGGTTATCCTGTTTTTTTTAAAAGAGAGTGTTATCAGGATCTTGGGGTTCATAATGTCAAAACAAATTGGATTTTTAACACAGATTTATTCAGAAAAATGACTGCCAAAGGTTTTAAAATACGTGAAGTTGAAGTAATACATGAAAAGCGTACATCAGGAAAAAGCCACATGAAACCTCTAAGGATAATGAAAATGGTTTGGAGGTTTATTAAAATTTTTGAATCTATAATCCAACCATTGCTTCTAACATCAAATCTTTGACTTCTACAACTTCTTGTTTAGGATAAAATTCAGAGAGTCTTGCTGTGTTTGAAGGGTTTATAAGCGCCTGATAAAGCATATCCCTGACATCTGTTTTTCCTAATTCAGCTGTTTGAGTAACTATCATCTTTCTAGACCCTAGCCATTCTTGTTCTTGAGATTGCTTTCCATGAAAAGGATTTTCAATAGAACGAACATAGCCTGTTACAATCCTTGCTAATTGAGGGGCTCTGATTGCAAGATAATAATCTGCAGCATTTCCAGTCATATTAGCGTTCTGTGTTGCTATTGCCATCTGCTTAAGCATCTCAGGATAGCTACGATGTGCATGATTCATAATAGAGACTCCAGTAGTGCATTCTCCTATTGCTGCATAAGCAGGGGTTACATTTGCAGGAGGGTTTGGAACTCTATAGGCCCCCTCTGGAGCAGCGAGGGTATTAAAAAGTTCATGAATTATTCTCCTTCTACTGTTTATAAGATGCATTCCTAAAACAACTGGAACATCTCTTGAACCAAGTGCATACAAAGCATTATCTCTTTCTACTTTATCTCCTAACTCATTTAAAAGTCCTAGTGCTTCTTCTGTATCAATAGGAAACTGGTCAAGACCAACCATATAAACCAGATTGGCAGGTTTATCTGAAAATGCCTGATTAAACATAATTTGTTTAAAACCATTTCCCCCTCCGGTTCTGTGAGGATTAACTATTACAAAAGAATCTCTTGGAATTTTATGCAAAGAAGCTCTTAATTCTTCAGATAATTCCTCAGGAAGACCTTCATCTACTGTTAGTTTTAAACCAACCCTCACTTCATTCTTACCGCCCTGAGAAAGTTCTCTTGCTTTTCTTATCTCTGGAATTTTATTCAGGTATGCATCTAAGTTTTCTCTTCTATCAATATAATGTTTTAAAATAATTTGTCTAATCATTATTTTTCAGGCATATAGTTTGGTTTATAAATATTTATATAGTATTAGCCTCAATTTAAAAAATGGTGAGATATCTTATTACAGGAGCAGCAGGATTTGTTGGAGCAAATTTAGTAAGAGGATTAGCTGATAAAAATAATGAAGTCTATGCTTTAATCAGGAAAACAAATCCCTGGAGGATTAATGACCTTCTTATTTCTGGAAAGGTTAAAGGATGTTATGCTGATTTAACAAACTTAGAAGATTTAAAAAAATGCATTCAAAGTATAAAGCCGGATTTTATTTTCCACACAGCAGTGTATGGTGCTTATCCTGGTAGACAAAAAGATATAAATTTGATGATTCAGACAAATATAATCGGAACTATAAATCTTATTGAAGCTGCAGAGGAGATTCCAATAATCAACACTGGGAGTACAAGTGAATATGGGATAAAAGAAGCTCCTATGAAAGAAACAGATTTATGCCTCCCTGATAATGATTATGGATGGAGCAAATTAAGTCAAACCCTTTATTGCCAAAAGAAAAAAATACCCACATTAAGGCTTTTTAGTGTTTATGGCCCTTGGGAAGACCCAAATAGGTTAATTCCTATACTAACAAAAGCTAAGATAAATAACTCTCCTTTGAGTCTAAGAAATAGTGTAAGAGATTACATTTATTCAGAAGATGTTGTAGACGCATTTATAAAAGCATCTGAAGAATATGAGAGAATAAAAGGAGAAATTATTAATATTGGTTCTGGGAAACAAAGCTCTGTAAAAGATATACTTTTGATAATAGATAATATAAACACACAAAGGTTAAAAATAAATTGGGATTTTAAAGCAATACAGACAGAACCTAAGGTATGGGTTGCAGACATAGAAAAAGCAAATAAATTACTTAATTGGAAACCAAGGTATACTGTTGAACAAGGATTAAAAAAGACATATGAATGGCAGGATAAATTTATAAAAAATGAGAACAGAGTATCTACAGAAGAAGAGTGCAGAGATAAGAGAGAAAACAATAGATTATCATAGAAAAACACAAATACCTCATGTTGGATGTGGTTTAAGTGTAATCGAAATCTTAACAACCTTATATTATGAAGTTATGAAATTTGGGAATAATTTTATTTTAAGCAAAGGCCATGCCAGTGCTCCTTTATATGTTATATTAAATGAAAAAGGATTTATCCCAAGTTTTAAATTATATTGTTTAGAAGAACATCCTACTTTAAATAAAGAGTATGGTATTGATGCAACAACAGGAAGTTTAGGACATGGATTAAGTATAGGTGCTGGGATGGCATTAGCAAACAGGCAAAATAAAGTTTATGTTCTAATGGGAGATGGTGAATGTGATGAGGGGCAGATTTGGGAGGCTGCAAGAATTGCCTCTAAACTTAAGTTAAAAAATTTAATAGCAATAATTGATTGCAATGGATTTCAAGGATTTAAAAAATCAGACAGAGGCATAGGAAGAAAATTTTTTGCATTTGGCTGGAAAGTTGTAGAATGCGATGGCCATGATTGTGAAGCTCTGTTTAAAAACCTGAGTATAATAACTGAAAAACCATTGGTAATTTTAGCAAAAACAATTAAGTGCAAAGGAATAAAAGAAATGGAGAAAAAATTAGAAAGTCATTATTGCAAACTTAAAAAAATAGAAGAAGAGCAAACTGCAAAATGAGAAGGAAATTTGTTGAAACAATGATTGAATTAGCAGAAGAAGACAAAGAAATTTTACTGCTTACAATTGATGTCGGATATGGAGTATTAGAACCATTTATAGAAAAATTTCCAGACAGATTTATTAATGTAGGAATAGGAGAGCAAAATGCAGTTAGCATGGCTACTGGGCTTGCCCTTAAAGGGAAAATACCTGTAGTATATGGTATAAATTCATTTTTAGTTTTTAGAGCATTAGAACAAATAAGAATGCTAGGGAGTATGAATCAAAAGGTTATTCTTGTAGGTGTCGGATTAAACAAAGAGTATACTAACCAGGGGATTAGCCATTATTCTGACGGAGATGAAGAAATGTTAAAGCTTTTGCCAAACCTAAAAGTATTTACTCCAAAAACAAAAGAAGATGTTAAAAAATACATTAAAAAAGCATATCAAGAAAAAGGCCCGAGCTATATAAGGCTTAGCAGGTATTAAGGAAATGAATGAAGAAAAAGAAATTAGAGTCAATATTAATTGTCCGATTTGCGGCCCTAATACAGGTTATCAAATTATTTATAAAGAGAATTTCCCTCCCTCAGAAATTATTTTCTCAACTAGAAAAACTCCGGACAATTATCATTATAGGATAGTAAAATGCAATCGATGTGGGTTATTGTATTCCAATCCAATTTTAAAAAATAATAAAATCGATAAACTTTATAAAGAGAGTAAATTTGATTATGATGTAGAGCTAGAAAATCTTAAAGAAACTTATGGCTACTATCTTAAAAAAGTAGAAAAACTAATCCCCTCAAAAGAAAATCTTTTAGAAATAGGTTGTGGTAATGGTTTTTTTTTAGAGAAAGCCTTAGAAATGAATTATAAAAACGTTTATGGGATTGAACCTTCTGATGAAGCAATTAAAAAAGCTTCTTTAATGGTTAAAGATAAGATTATTCCAGAAGGATTTGACAAAAAATATTTTCAAGATAATTTTTTTGATGTAATTTGTATTTTTCAGGTTATTGAGCATATTGCTGATTTGGACAAACTTTTAGAAGGCTGTTTTAAATGTTTAAAAAAAAATGGAGTGGTTCTTTGTATTTCTCACAATGTTGATTCCTTTTTTTCTAAAATACTTAAAGATAAATGTCCTATAATCAATAATGAACATATCTATATTTTTAGTAAAAAAACTCTCCAAAAGATTTTTTTGAGAAAAAAGTTTCAAGTAATTGAAATTGGTTCAGTAGCTAATATTTATTCTCTGAATTATTGGTTTAAAATGATGCCGATACCAAGATTTTTAAAAAAGATTATATTCAATTTATCATCATTTTTAAAAATTAGTAATAAAAAAATAAAAATCAAAGCAGGGAATATCTTTATAATTGCTAAAAAATAAATTAAAAACATGAAAATCTTATTAATTAATCCTTACTTTAAAGCTATGACTAAATATGAAAGAGTAGAAATGCCTTTAGGTTTAATGTATTTAGCAGCAGTTTTAGAAAAAGCTAATTTTGATGTAGAGATAATAGATGCTTCAGTAGGTTTAAAAAGAACCTTTAAAAAAAATGTTTGGCATTATGGATATATTTTAGATGAGTTGATTACTAAAATTAAAGAAAAGAAACCCGACCTGGTTGGTTTAGGTTGTGTTTTTTCTATGAGATTTCCAGAGGTTTTAGAAATTGCTAAAGAAATCAAAAAAACAAATAAGAAGATTATTATAGCTATTGGAGGAATTCATCCAACTATTTTTGCTAAACAAATTTTAAAAGATTATTCTTTTTTTGATTATATACTTTTAGGAGAAGCTGAATATAGTTTTTTGCATTTGGTTAAATCTATTCAATCTAATAATTTAAAAGAACTCAAAAATATTGATGGTTTAGCTTATCGCCAAAAAAATAAAATTTTAGTTAACCCAAAAACTACTTTTATTGAAAACCTAGATAGTTTACCTTTTCCTGCTCGTCACTTATTACCTATAGAGGAATATTTAAAAAATAGTGCCCCCACTAATTGGGGTTTAGGGGCACACCGCCAATTCTCCATTTTAACTAGCAGAAGTTGTCCTAATCGTTGCACTTTTTGCAGTATGTATTTAGTTCATGGGCCTAGATGGCGTTCACGAAGCTCAAAAAATGTTCTTGATGAAATTGAGCTTTTAGTTAATAAATATAATGCAAAAGAACTTTGTTTTGAAGATGATAATTTAACCCTTTCCAAACAAAGAATGATGGATATTTGCCAGGGAATAATTGACAAAGGAATTAAAATTAATTGGAATACGCCCAATGGTGTAGCAATTAAATCCCTTGATTATGAGGTTCTAAAAAAAATGAAGGAGTCTGGTTGCACTTCTGTTAATTTAGCTATTGAATCTGGGGATGATTATATAAGAAATGAAATTATTAAAAAAAATTTGCCTAGGGAAAAAATATATGAAATAGTTCTGGCTTGTAAAAAATTAGGTTTAAAGGCAAATGCCTTTTTTGTTTTAGGAATGCCTAGAGAAACTAAAAAATCCTTAGAAAATAATATTAAACTATTAAAAAAACTACCTCTTAATGGAATAGCTGTTTTATTTGCTACACCTTTCCCAGGCACAAAATTATTTCAATGGGCAATCGAAGGTAAAATGATTAGCAAAGAAGATTTAAATAATATTATTGAAGGAAATTTTATTTTATATAACAAACCGATAATTAAACTTAAAAATCTTAGTTTTGATGATTTAATTAAATATAAAAAAAAGATGATGTTTACCTGGATAAGAAAAAATTTTTCTGATATTGTTTGGAGCATTCTTCAAGGAAAAAATGACTTTTTTAGAATATCCTATATAGTTAGATTTTTTAAATTTTATTTACCAAGTAAAGAATAAATAGACTCTAACAATTATATGCTTCTTTTTATGATTCTTTCTACAAACTCTATAATCAATTAATATCTAATGTTTTTATAAAAGCTAAACTATCTAGAAAGCCACAATGAAGCATTGTAGAGGGTTTGGTTTTTCAAATATTAAAAAAAGAATTGTTGGAGAATTAAAAGATACAGATATTGTTCTTAATAATACCTTTTTCTTAGGGGTGTTTCCAGGAATAACAGAAGAAAAAATGCAATATATAATAGAGTGTATAAATGAATTTTTTAGAAGATGATTTTTTATTGTTTTCTTTTTAATATATTATAATTATAAATTTGTTTTTCTATTTTAAAATCTTTAAAAGTTTCTTCTCCTAAAAAAAGCAAATCTTTTTTATTTATGATTACCCAATTAATATTCATTGTCTGTCCTTTGATCTATTATCTTTATATTATATCCTTTTTAATAAGGTATTGTTGCTACAGATAAAATGCCTGAAGGAAGCCTAGCCCCTAACATGTCAAATGCGCCTGCTTTTGGTTGAATTAATATAATATCTTTCATTATCTAGAAAACTTTGAAGGATTTTTAAAGATTAAGGTTTTTAAATATATAAGATAAATTCATTCATTTAAAATATCTGTTAGGATACTTTTTTCTTAAGATTAAAAACCTGATTAAACTAAATTCTCTGCATTTCCCCCTTTTATGATAGATAATTTCTATTAGATCTAAAAGAGAATGAAATAACATTCCAACCAGGATAAAATAAAATATTTTAAAAAAGTAGGATAATATCAAGATGAATATTATAAATTCTATTGTGTGAAATATTTCCATAATTGGTTTGTGTCTTAAAGGTAGACTTTTATGCCAATAGTATGCTGTTTTTAGATTAAAATATCCTTTTCTCTTAATGACCCAGAGATAATGGTCAAAATCTATTAAAACAGAGGACAAAAATATTAAGCTTGCTTGAAAAATATTAATTTGTGGGGATATCTTATAGAATATTAAAGAAAAAATTGCTCCAAATAATATGTGCCATTTAGGTAACATTATTTATTTAATTCTTTTTCTCTTATAAACCTTGAGGAGTTGAATAAAGACTCAAAAGTTCCTGCATCAGACCAAAAACCATTCACTAAACAAGAATCCATTTTTCCTTCATGTATATACCTGTTATTTACATCAGTTATTTCTAGTTCTCCTCTATCAGAACGAACTAAAGTCTTAATTATATCAAAAACTTTTGAGTCATAAATATAAATTCCAGTTACTGCATAATTTGTCTTTGGAAATTTAGGTTTTTCTTCTATACTAATTACTTTGTTTCCTGCTAGCTCAGCTACTCCAAATCTTTTTGGATCTTCAACTTTTTTAATAAAAATTCTTGCTCCGTTTATAAAAGAAGTTATATCTTTTTCAAAATTATCCTCAAAAATATTATCTCCTAAGATTACTGTAACATTATCATTATCTACAAAGTCTTCAGCTAATGAAAGAGCTTCTGCTATCCCTCCTTCTTTTTCTTGTATTGCATAACTTAATCTTAATCCAAATTCTTCTCCTCTTCCTAAAAGCTCTAAAAAATGCCCTGCATGATGTCTTCCAGAAACAATTAAAATATCTTTAATGCCTGCTTTTCTCAGGATTTCTAGGGGATAATAAATCATAGGTCTATTATAAATTGGCAAGAGGTGTTTATTTGTTACTTTGGTTAAAGGAAATAATCTTGAACCTGTTCCTCCTGCTAAGATAACCCCCTTCATTTTAAATTCTCCTTGTATTTTAATAAACAGGCCCTAACTGCGCTATGAATTTCAGGCAGGTTTATTCCTTCTGATTTTAATTTATCTGTATTCAGAACACAATTAGCTCTTTTTCCTTTAGTTATATTATCTAACTCTTCTAAAGAAAGAATCTCAAAATTATAAAATGGATCAACTATTTGCTTGTACATTTTCATTATCTCTGCTGCAGAAATTGTTCCTGGATTAACAATATTATAAATTCCTGTCTTTCTTCCTTGTATTAATATTTTAATACTATCTAACATGTCTGGGACTATTGTCATTGAGTTTTGTATATCAATTAATTTATTATATTTTAATAATTTATCTATTAAATTTCTTTTGTTTGGCTCTTCATCTATAGGCATTCTTATTCTTAGTATTAATGAAGGA
>Ga0315281_10004813_pt1 | contig 19487 bp, 18 predicted proteins | sample YL17G07_0_MG_FD_204540 | JGI IMG/M metagenome (GOLD analysis project Ga0315281, IMG submission 204540) | Sediment microbial communities from Yellowstone Lake, YNP, Wyoming, USA - YL17G07_0 | ecosystem: Environmental > Aquatic > Freshwater > Lake > Sediment | place: USA: Wyoming | collected... | reverse complement strand
ATGCGGAAACGACCATGCCTTCGCCCTTATGGGCAACGGCACGGTTCTGGCGTGGGGATTGAACACAAACGGTCAGCTTGGCGACGGCACGATTTTAACCAGGTATTACCCGGTGCAGGCTGGCGACTTGGGCGGCATAAAGGCTGTTTCTGCGGGTGGTCATACGCTAGCGCTCAAGAATGACGGAACCGTCATGGCTTGGGGGTCGAACTCTTACGGACAAATCGGGAACAATACAACCGGGGGTGGTACAGCAAGCGCGGACAGCCTTGTTCCGGTTTCGGTGTTGACGGGCGTGACGTCAATCGGAGCCGGGTCGTTACATTCCATCGCCATCAAGAGCGACGGCACTATTTCGGCCTGGGGTTTGAACGGAAACGGTCAGCTTGGCAATAACGCTTATAATGCCGCCGGCGAGCCCTCTCCCGTGCAGACAATCGCCACAAACATAGGCACGTCAGCCGTCTCGGCCCCCACCGGAGTCACCGCAACGCAAGGGAGCGGACAGGTGACGTTGAGTTGGACGCCTGTGACCGGGGCGACTTGGTACAACGTCTATTACGGCACAAGCCCCAATATAAATCCTTTGAACGGAACTACTATCACCGGCGGCTTCCCCGGATTAATCGTAACCGGCCTCGCTAACGACAAAGCATATTATTTTGTGGTTACAACGGTTGACGCCAACGGCAACGAAAGCCCGCCTTCGATTACAACCAGCGCGGTTCTTATTTCGGTAACCGCTCCCACGGGCGTGACAGTAACCCCGGGATCGACGACGCTTGTGGTGTCGTGGACTGCCGTGACTGGTGCGGCGTCCTACAACGTCTACTACGGAACCGGCAGTAATGTTATGCAGAACCCGCTGGGTATAGTGATAGGTGTTTCAGGTACGACTAACACCATAAACACGCTTACCAACGGAACGACGTACTATGTGGTTGTCGCGTCGGTTGACGCGACGGGATACGAGAGCGTTGCTTCCGCCTCTATTGGCTCCGCGCCGGTTGCGCCAACGGCTCCCCCCCCCTCCGCCCCAACCGGCGTAACGGCCGTATCGGGCGACTCACAGATAACAATAAGCTGGGCGGCGGTAAGCGGGGCGACTTCGTACACTGTCTACTGGAGCAACTCCTCCGGCCTTACCAAAGCCAACGGCACGCCCATTACTGGCGTTGCCGTGACGAATTACACGCATACGCCCCTCACAAACGGCACCGTGTATTACTATCTGGTAACGGCGACAGATGTGTCGGGCGAGAGCGCCGATTCCGCCGTGGCAAACGCAAAAGCGGGAGCGGGGGTTTCTTGGACGGCGCGAACATCCGGCATTGCGACTAACCTGAATAGCGTTGCATGGTCTGGCGGGATGCTTGCCGCGGTGGGCGCTGAAAGCACCAACCGTATCCTTTTCTCGTCCGATGGTATTACATGGAGCGCCGCGAATGTCGCAAGCACCAACGTATCGGGAAATGCCCTGTATAACATTGTCTGGGCTGGCGCCGCAGGTTTTAGATCGGTCGGCGCAAATGGCACACACGATTACTCCCCGGATGGTATCACTTGGTATTCACGGCCGTCCCTTCCCGCTTGGAGCTGTTATGCCTTCGCGTACTCCGGCTCACAGTACGTGGTGGTGGGGCAGACGACCACACTCCTTAGCTCGCCGAATGCCATCGCATGGACCGCCCAGACGGATCCCACCGGATGGGGTTACGATATGTTTGCGGCCATCTGGTCCGGCGCGCAATTCGTGACGGGCGGCGTGGCGGGAACCCTTTTAACATCGCCGGATGGCGTTACATGGACATCGCGGACGACTCCCTCCGGAAACAATATTAAAGGCATAGCGTGGAGCGGCACGCAGTTCGTGGCGGTCATCACGTTTGGCGGCATCATTACATCTCCGGACGGCATAACCTGGACGGCCCAAACATCCGGCACGGCAAACGCGCTGAACGCCGTAAATTGGAACGGCACGCAGTTCTTGGCGGTTGGCGCGGCGGGCACCGTTCTTACCTCGCCGGACGGCATTACCTGGACGGCCCAAGTATCCGGCACCGCAAACGCGCTGAATGGCATTACATGGGACGGTACGCAATATGTGGTGGTCGGTGCGGCGGGGACAATACTTACCTCGCCATGAATTGTGCGATAACGCCGTGAATATTTTATTGGGAGTTAGAGTGAAAGATAATCGCTTGACCTCGTGTTTTTTGTCTTTGTTTGCGGCGTCGTTCATTGTCTTGGCTCCTGTCGCTTCTTTCGCCTCCGATTTCAGCGCGGAGGTTGTGGATGTTTTTGGAAAGGTGTTTGTGACCCCAAAATCCACCGAGAAAACCGTGCCGGCCGCGCCGGGACAAAAAATCCTCCCCGGCGACTCAATTGAAACGAAGGCCAAGTCCGAGGTTGAGCTTCTTTACGAGGACGGCAACGTCACAAGAATCGGCGAAAACACAAAAATGAACATACGACAACTTACGGTCGAGGACGATTCGTCAAGGCAGACCGTCTTGAGTCTATCCATCGGGAAAATAAAAAATTCCGTGTCCAAACTCGCCACCCAAAAATCCAAGTTCGAGGTGCACACCAAGTCGGCCGTCGCAGGCGTCACCGGCACCCCTCCATGGGTCGTGGAGGTCAGCGGCGATGTGAACAAACCGACCGTTCACGTCGATCTCCTGCCCAATGGCGATAAAAAAGCCACGCAGGGGGTTTTTGTGAAAAGCCTTGATCCAACCAAAACATTGGTTGTTCTGAAGCCGGGGTTGGGGACGTTGGTTGCCAGCGGTAAACCGCCCGCGCCGCCCGCGCCTATTCCACCACAGCGGCTTAACGCGTTGACAAGCAAACTGCCCATAATCACTCCTTCGGCGGTTCAGCAACAAAAGAAACTGGAGTTTGAACAGAAGGGGGGGCCTAAAAAAGGGGAACCCAATAAAGATGAGCCTAAAGGCGGCGGGAAATCCTCGCTCGGCGACACCGTAATGACGGTTCCCGGAAATCCGGACGTTCCCGGCGGGAATGCAGGCGGAAAATCTGTAACGCCCGGCTATACCCCGGCGCCGGAATGGGCACCGTGGACAACGACTGGCACCCAGGGAATTATGGACAACATTACCAATGCTGTGTCGGTTGGCAAGGTGGTGTCGCCCTCCGAATCGCTTACCGGAGAGTCCGCTTTTGCGCAGACTCAAACGCCTTTGCTAACCAACGCCAACACAATTCCAATTCCCGTTTCGTCACCGCCCCCGCCACCACCTCCGCCCCCGCCGCCTCCGCCGCCGATTGTCGTTGCGCCTCCTCCGGTCACAACGCCGCCGCCACCACCTCCCATAATCGCGCCTCCGCCTCTCCCGACGGTGACCAATAACATTACGAGCGTTTTTACGGCGCCGCCGCAACAAACGCTTCCACAGCCAGCAACCGCCAATATCTCTATTACGCTTATCAAAAGATAAGCGGCGAACATAGCGTGAGGACGAGGGGGATGCGTTTAGGAATCTTCAGGTTGCTTCTGGTAACGGGGTTTCTTCTCGTTCCCGTAAAGGGGTTTGCCGAGCAATCAGCCAAGCCTGACGACACAAAGGTGGTTCTTTCGTTCAACGAGTCTCGCGGTTATTGGTCCGGGGAGTCGTCCAAAAACAAGGAAGGCGGCCAATATCTGACCAATTATTCGGCCTCTTACGGCACCCAACGTTACGGATTAACCGTCCTCGGTTCTTATTCCGACACGTCGATAGCGTACAATGACCAGGCAAAAAACGATTTTCACCTGACGACGTTGGGTGATACCTTGGTCTCAACATTTTATCTTTACCCGCAATCAAATGGGTATGACGTCCGTTTAGGGCTGGACGTTAATTTCCCGACCGGTCATCCCTCCTACACCAACAACGAGCTGGCCTCCATTATGGTCGACAAAGTGGTGACGGAATTAAACGCCTTGACCAGCTACGGAAAGGGGCGGAACCTAGCCCCAAACATGGTTGTGAGCCGCGCGTTTGCCGACGGCTCGTCCGCCGGCTTTGGTCTCCGCTACGAGGTGTCGGGCGAGTACAACCCCACGAAAGAGGTCGCCAACAGCGCTTACAAGCCGGGGGATACGCTGATGTTCATGGGTTCCGGCCAGTATATCGTCTCCCAGCGTGATATTTTAATGCTGGACTTAATCGCCATTTTCTCGGGGCGCGACCGCCAGGGGGGCAACGAGATTTTCAAGCAGGGGAACTCCTACGACGCGACGTTGCGCTATACCAGAACGTCCGGCCCCGTCCGCGTTATTTACGGCGTGGAATACGGCTGGCAGGATAAAAATCAGGCGCTGGGCGTGGTCGACATAATCACGGAAGAGCGCAATTCCAACAACAACAGGGCGAACCTTTCGGCGAACTTGCTCTACTCCCCCTCCGAGCGCATGGTGCTCAACGTCTCAGGAGGGGATAAAAGAGTTTTCTCCAATGGCTACGGCGCTGGCGACCCGTTGTTTGACTCCGGGTATGACAGGATTCAAGTAGGGGGAGGTCTGACCTATTATATTTCCAAAGAGTTGTTCTGCAACTTCGACCTCAAGCTGTTTGAGGTGTGGCACCCGACAGACTCGCTTAATCCCGCCGGAATCACATATAGAGGGTTTAACCTCAACTTAGGGTTTGTATATATGTTTGGCGTCGAGCCGCCGGGGCAAGCCGGCTCGAATTGATTTGGGGGACGCGCCGTACTAGTATTGACGCGACGGATTTAACCGCGTTTTTTAGCCCCAAAACTGAGACGTTAAATAAATGGCAAAGAAGAGTTATCTTTCCCGCCTGAACGAAACAAGGGTCGGCCTGCTAATGGTGGCGGTCGTTTTTGTCATTTTCTTTTCCGACTTTAAAATTTTGAACGAACTGGCGCTCAAATTCACCGACTTCAACTTCAAACTTCGCGGACAGGTCTCCGGAAAGAGGGACGTGGTGGTTGTGGCCATAGACCAAAAGAGCCAGGACAAGTTCGGCAGATGGCCCTGGACGAGGACTGTTCTGGCGGGCGTGATAGACAACATATCGAAGCACAATCCGCGCGTTATCGGGACGGACATAGTTTTTTCATATCCCGAGGAGAGACCGGACCTCAAGCTCGCCAAGAAACTGTTGGCCAAGGCTCCTAAGACCGGCGAATGGCGAAAGAATCTTGAAAACGCGGAAAAGGAGGCCGACGCGGACGGCAGGCTTGCGGACGCGATACGCCGGGCGGGCAACGTCGTGCCGGGGTATTTTTTCATCACGCAGGACGAGGAAGTTTCAAGCTTAAAGGCGGATTCGGAGGAGACGTTGAACATAATCCGAAGCTCGCGCTTTCCTTCCTTCAAAAAACCCGCAAAGGAAGGAAAGCGAAAGTTTGCCCTGAGGGAGGCGGCGGACGCAAAGCCGAACATCCCCTCCATTACGGAAGCCTCCAAATTCACCGGTTATTTCAACATGTTTCCGGACGAGGACGGGGTGTTGCGCGCCACCACCAACGTCATCGAGTTCAAGGGGAAATATTTTCCGTCGCTGAGCCTCCAGCTTCTGCGCGGATGGTACGGAGACAATAAGATGAAGCTGGAGTTCGAGGAATACGGCGTGAAAGGGGTCTCGCTGGGCGGCGGCTTCATACCTACGGACGAATACGGAAGAACCCCCATCAATTTTTACGGCGATGAAAAAGCGTTCCCGACGATATCGGCGGCGGAACTGGCGGACGGGGGCATGTCGGACGAAAAACTCGACCCGATTTTGCGCGGGAAGATAGTCATCATCGCCGCCACCGCTATGGGCATCTACGATTTGCGCACGACTCCGTTCGGCATTATGCCGGGGGTTTATCTGCACGCCTCTTTCATTCAGAACGTGCTGGACGGCATAGTGCTTAAAAGGGCGGGATGGTTCCTCCTCTTCGACGCGCTGTCCATAATCATCCTTGGCGTCATCCTTATACTGGCGATGAAAAAACTCAAGGTGGTGGGCGGCGCGGCCTTGGCGCTGGCGCTTATTTTTGGGTATGTATGGTTCCAGCGTTACATGTTCGTATACAAGCACACAATTCTGGACGTCCTATACCCGATTATGACTGTTGTGTTTGTTTACGGCGGGCTTGCTTTGCACAAATATCTGACGGAGGCCAGCGAGAAGAAATACGTCAAAACCGCCTTCGCGCATTACCTCTCGCCAAAGGTCGTCAACAAGATTTTGGAGGATCCGGGCAAACTCCAACTCGGCGGCGACATGAAGGAGCTAACGGCGTCCTTTTCCGACGTGAAGGATTTTTCCGGCATATCGGAAAAACTTACCCCTCACGAGCTTGTCGAGCTTCTCAACGAATACCTAACCGAGATGACCGACGTGATTCTTGGCAAGGACGGCACGTTGGACAAATACATCGGCGACGCCATCGTCTCCTTCTTCGGAGCGCCGCTTGAGTATCAGGACCACGCATTCCGCGCCTGCAGGGCCACCATCCTTTGCAGAAAACGGCTTGACGAGCTTCAGGTGAAGTGGGCCGCCGCTGGCCGTCCGCCACTGGAGGCTCGCTTCGGTCTTAACACCGGCAAGATGCTGGTCGGGAACATGGGCTCCACACAGCGGTTCGACTACACCATAATGGGGGACGAGGTGAACCTCGCCTCGCGCCTAGAGAGCATCAACAAACAATACGGCACCTACATCTGCGTGTCCGAGTCGACATGGAGGGCGGCCGGAGGTGCCCGCCAATCGTCCGACACCGATTTGGACGAAGCCACCCTGCCCATAGAAATCGACACCGACGCTAATGGCAAGGTGCTGAAGGCGAAGGACAAAATACAATTCACCGGTAGCTCGCGCAACAAAAACCCCGGGTTCGAGTGGCGTGAGCTGGACGTGATACGGGTGGTGGGGCGCAAGGCGCCGGTGCGCATTTTCGAGCTGTTGGATTTCAAGGGGGGGCTTTCTAAGGAAAAAGAGGGATGGCTTCTCACCTACAACGAGGGCTACGCCCTTTACACCGCGCGCAAGTTTGAAAGGGCCGCCGAGGTCTTTAAAGTGGCGGCCGGAATGAACGGCAAAGATATCGCCTCCTTGAAAATGGCCGCCAGATGCGAGGGATTTCTCAAAATCCCTCCGGCGGACGACTGGGACGGTGTTTTCACTCACACAACGAAATAGGCGCGATTATTTTTGTCCGTTGCGGATAAATGCCAGCGCCTCGGTCATCACCTGTTCGGATTCCAACATTCTAGTGTGGCCCAGGCCGGTGGTGCGGAAAAGCCGCGCGCCGGGCATTGTTCGCGTCAGCTCCTCGGCGTGTTCCATCGTCACAATCCAATCCTCCTCGTAATTCATGACCAACACCTTCCCTCTGACCTTGGAGGCGTTTTCCGCCGGGTTGATGGAGGAGAGGCTTACTTGGTACTTATCCTCCACCGCCTTAAAAATTGAGTCTCCAAGTTTGGGCGAAAACCCTATCTTTTCGAACAGATTCGAAAGCGTTATGAATATGTCGAATAGCGGCGATATCAACACGAGGCGCGTGTTCGAGTCAAACTTTTCCCACATGCTCACCGCCGCGCCCCCTCCCATCGAATAGCCTATGACCGCGACCGGCGGCCCGGAGTTTTCGAGCACCGATTTTAAGGCCACGGTGAACTCGATAAAGTTTGTGCGGACTCCCTCGGACTCGCCGTGGGCCGGAAAGTCGAACGTCACGACGGAAAAGCCGTCGTCCACCAAAGGGGACACAAAACGGTGGAAGCGAATTCCGCGTTCCCCCCATCCGTGCACCAATATTACAAGCGGGCCCTCGCCCCATCGCCAACCTATAAGTTTTCTGCCAAGCACGGTTAGCTGGAACCGTTGGCCGCGCCGCAAAATATCCGTCTGCTCCTCGGAGGGTCGCGGATACCGGGGAACGGAGAACATGCGCATTATCAGCCGGAATGTGAGGCGCGGTGAGACGGCCCATAACGCGTCGCCGACAACGCGCATGACAAACCGTCGAGTCGGCAAGATGTATTTGAACCGGAGTGAATTCCTGGGCGGTCTAGCCATGCGCCCTCCCGTCGCGGCACCAGGCCAGCACTTTTTCAAAACCGGCCTTGCGCCGCTGTTTCACCGATTTATCCCCGATGAGCCGCTGGAAATAATAAAACCCCAGCATCATTGAATAAAGCTCGAACGCCGTCTGCCGCGCGTCGACCCCTTTTTTAAACTCCCCCGTCTCAACGGTAATGGATACCGCTTTCTCCAGCGTGTCTATCCACCGGTCTTGAAGCGCCTTCAGCCGGTTTTTAACACGTCCCGGCCTGTCGTCGAACTCCACCGCCGCGGCGTAGAAAATACACCCGCCCGACGCGCTTGCCTCGGCCCAACCGTTCCATCCCTCCAACATCGCTCTCAGGCGCGCAAGCCCCCGCTGTTTTTTAAGCGCGGGCCGCGCCACCGTCTCCGCGAACAAGGCGCCCGCATAGTCCAAAATAGCCAGCTGAAGTTTTTCCTTGGAACGGAAGTGGGCGAACAACCCGCTTTTGGACATTGCCGTCTCCTCCGCCAACTCGCCGATGGATATGGCCGACAGCCCCACGCGGCTTGCGAGATCCAACCCCTTCCGCAAAATAACCTCTTTGGTTTTACTTCCCTTGTTCATGCCCAAACAATAGCACGACCGTGCTTTTCTATGCAAGCCTTGAAACAAAGCGATAGAGTGCGCCACCTGGGTAAAATCTAGGCCAGGTCTTGCAATCATGCATTTTGAATGCCCGCAAGGCGCATCCCGTCGTGAAGCTTGACAACCGAGAATAAACGGCGTATTTTACCTATAGGTTAATTAACTAGGAGGTTTTATATAAATGAAGTCGGATCAACTTTCCGCGACATTCTCCGCGCTGGCCGACCCCACGCGCCGCGCGATTCTGGCGCGGCTCGCCTCCGGCGAGGCGTCGGTCACGGAACTGGGCGAGCCGTTCGACATCAGCCCGCCGGCCGTTACCAAGCACCTAAAGGTCTTGGAAAGAGCCGGGCTGATAAGGCGGGGTCGCCGGGCGCAGTGGCGTCCGTGCAGGCTGGAGGCAAAACCGCTTCAAAAGGCGGCGGATTTTATCGAGCAGTACCGGCATTTTTGGGAGGCGCGTCTCGACCGCCTTGACGAATATCTAAAGGAACTTCAAGCAAAGGAGAAAAAACATGGACGCAAGAAATAAGTCAGTCGCCGAACCAAAAGTAACCGAGCTTGTCATGACGCGGATTTTGGACGCGCCGAGAGAATTAGTTTTCAAGGCGTGGACGGATCCAAAACACATGGCAAATTGGTGGGGGCCGGACAGCTAAAGCCGTCCGGTATGCGAGTTGGACGCGCGAAAGGGCGGAGCCATCTACATGGAAATGCACCACCCCGCCTTGGGCACATTTCCGATGAAGGGGTTTTTTACAGAGATTGTAGAGCCGGAGTTGATAGTGTTCACCAGTTCCGCATTGGACGAAAAGGGCATTCCCCTGTTTGAAAATTTGAACACCGTGCGGCTCGCCGAGGAGGGCGGAAAAACAAAGCTCGCACTGCACGTCAAGGTTGTCACGGTCGCTGACATGGTCAGGGCCGCCCCGATGATTGAGGGCCAGGAAGAGGGCTGGAAACAAACCCTTAATCGCCTTGTGCAATTTGTTGGGAAGAATTAACTGTTTTTGGAAATTGGAATTAAGGAGGAAAATCATGGTCGCAAAAAAAATTAATCATGGCGCCGACACTTCGGACAGGGAGATTTTAATAACACGAGTGTTAAACGCGCCAAGGGAGCTTGTTTTTCAAGCCTGGACCGACCCAAAGCACGTCGGCCAGTGGTGGGGCCCGCGTGGGTTTTCCGTCACGACGAAGTCGATTGATTTGAGGCCGCAAGGCGAATGGATTCACGTCATGCACGGGCCGGACGGAAGGGATTATCCCAACAAAATTATCTATATGGAAATCGTGAAACCGGAGCTAATCGTGTATCGTCATGCGAACGACGGAGAAACCGAGGAGGTCCGTTTCCAGACCACGGTGACGTTCTCGGCCGTCGGGGACAAAACGAGTGTCACCGTGCGGTCGGTCTTCGAGTCCGCCGAGGAGTTGGAAAAGGTTGACAGAATTTACGGCGCGAGAGACGGAGCCGTCCAACATATGGACAGGCTTACGGAGAAAGTGGCGGAGATGTCCGGCGAGAGCCTGTTTGTCATCTCCCGCACTTTCAACGCCCCGCGCGAGCTGATATTCAAATTGTGGACCGACCCGGAGCAGATGCGGGAATGGTGGGGGCCGAAAGGTTGCAAGGTCATGGGCGGCAAAATGGACCTTCGACCCGGCGGCGTTTATCACTACGGAATGCAAATGCCGGACGGCGTTGAAATGTGGGGCAAGTTTATTTATCGCGAGGTCGCAAAACCGGAGCGGCTCGTTTTCGTCGACTATTTTTCGGATGAAAAAGGCGGGATAACGCGGCACCCGATGAGCCCCTTGTGGCCGCTTGAAATGCTGACCACCATCACGTTTTTGGAGGACAAGGGAAAAACAACGGTCACCATCCAATTGTCCCCCCTCAACGCGACCGACGTGGAGCGCAAAACCTTCGAGGAGGGACGCGGCTCCATGCTACAGGGTTGGACGGGAACCTTGGACCAGCTGACGGAGTATGTGACTAAGAATATTGTTTGAGAACGCCGCCGTGACGCGGGAGTATTAAGGTTTTACTTTTTGAAACTCCCGCAGGGCGTCTCGGCCCACCCAGCGGGGGGCGGGGGCTTTCGAGGAGGCAAGCTCGGTCGCCAGGGCGAGCGCGGGTTTGCGAAGGGCGGGGTTTCGTTTGCCGATTTGGCGCAGGGCCCAGTTCACCGCCTTCTTCACATAATTGCGCTCGTCCGAGGCGCCCTCGCGTATCATCGGCAGGAATTTTAAAAACACCGCGTCCTCCGCGCGCTTGTCGTGCACCGACAGCGTCGCCATCAAAACGAACCCTGCACGTTTTACGTATTCGCGCTTGTCGCGCCGCCACACCGTCGCTTTTTCCACCGCATAAGGGGTTTTGTCGAAAAGGTTGCCGCAGACCTGGTCGCATAAATCCCACGAATAAAAAGTTTTCGCCCACCTGTCCATCTGACCCGGCGTGACCTTTGCCGGATCGTCCACCATCCCGGCCAGAATACGGGCGTCATGTATTCCGCTGGCCCAAAGTTTTTGGGCAAGCGCGTGGTTCTTGCCGACCGTTTTTGCGATGGCACGCAATTTGGGTATGCCAATCCCCAAACCGTTTTTTGGAACAATGCCGTACCGCGCCATCCCCTCAAGGTTTTGCGGTTTTGCCATTGCACGAAGGTTTTTAATAATCACGTCGGCGGCGTATGACTTTTTCATTTTTACTCCCTCTTTTAATATAGCCATAATTCACCAAATCAGGACAATATTTTAAATGGCATGTCTTCTTTCGGGACATTCAATCTGATTATTCGGGTCATTTCACAATGATTATAAGTCGTACAAAATATGAGTTGTTCCAATTTTAGATAGCCTAACCGCCATTTATTCAATCCGATATGTGATTTTTAAATTACATGGAAGTGCTCGGCACGAATCATGCTCTTCGTAAGAGCAGGCTCAAATAAACGATTAATTTTTTTAGAGGATGAACATGAAAACGAAAAACTTAATTTTGGCATCGGCTCTAATCCTGGCGTTCTCAATTGCGGCTTGCGGACAGGCTCCATCGTCCACCACTGGCACGAACAGTTCGACCACCGGCAATGTTAGCGGCTCCGGCAACACTGGCAACGTCAGCGGAAGCGGCGGCATAGGTGTCACGGGCGCTGGCGAAGGCACGGGCGAAACAGGAGGTGTCGATCACATTTAACGGATTCCTATGCGCCGGAAATAAGCGTCCGGGAGCGCGATTAGCGCTCCCGAAGGGGGCAAAAGCCCACTGCAACGCCGATTTTTTCACTAAAATGATCTTATGATATAATAATGTTTTGAAGCTAATAACTAGTGTAAATGTTGGCATTTGGAGGAGTCTTTGGAATGAGTTTCTTGAAGAAGATTGACAGGCGTAAAGTTTTGGCGATTGTCGCCGTAGTGGCGATATTCGGTTTTCTGTTGGGCGAGATTAAGTCTGCCCGGGCCGGTTCGGAGCAGTCCGGCAAGCAGACCGTCGCGCAGGCCGCCGCTCAATCCGCCGCGCCCCAAACGGCCTCGCCTTCACGCGACCCGCTGGTTGGCAAAAGCGGAAAGAGCATTTTTGTCGACATCGTAAAAAGGGAAAAACCGGCGGTGGTGAACATATACACCACGCAGAACATCAAGCAACCAAAACAACACCCCATGCCGCACGGCGGCATACCGCAGGGTCCCAACGACCCAAACGGCGACCCTTACCGCGACCTGTTGGATAAATTTTTCGGGGGGGAGGCACCTCAGCAAATGCCGCGCAAATCGCTCGGCTCCGGTTTTATCATCAGCAAAGACGGCTATATTTTCACCAACAACCACGTCGTGGACAAGGCGGACGAGGTCAGGGTTAAGCTCGACAGCGGCGCGGAATACGAGGCTAAGGTTATTGGAACAGACCCGGAAACCGACATAGCCCTCATCAAGATTAATCCGAAGGGGGATTTGCCCACGGTGGAGCTTGGAAATTCGGACGCGCTGGAGGTGGGCGAGTGGGTTCTTGCCATAGGCAACCCGTTCGGCCTTTCGCAGACGGTGACGCTCGGCGTCGTTAGCGCGCTCGGTCGCGACATAGGCGCCGGAAAGTACGACAACTACATCCAGACCGACGCGTCGATAAACCCCGGTAATTCCGGCGGGCCGCTTATCGACATAGAGGGAAGGGTCATAGGCATCAACGGAGCCATAATGCCAGGCAACCAAGGGGGCAACATCGGCATCGGTTTCGCCATCCCCATCAACATGGCCAAGGAGATACTGCTTGACCTCAAGTCGAAAAAAGGAATCAGCCGCGGCTGGCTTGGCGTAGTGATTCAGTCCATAACGCCGGAGCTTGCGAAGGCGATGAAACTATCCTCGACCGACGGGGCGTTGGTCGGTGACGTTGCGTCCGGCGGCCCTGCGGAAAAGGCCGGGATCTTGCGCGGCGACGTCATAGTTAAATTCGACGGCAAGGACGTCAAAACCTCCCAGGCTTTGCCGCGCCTTGTTGCCGCGCACAAGCCGGGTACTCCCGTAGAAGTGGTGGTAAACCGCGCCGGCAAGGTGAAGACATTCTCGTTGGAGCTGGGCGACCTAAAGTCGGCTGAAAAGAAGATCGGCGGCGGTCAGCAACAGGCTCCGGCGGAGGAAACTTATGACGACCTCGGCATCGTGGTTTCCGACCTGACGCCGGACATTGAAAAGACGTTCGGCATCCCGAAGGGGGCCAAAGGCGTCGTGGTCACGGAAATCGACCAGCACGGGTTGGCGTCCATGGCGGGCCTGCAACGCGGCGATCTCATAGAGGAGATAAACCGTTCTTCCGTAGCCAACACTTCAGATTTGGAAAAAGCGATTGGAAAGGCAAAAAACGAATCACTTCTGCTGACGGTGCGAAGGGGAAATTCTTCGTCCTTTATAGTGATACAGCCTCTGCCGCCGGAGAAGTAAGGGTTTTGGGAGGGGAGGCAATCCTGCCTCCCTTTGGTGTTTGTAGGGGCGCATTGAATGCGCCCGGGCGGATGCAATCCGCCCCTACCAGTTATTTCGAGTAGTTGACTCGGGGCCAGAATTTTATTCCCCCCCTCGGAGTGAACTGCCCCTCCACAAAAAGTTTCTTGGGGCGCAGAACCGCCACAAGGTCGTCGGCTATTTTTTGAACGCAGGCCTCGTGAAACGCGCCGTGCATTCGAAATGCCCCCAGATACAGCTTCAGAGATTTGCTCTCCACGCATTTTTTGTCCGGGACGTATCTTATCAATATGACGGCGAAATCAGGCTGGCCTGTCATCGGACACAGGGTGGTGAACTCCTGGGCCGTTATCTCTATCTCGCAGTTCCCCCTCATCGGGTTTGGAAAGCATTCCAGCGTTTCCTTCGATGGGTTGTCGTAGCCGTATTTTGTTTTTTTTCCGAGAGCCTTTAAATTTTTCCGCATCGCCCCATTATCCCGCAAGATTCGCGGAAAAAAGCGGGTAAAATAACCGCAATATGGATAAAAATAGGCTAACCCTGATAAAGCTCCTTTTCTTCTTCCTCTTGATAGCCGCCGTCGGATCCGCCGCGTGGTATTACCTACACGAAGGTCATTTTTTTGAGGGGGAGTTTAAGAAATGGGTGAGCGGGTACGGACGGGCGGCGCCTTTCATTTTTGTGGCGGTGTACGGGGTCACGGTATCCGTCGGCTTCCCGCCGACTCCGCTTTCAATCGTAGGCGGACTTTTGTTCGGACGCGGGCTTGGAACATTGCTGAACGCCGTCGGGATTACGCTCGGGGCCGCCGGCGCGTTTTGGGTCTCCCGTTTTCTAATTCATGACTTCGTCGCGCCAAAGCTGATGAAAAGGAAGTGGTTCGGGGATTTCAACGAAGGTGTCAAAAAAAACGGCTTCTTCTACGTCCTATTCATAAGGCTTTTGCCAATTTTCCCGTACGGCGCGGTAAATTTCGCCGCCGGGGTCACGCGTATGAGGTTCCGCAGTTTTTTCTTCGGCACGATGTTTGGCGTGCTTCCCCACGTTTTAATTCTGACCAACGCCGTGGTGGAGGTGGGCGAGTCGGCCGCCCACGGGTTTAAGCTCACCCCCGGACTGGTGTTGTCGTTCGTCTTGGTTCTGCTGGCCGCCGCCGTTCCAATCATGGTGAACCGCTACCTTAAGAAGCGCGCGGAGAAAAACAGAGAGTCGCCCGACTTGGTCGGTTAAGAGTCTAGACCTCCATGTTGCGCAGGGAGGAGGCGCCGAGTCGTATCGGCAACGCGGTGATAATCGCGGTGAGTATTATGACGACGGCGTAGCAGACGTAGACCTCGAATCCCCCCTTTTCCTCCGAAAGGAATTTTTTCGTAAAATATACCCACACCGGCCTCACGCCGAACATGATGGTCACGCCGATGTACGCAAGGCTGATGAGCATGAAATATATCGCGCCGGTGGACATCCCCACCTCCGCTATGTTCTCGTGCTCGAACACCGGGTATATAGCCCCCAGCCCCACCCCCAGCCCGGTGAGTCCGACGGTGATGAAAAAAATGCCGATGACGGACACCGCCATCAGGTATCTATCCGTCCCCAGCATGATGTTGGACAGGACGACGAGCGTCTCGGAAAGCGCCAGCAACGGGAATAGGTATAGAAAAAACTTGAGCCAAAGATATTTTGTGAAATCCAGTGGCGATGATTTGACGAGCCAAAAACTGCGCGCCTCCGTGGAGACGGCGGCGAACGCGAATCGAACCGACACCGCGGCAAGCACAACCCCTGCCAGCCCTATGTTCATCACGGAAATGAAGTCCTTCAGGAACGGCGAGTCCAAGGGCAGGCTCCGAATGTTGAAAACGTAGGTTATCACGAGCGCCCCGAGCATGAAGAGCTGGGTCCACTGCGACGGGTCGCGGAAAAAAACTCGCATCTCCTTTAGCGCGATGGTTCTAAGAGGCGGTCTTATGAACCACAACGCTTTTTCTATCAGCGCGTAAAGCGGGTTCGCTCGCCTTCCCTGCACGCCCGACCTGCCGCTGTACGCTATCGACCATCCCCGATAGTAAACACGCGACACCACAAAAACGTTGAACGCGAGCAGGGCGACGGCCGCTATCCACGCGACTATCACCCACTCCGCCATCGCGCCCAGCTCCCCCTTGGTGCCCGACTGCAATCCCCTTGCGACCCAGGTGCTGGGCAGGAAACCGTACGAGGGGATTTTTAAACTTTCGACGAACGCCTGTATCTGTTCCGTCGGGACGTTTTTGCCTAAGAACTTCTCCGGTTGCAGGAAGCGGAAGAACATTATCATCCCGCCCATGAAAACAAGCCCGATGACGGTGAGGAACTGGTAAGTTTTTCTCGCCGGAAACCATCGCATCAGCGCGGTGGTTATTAGGATTCCCATCCCGGACGGTATCATGGTGAAAGGGATGACGAGCAGGGCCATGCCGAGGTAGTAAGCCGCGCCCGCGCCGGTGCAGGTTCCAAGCGCGACGAAGATGGGGACGCCGAATAGTAAAAACATCCAAGAGCTGTTTATCGTCGCCATCAAATGCCGCGCCAGAAAAATCTGGCGGAAATTTATCGGCGAGGAGAAGAGGAAATCGAGGTCGTTGGAGATGTAGAGAGCGCTTATGGAGGAAATAATGTTGGAGAACCCCAGCATGGAAAAAAACGTCAGGCAGACCACCATCAGGAACTGCGGGATGAGGATGTCGGCGACGTCTCCGGGGAGGGTGAGGAGATATACGATTACCCGCCGAAAGAAAAAGTAGTCGCCGATTACGAACAATAGCGCCAGAAGGGCGACGATGACCATCCCGCGCCTTTTTGTTTTGGACGCTCGCGCGACGGCGTTGAACAGTATCCGTCCCCTTACGCGCACGAGTAGCATGAAGTGTCTCATGCCCGTGATTATATCGCGTAACACGCGTTGAAAAATGGTGCGCCCGGCGGGACTCGAACCCACGACCTACGGATTAGAAATCCGGTGCTCTATCCAACTGAGCTACGGGCGCAAAACCTAAGGAAATATAACACAAGAGAAATAAAAAAGGCCGTCCGCCGCTGGTTACGTCGGACGGCATTCAAAAGCTAATTCAGAAAAAGTTATTTGCCCTTGAACCATTCCTTAAGGCCGCCCTGGTCCGGCTTCATTCCCTTTTCGCCTTCCGTCCAGTTGGCGGGGCAAACTTCCCCGTGTTTCTCATGGTATTGCAACGCCTCCAGCATTCTGAGCGCTTCGGAGATGTTCCTGCCAAGCATGTTAGCGTTCACCACCTGGTGTTGCACGACGCCGTTCTTGTCTATTAGGAAAAGCCCGCGATAGGCTATTCCCGCGCCCTCGACCAAAACGTCGTAATCCGCCGATATCGTCTTGTTGAGATCCGCCACAAGCGGGTAGGTCACGCCTTTTATTCCGCCATCTTTTACCGGGGTGTTCAACCACGCGAGGTGGCTGAACTTGGAGTCGACCGACACGCCGATAACCTCGGCGTCCCGTTTTTTAAACTCGGTCAGTTTCTCCTGGAACGCGTGAAGCTCCGTGGGGCACACGAACGTGAAATCCAACGGGTAGAAGAAAAGGACGACGTACTTTTTTCCCTTAAAGCTGGAAAGGGACACGCTCTCAAAATTTCCGTTTACCACCGCGTCCGCCTTAAAATCTGGCGCCTGACGACCAACTAATACGCTCATGATTACACCTCTTGAAAAAATTAAAAATGGTTGGTAAGACACATCAATCTGACCAAATTAGTGTAACTCATGGGCGGTGAAAATAGAAGGCTGGAATTACGGGGCCGTCAGGAGCGGGAGCAGTTTCGGGTGTATCCCTTTGTTCGCGGCGCAAATCGCCTTTCCAAAAAGATCCAACGGCTTTCCTTTCATGTCGGTTACGGTTCCGCCCGCCTCCGAGACAAACAACGCCCCCGCCGCCATGTCCCACGGGTAAAGCCACTGCTCCCAAAACCCATCGAACCTTCCGCACGCCACGTAGCATAAATCCAACGCCGCCGCGCCGGCCCTGCGTATCGCCTGACAACGCAGGACGACCCTGTTGAAGTTCTCGACGTTGTTGTCCTTGTTTGTCCGCAGGTCGTAGGGGAAACCGGTGCCAAGAAGCGCGTTGTCCATGTTGTCGACTTCGGAGACGGCGATCCGCGTTCCGTTGAGAAACGCGCCCCCCCCTTTGATTCCGCTGAACATCTCGTCCCGCATAGCGTCGTAAACCGCCCCCGCCACGGCCTCCCCTTTGTACGCAAGCGCGATGGACGGGGCGAAAAACGGGAACCCGTGCGCGTAGTTCGTGGTGCCGTCCAACGGGTCTATGTACCATGCGTAGCCCCCACCGGATTTTACGTCCGTCCCCTCCTCGGCCAAGATGTCGTGGTCGGGATATTTTTTGGAGATTGCGGACGTTATGAGTTTTTCGCACTCGACATCAACCTCGGTGACCAGGTCAATCAGCCCCTTGTGTCGCACCACAAGGCCGCGTTTTTCATAATTCTCTTTTTGTATTTTTCCCGCCGCATACGCGGTCTCAATCGCGAACTCCATCGCCTTTTGCAAATCAAGTTTCATTTTGTTATCCAGCCACCGCCGATAACCGTGTCGCCTTGGTAGAAGACGGCGGCCTGGCCCGGAGCTACGGCGCGAATCGGTTTTTCAAACTTTATCTCGGCGCGGTTGTCGCCGAGTATTTTTATTGTCGCGCGAACGGGGATCGACCTGTACCGCGCCTGAACGTCCGCCGTCAGCTCGTTTTCAACCGGCTTGCGGAAGATTGTGTTTTCCACGACCATCGAATCCACCCAAAGCTCCTCCTCCGCGCCGAGAACAACGGCGTTGGTTTCCGGCCTTATCGCGGTCACGTACATCCGTTCGCCGACGCTCACGCCAAGCCGTCTGCGCTGACCCACGGTGTAGAACGGTATCCCCCTGTGCTTACCGATTGCCTCCCCCTTGGCGTTCACGAACTCTCCCTCCTTAACGTCCGGAGCCATGGAGCGGATGAATTTTTCGTAATCGTCGTCCGGCACAAAGCAGATTTCCTGGCTCTCCGCCTTCTCGGCGGTTTTCAGTCCGAACCTTTCCGCGGCCCCCCTCACCTGTTCCTTCGTCATTTCCCCCACCGGGAAAAGGATGTCGGCCAACATCGGTTGCGGCACGTCGAACAGAAAATAACTCTGGTCTTTGCCGGAGTCAACGCCGCGTCTTAGCGCGTATCCGTCGGCATCTTTGGATATTCTGGCGTAATGTCCGGTGGCAAGTTTTTCCGCCCCCAGTTGCCGCGCCTTTTTGAGCAGAAGGTCAAACTTCATAACGCGGTTACATGCGATGCACGGGTTGGGTGTGCGCCCCGCCAGATATTCGTTCACGAAATAATCCACCACGTTTGCTCGAAACTCACTTTTCATATTGAGCGTGTAATGCGGGATGCCGAGCTGGTCTGCCACCGCCTTGGCGTCGTTCACGTCGTCCAACGAGCAACACCCCTGCCGCTTCCCCGCCGCCTCCGGCAAATCCCAAAGTCGCATGGTCGCCCCTATCGGCTCGTACCCGCCTTCCAGCAGAAGCGCGGCGGCGACCGAGCTGTCCACCCCCCCGCTCATAGCAACAAGCACCTTTTCTTTCTTCATTCTTTAAGAATACCAGATTGGTAATTATGAATCGGTGATTTTATTCCCGCTTGGAAAGCGCCGGGGCTTGAGAATCGATTCCTCAAGCGTTGCCATATCGCACTACTGTCGCTGCAATGTCAATCTGTCAGTGTAACTGCCACTTAATTCTGTCAGGGTGTTCATGGTTTAGGCCGCCTCTAGGGCAAGATTTTTTCGTGTGGC
>Ga0315281_10004812_pt1 | contig 19489 bp, 24 predicted proteins | sample YL17G07_0_MG_FD_204540 | JGI IMG/M metagenome (GOLD analysis project Ga0315281, IMG submission 204540) | Sediment microbial communities from Yellowstone Lake, YNP, Wyoming, USA - YL17G07_0 | ecosystem: Environmental > Aquatic > Freshwater > Lake > Sediment | place: USA: Wyoming | collected... | reverse complement strand
TATCCTCACTAACATAGGGAGATTAAAGAGATAATCTATGAATGTACTCAATGCAGTAATCGCATTAGTGTGCGCATATGTACTCGGTTCAATACCGTCAGCCTATATCGTAGGAAAAATACAGAAGAAAAAAGACATCAGGTCAATTGGCACCCATAACATGGGTGCCATGAATGTTTTCTACGAAATAGGTTTCTGGTGGGGACTGACAGTCCTGATTGCGGACGTCGGTAAGGGTGTTGCTGCGATGGCGATTTCTGAAGCATTAAACGTGCACGAGTACGTTTACCTGGCTTCTGGTATGGTCGTTGTGCTCGGGCACAGTTTTCCTGTTTTCCTTGGTTTCAAGGGGGGCAAAGGCGGCGCAACATCCATTGGTGTGCTGATTTATTTGATGAAACCATGGGCGGTATTGATAAATGGCGGACTCTTCGCGCTCCTATTCTTCATTACCCGCGCGCCGACTATTAGCTATGGGCTGGCTTTTATTTGTTATCCATTCATTTCCTGGTATATGTTCCATAGATGGGATTGGATAATATTTACGGCCGCATTATTGTTGGTACCGCTTGTTCGGTATATTCCGCGGATAAAAGAGATGCGCGACAAAGCAGGCAACTGGCGTCGTGTCTTCCAGCGCAAAAGTGTCAATGACCGGTTTTAACGACGCCAGTCGATTATTTGCTTATAGAAAATTTAGACTATCATCCTTTTGACGGGAAAACTACAGTTGCTGTGCCCGGCGTAGTCTTGTCGCCTTTTCCGTTTGCTACCCAGATTTCCGCTTCAACGACATGGTCTTTGCCGTCCACGTACTTCTTGGTTACCTTCCCCGTTAGGGTGATGTTATCGCCAGGTACATCCATGCTGCGGTAGCTGGCGCTGTACTTTTTTATCCGTCCTTTTTCTCCAACCCACTCGCTGAGCATTTGCCCCAGCCATGCGGCTTTAAGTGTGCCGTGGATAATCAAGCCCGGCAGCATATTAGCCTTGGCTATGTTTTCGTTATAATGAATTTCATAGTAATCGCCATAAGCCCCTGCCCACATCACGAGCTGGCGTGGCGATGCGTTTTTCATCAATGGTGGAACAGGTGAATCAACCTGAATATCTTCCCAAAAACGCTGTTCAGCCATTATTCTCTCCTTTCATTTTGTCCTTGAATCAGTAGGCAATCGTGGTGCTGCGCTGAATCAGAACTATCTCTTTCTTCTGATTCCGGAAGACGGTTTCGTCGACCTGGAAGAACATTTTCCCCATACGACCGTCTCTCTCGAACATATCACCCAGCCTTCTGGTTATGCTGAGGACGTCACCTGCCTGGATATGCTGGAAGAATTCATACTCGTCGCCGCCATTCATGAACCTGGTAAACGGTAGGCGGAAACGTGGTCCTGCATCAGCTCTCGCTGCCGGTACTTTAATGGGGAATGAATACGTTGGTTGAAATCCTGGGGGTGCAATAATGCTCCGATACCCGAGTTTTTTGGCGTATTCTTCATCGCGGTAGAGAGGATTGTTGTCACCCATCGCTGTGGCAGCTCTTCTAATAGGCTCCTTTTCGACGAGGACAATGGTTGGTTCGGACTCGACTCCTATTTGTTTTTTCATTTCTTCTGTGATAACCGAACCCTGCGTCATATTTCTCCTCCTTTACACAGGAAATTCAGTGGACATTATAACATAATGAGAAGCAGAGAGAAATACTTGACAAACTTTAATTCAGTACATCAGAGTAAGACTTAGCATTACGGAAAGGAGATAATAAAATCAAAAATATTCCATACAAGTGGTTAGCCCTTATTACCGTGTCCATCGGCACCTATATGAGCACGTTGGATGCTAGTATCGTAAATATATCTTTTCCCCGCCTGACGCAGGTATTTAATACCGAGCCTTCCGTAGTTCTTTGGGTTTCTGTAGCTTACCTTCTTGTTAGCGTAAGCCTGGTATTTATTTTTGGAAAGATTGGCGATTATTATGGCAGGAAGAGAGTATACACTGTGGGTTTTGCTGTGTTTACCCTCGGTCTTGTCTTATGTACCTTCGCTCAAAGCATCGTTCAGCTTATTATGGCTCGAGTAGTACAGGCTGTAGGGGCAGCAATGACGGTTGCACTCGGTACGGCTATAATCACGGCGGTTTTTCCCCCTCAAGAACGTGGAAAAGCACTGGGCATTTCGGGTGCGACCGTATCAGCAGGTTTACTCTCCGGTCCAGTACTTGGCGGTGTGCTTGTCGACCTATTCGACTGGCAAGCTATTTTTTATGTCACAATTCCCGTCGCGCTCATCGGGATGGTGATGGCAATTATATGTTTGAAAGAACAAAAAGTCAGCCAGGGAAAATTTCAGTTCGACTGGTTGGGAGCGGTCACTTTATCTGCCGGGCTTGCATTTTTACTGTTGTTTTTCAACCTCGGCGGTAAGACAAGTTTTTCAGAACCAGAAGTAGTCGCTTTCGGAACTGCCGCAATGATACTTCTGGCAGTATTTATTATTGTCGAACGTAAAGCTGCTCAACCTATTCTCGATCTCAAATTGTTCCGTAACCGGCTTTTTGCTGCGGGGAATATTTCTCTTCTTATTATGTTTCTTGCACTTTCGGCGAATACATTGCTTATGCCTTTTTATCTTATCGACGGTCTTGAATATGATGCATCGCAGGCAGGTCTTCTTTTCGCTTCGGTCTCAGTCTCAGCCCTTGTCGTCGGTCCAATCAGTGGTTGGTTATCCGATAAAATAGGTTATCGTCTATTGTGCACGGCAGGGATTACATTGATGGCTGGCGGGTTATTCTGGCTCAGCCGCCTTGGAATAAATGCTAACGTGACCGATATCCTGCCCAGGTTGGTTTTAATCGGTGTCGGTTCCGGACTTTTTTCTTCTCCCAACAACAGTTCTATTATGGGTTCAGTTCCGTGGGATAAACTGAGCACCGGTTCAGCGTTGATAGCTACGGTACGGCAGGTAGGCATGTCAAGTGGAATTGCCATTGCTGGAGCAATATTTACGAACCGACAGGCTGCTTTCCTGGCACAATCGATGGTATCTGGCGCATCGGAGGCGAGTAGAATGGCATTGATATCCGGCTACCAGGATACGATGCTTATTTCTTCTATAGTTTGTGTTATAGCAATCTTCGCATCGTTTTTGCGTGGTACTTCACGTCCTCAAATAGTGGTACCCCCGACTACATAAAAAAATGAAGGTTATCGGAATTCGATCTGAAAAACAAAACAAAAACCAGGAACATATTTTTATAAGCACTGATGGCGGCAATATTGAAGCCATTTTTCACGACTCGAAGAGTGGTCGTGGTGTAATCTGGTTGTGCGGCGCACTCGGGGGCTTCGATGGACCTTCATTCGGCATTTTCAGGATATTGAGTGAGCAGCTGGTTTCAGATGGCATCAGTTCGCTTCGACTGCATTACCGTTATCCCGGAGATTTCGACGAATGCGTTCAGGATGTGCTAGTAGGAATTAAATTTTTAAATGAAAGAGCGATCGATGACATAGCCCTGGTAGGCCATTCCTTCGGTGGTGCTGTGGCGATACAGGCTGGGACTTTAAGCAAGTCGGTTAAAGCGGTCATTGGACTCGCCAGTCAAACCGCCGGCGCACGAAACGTGGCAAGACTCGCCCCGAGGCCGTTATTGCTTATTCATGGTGAGCGCGACCGCAATTTGTCTCCGGAATGCTCGGAATACATTTACGAATGGGCGAAGGAGCCAAAAGAGCTCAAAATATTAAAAAACAACGGCCACTTTTTAAGAGAAGCTCACAATGAATTATTAGTCTGGATTCGTGACTGGTTGCAGGATAAATTGCGAAAAGGCGATTAAGATAATCGGGCAAGTTGCTAATCATAGTTTGGGATTAACGACTTTGTTTTTTGGATGAAAAATCTTCTGCATCATGTATACATCCAGTATCTTATCGAATTTCTTTCCTACTTCCCTCATTATCCCAATATGTACAAAGCCGAATTTTTCGTGCAAATGGATACTGACAATATTTCCGCCGGTTATTCTTGAAAGCACTGTGTGCAATCCAGCAGTCTCACCTTCGTTAAGAATCTCTTTCATCAAGCGTTGCCCAACACCATGTCCGCGGTAAGATTCCTGAACGTAGACCGATATTTCAGCAGTATCGGCGTAAGCGCACCGTGTCGACCATTTGCTCAAAGATGCCCAACCGCATACGATCCTATCTGATAGCGCCACCAGGATCGGGTTCTTTGGTCCGTGGTCGGCAAACCAAACTTTTTGCTCAGCTGCAGTTTTTAGTTCGGTATCAAAAGTAGCATCCGTTGTAAGGATTGCTTCGTTATATATATCAGTGATGGCTTTAAGGTCTTTAGTAACGGCACGTCTAATCACAATTGGCATATTAATATTCTAGCAGAGAGGAGGTTTGTATTCATCTAATCTATACAAGGTTTTGCGAGCTATTTAACAAGCTGGTATAATCTGATAGCCTGAATGAACGATGGGGGAAAATGGTAATCGATTCTGGATCCCTCGCCAACCTTCCCTATTTTAAAGGACTAAAAGTAGCTGAACTGGAAGCTATAAAATCATCTTTTTTTGAAAAAACCGTCCAGCGCGGCGAGATGATTATTTTTGAAGGGGAGCCTGCCGATTCTTTGTATTTCCTGATCTCTGGCATCGTGAAACTTTTTAAAACTTCCGCCCAGGGGAAGGAGCAAATAATCAGCCTGGCGCGTCCTCATGAAGTATTAAATGATATCGCGGTTTTTGATAATAGTCCTAATCCAATGAGCGCTCAGGCAATGAACATAGTAACTCTCTATGGTATTACCCAAGAAAAGCTTACGACTACGATGCAGCAGTACCCACAGGTCAGCTCGAGAATAATACAGGTGCTGGCATCACGGACCCGCCAGCTCATATCCCTGGTAGAAGACCTGTCTTTTAAACATGTGATTGGAAGGGTGGCGAAAATTTTACTTGAGAATACCAGTGACGGAACCGGGCACGGACAGCGGCTAACTCAGCAGGAGATGGCTGCGATGGCGGGAACTGCCAGGGAGGTTGTGGCACGTTCACTGAAAACCCTTGAGGAGCGAGGACTCATAAGATTAGAACGCCAGCGCATAGTTATCGCCGATAAAGATGGGCTGCAGGAGATGATTGCCCAGGAAGTTTGAGACATAGGTTACATACACCTTGTATGGTGATTTTATACTATTACCGTAGGAGTTAATTCAGTGGTGCAAATGCCGGAAATAAACCAGTCCAAGTGTAATCTTTGTGGATTATGCATAGAAATATGCAAATGCGGCGCGGTTACATTGCTTGGTAATGTCGTGTCCATGGTGGAAACGGAAGACTGCCACTGGTGTACTCTCTGCGAGGCCGTTTGTCCAACCGGGGCCCTCACCTGTTCTTTTGAGATTATCATCGAAGACGATTAGTCCGGACTGGATTTACATTTCAGTCCCAAATACCCGATCTCATTGAGACGATTGTCACATACATTCAATTCACATTTCCGTAAAATAGTATTGTTTAAGTTCCAAAGGGGGTTTCTCTTGTGGGAGGAGGTAAAAATGCTTAAGTGGAGATTAAAGGCTTGCCCTAGATGTGCTGGTGACGTGTTCATTGACCGCGATATGGACGGTTGGTTTGAACAATGTCTACAGTGCAGTTTCAGGCGCGAGTTAAAAGAATTAAATGAATTCAGAAAGACCGCGGTAGCAGTTGGTGATAAAAACATCAACTGGAACGCCGAAGATGACGATTAAGGAGGGGATCATGAGAATTGATATCTATACGTCCCCTACTTGCGGTTATTGTCATCAGGCAAAACGGTTTCTTGACGAGCGTAGAATCCAATACTTCGAGTACGATGTCTCGCGCGATCAGGATGCCGCCGAAAGAATGGTAAACTTGACCGGCCAAATGGGTGTGCCTGTACTGGTCATCGACGGTCAGGTGGTACTAGGATTCGACCGGAATCGTATTGATAGTTTACTGGCTGCAGCAGGAAATGGACACCGCCGTGGTCTGGGATTGAGCGTGGCAGATGCAGTCACATATGCATCACGTCATGGAGCCTACGTAGGCACTGTTCGACCGGGTTCTCCCGCAGAACGCGCTGGATTACATAAGGGTGATGTGATTGTTAGTGTTGACCACAAATCTATTGATAGAGCTGATGATCTGGAACGGGAGATGTCCATTCTTGGAGATAGTGTGGTTATCGGGTTTGTGCGTGGTGATCAGGAGATGCAGGCTCTAGTCACGCTATCATCATAAATTGTAACCAAAATTTAACACCAGGCTGACCGTATAGGAACATGAGCTATTACATCTCACCTATTGACAATCCGAGCATACGATGCTAGTATTCGTGGTGAAGCCACCAATATGGACTATGGTGAGCCTTTAAAAACCTAACCTGTTAAGTTGTCGCTTGGATCGGACTGACCGAGACGGCATAAAAAAGAAAGTGTAGATGCCCTTTCTGGCTGTGTCGGAGAGGGCATTTATATTTTTGAGGAGGTGAGGGAAATGCTGAAACTTGGTTTTATTGGTGCAGGAACCGTTGGTAGCGCCCTCGCTATCAAGCTCAGCGAAAAACGTTATCCAATTACCGCAGTGCACAGCCGCACGTTGGCATCAGCGGAAAAACTTGCGCAGTCTCTCAAAGGATGCCGCGTTTGTACAAGCAGCCAGGAAGTTGCCGACGCAGCTGAACTGATTTTTATTACCACACCCGATGCTGCTATCCCCGTCGTCGTGTCAGAAATAAACTGGCATCCGGGACAAAGTGTTGTCCACTGTTCAGGCGCTGACTCAGCAGAAACTCTCAGTCCAGCTCGAAAATTTGGCGCTCAAATTGGAGCTTTCCATCCACTGCAGACTTTTGCCTCGGTAAAACAAGCCATCGAGAATATTGCTGGCTCTACGTTCGCGATCGAGGCTGATGAACCGCTCAAATCGATCTTAAAAGAACTCACCTTAGCTTTGAACGGCACCCACATTGAACTTAAAGCGAGTGATAAGGTCGTTTACCACGCCGCAGCGGTAATTGTCTGTAATTACCTGGTTACATTGGTGAAACTAGCCGATGACTTGTGGCAGACGTTTGGTGTTCCGCGTGACCAGGCAACCAAAGCCCTTTTGCCTTTACTTAAAGGTACTTTGAATAATATTGAGTCGGTCGGAATACCACAAGCTCTTACTGGACCAATTGCTCGTGGTGATGTCGGGACAGTTAAAAAGCATATAGAAGCTTTAAAAAGGGAGGCTCCTGATGTGCTCTCGACTTATTGCGAACTAGGCCTCCAGGCTATTCATGTCTCACTGGCAAAAGGCAAGATCGACGAAAACAAAGCCGTCGAACTAAGGACAGCCCTCAAAGCTGGTCTCAAGAAAAAGATTTATACCGAGCAACCGGAAAAAACCACCATTGGCAGCAATCGTAACGATATCCTCCCGGTACTATAGATAAAAAAGAATGGAGATAATTAATGAAAAAATTTCTCATGCCCGTACTCGCTGCCATCCTGGCAATTACATTGCTAATCGGATGCGGAGGCGGTACTCCTAAACCGCCGGTAAGTAAATTAGATGACTTTGACGAACTGGTAACAAACAATATGACTCTCGACCAGGTTTATGCCCTCATGAAACCGGAACTAAAAGCGACTGCCGTTTTGTTCCAGGTAGAGAGCATTGAACTAACCGCAAAAGGTAATTGGAAAATCGATTCCAAAGAGGGTGGTTTTGCCGCGACTGAAACTGGTGCTTATCAAGCCCTCTGGTTCACGCCAACCAAAGCCGGTGATGAGTATTATATGGTTGCCTTTAAAAATAACGTGGTGATGGGCAAGGCATGGTTCGCCTCTCAAAATGCTTATTATGTTGAACAATTGTTGAAAGGCGAAAATCCTGTCAGTACCGCTGGACAGTAGATTTGCTAATGACGCGCGGAGGCGAGATATGAGAATAATGCTGAAAAGTAAAATTCACCGGGCTACCGTAACCGACTGCAACGTCAATTACGAGGGAAGCATTACTATTGACCGTAGATTGATGCAAGCTGCCGATATTCTACCTTATGAGCAGGTGCATGTCCTTGATGTGAATAACGGACAGCGCTTAATCACATACGCTATTGAAGGAGAATCCGGCGAAATATGCTTGAACGGCGCCGCTGCTCGGCTCGTACACGAGGGTGACATCGTGATCATCCTTACCTACACCGATGTGAAGGAAGAAAATGCTCGCCTCCATCACCCAAAGCTTGTTTATGTTGATGCTAAGAACCATATCACCACAACAAAGGGGGCTGTAGAGCGAGTACTTTCATAAAGGAGGTGTCCTATGGCACGCGTTACAATTAATGACATCCGCGAGATGAAACGCCGTGGTGAAAAAATTACTATGGTTACCTCCTATGACTACTCTACCGCGAAAATCGTAGACAAAGTTGGCATTCCGCTTATCCTCGTTGGCGATAGCCTGGGAATGGTTGTCCTGGGTTATGAAAACACCCTTCCCGTAACAATGAACGAAATGATTCACCATTCTAAAGCTGTTGTCCGAGGCACCCAGCACGCTCTTATCGTCGGCGATATGCCCTTTATGACATACCACGTTTCCGTTGAAGATGCTGTGAGAAACGCCGGTCGTTTTATGCAAGAAGCCGCTACTCAGGCAGTCAAACTTGAAGGTGGTGTGACTGTTGCCGATAAGGTAAAGCGCATCGTCCAATGCGGTATTCCGGTGATGGGACACATCGGACTCACACCCCAATCAGTCAACCAGTTGGGCGGTCACTTGGTACAGGGGAAGAGACCTGAAGTCGCCCGGCAGTTAATCGATGATGCAAGAGCATTGGAACAAGCTGGCGCCTTTTCCGTCGTCCTGGAGTCGGTGCCTTATAAACTAGCAGCACTTATTACTGAAAAAATTTCTATCCCAACCATCGGTATCGGGGCAGGACCAGCCTGTGATGGACAGGTGCAGGTAATCACTGACACATTCGGGCTTTCTGATTTCATACCGAAACACGCGAAGCAATACGCTAAGGTAATGGAAATAATGACAAATGCCCTGACGGAATACCAGGATGATGTAAAAACTGGTAAGTTCCCGACAGAAAAGCATAGTTATATTATTGACCCGGAAGTTATCGAAGAACTGAAGTCGTACTAGTACGAGGTTATTCTCTTCTCCCTCGAGGGGAGAAGAAAGGATGAGGGTGAAGAAAAAATAGCACCTTCACCTTAGGCTAGGCAAATTCCCAACAGAGACGCACTGTTACATTATCGATGGGAAGTAATAGAAGAACCAAAAATTTGATTATAGGAATTCACTTCTCCCTTGAGGGGAGAAGGTAGGATGAGGGTGAATAAAAACAGCCCCCCACCTTAGGCTCGGCAAATTCCCAACAGAGACGCACTGTTACATTATCAATGGGAAGTAATGGAAGAACCAAAATTTGATTATAGGAATTCACTTCTCCCTTGAGGGGAGAAGGTAGGATGAGGGTGAATAAAGTTATACCCATCACCTTCAGAAAAGAAAGACATACATGAAAGTTGTTGAAACCATTTCAGAAATGAAAAAGACAAGACGGGCTCTTAAGGAGCCCGTTGGTTTTGTGCCCACGATGGGTTATTTGCATGAAGGTCATGTATCCCTTGTCAGGGAAGCTAAAAAAGAGAATAAGTCTGTTATCGTCAGTATCTACGTCAATCCTACTCAATTTGGACCGAAAGAAGACCTTTCTAAATATCCCCGGGACTTGAAGCGCGACCTGGAGATGCTGGAGAAAGTCGGAACAGATGTTGTTTTCTTCCCATCCAACGAAGAAATGTACCCGGATGGTTATGATACCTGGGTGGAAGTAGATAAATTGACTAAAAGACTCGAGGGGGCTTCTCGTCCAACCCATTTTCGCGGTGTTACTACAATCGTTAATAAGTTGTTCAATACAGTCGAGGCTGATAATGCTTATTTCGGGCAGAAGGACGCTCAGCAGGCGCTCGTTATACAGAAGATGGTGAAAGACCTTAATATGAACGTGCGGGTAATCGTCTGTCCTACTATGCGTGAGCCGGACGGTTTAGCGATGAGCAGCCGTAATGTCTATTTGACGACGGAACAAAGGAAACAGGCAACTGTACTCAACCGTTCTCTCCAGTTAGCAAAAGACCTTTATACCAAAGGAGAAAGAAACGCTCCCAAAATCAAGCAACAAATGACCGGACTAATTCAAAAAGAACCGATTGCTGTGATCGATTACATCAGCATCGCCAATCCGGATACTTTGGAAGAGCTAGATGCGATTCAAGGTCAAGCTCTGGTCTCGATGGTTGTTAAATTCGGCAATACCAGATTATTGGATAATGTGATGCTGGTGTAAGCCAGGATATATAAAGAGTCTGAATTGAAAATTCTTAAAGCACTTGGGATAGCTGTTGGAGTAATCGTAATAGTTGCAGTTTTAGTAATAGGTTATTTCGGATTTCTTCCCGGGGTGTCAAATGTGTTTGGATCTAATCAGCCAAAAGACCTGGGAGTAACATATATGATAGCTGACTACCAAAGCGCACACGCAAGGAATGGAACATCACATACGGAGCTTCCCAGTGGCACAATTCCTGAAAATAGTATTCAATTTTCAGGACAGCACCCGGTCGATACCACTTATACACAGTCTGAGTTTAATGCCCTGATAAATAACCGGCAATGGCAATATTATCCTTTAAAACAATGCCAGCTCAAAATTCACCAGGACGGCACACTGGAATTCTCCGGCATTGTTATTGTCAGTCGAATAAAAGGTTATATGCAAGCGCTTGGTGTTTCTGAAAATAGTCTAAAAACAATCACTAATTATCTTAAGTATATTCCTGGTAATGCAGCGTTTTATGCTAAAGGCAGATTCGAAATAATCAATGGTCAGATTATCAATACCGAGTTAACAACTTTTAAAGTAGGCAATCTAAATCTGACCAATCAAATGAAAAATAACTTATCATCTATTATAAGCGGCGTATATTCGCAAATGGATGCTTACCCTGGTCTTACTGTAAAAACATTGACATTTAACAACGGGCAGGTTCAATTTGAGGGAACTTTGCCAGATTCAGCCAGGTCGGTAAGTAAATAACAAATACACCCCATACCCGTTGGTGCAAGCATCGTTTGCTGATATCGAAGGTGCAATAACACGAAGCCTGTCTTGAGAAGCGGGAGATAAAAACTACAGCTTCCCTATCGGCGGTTGGGCAACACCTTCTTGGAATAAATAACTACTTTTTAACCGAAAACCTCTTTTTGTGACATTGTTGTTGTCCAGGGAAAATGTCACTTTAATTGTTCATCGAATTTGTCACCGTCGTGGTGGTCCATCAAAATAATAGCTCATACTGCGGCGCCAGGGGTGATCAGGAGGGGGGCTTGGGGGGCACGCTTGGCGATACGTTGTTACTTCCTGACTTTCTTAGCTTTGGAGCATCAGATGGAGCTGGTCTAGTTTCCAGGTGGTGTCCTGAGTGATAGACGGTAAAAGAGCCATCGAAGGATTCCCGTACTTCGACTTTGGCGCGGGCATAACTGTATCTGTCATTAGGAAGTATCTGGAGGCGGTGTTCACCGAAGCGGATGACATTATCGTTACCCACGGTGCGCTGGTATTTCAGGCAGAAGTGAGAGCGCCAATCACGGGTGGGCTTCCGGAATGCGTCACCCGGCTTAGCGGGCGGCACGGCAAACTTCTTGTTATGCGCTGGCAGGTATCTCCATAACATTTCATTTGCCTCAGTGAGCGTCGTAGCGCCCGCCAGGCGAAGTTCACTCACCAAACGATCCTGAAAAGTCCCCCAGAGACGTTCGACACGTCCTCTTGCTTGTGGAGAGCGTGAACGTATTGAGGTAACATCCAATTCCTTCAGCAGACGGCTGAACTGAGTAATGGATTTTTTCCCTTCAAGCTGTTCTTCAAGAGTCATTGGTTCGTGTTCGGGGGCTTCGAATACCGCGTGACCGTCATGGTAGACTGCCATAGGCATACCATGACCCGAGATTATTTTCTTAATCAGCTCGAAATATCCTTGAGTGTCTTCCTGCTCGCGAAACAGGGCGTGTAGCACAATACCAGTGGCATCATCTATGGCTCCTATCAATGTCATCCAAGGTCCCCTACCTTCCAACCAATCATGTCGGCTGCCGTCGATCTGCACCAACATTCCTTCTTGGGGATAGCGTTCTCTTCGGCTGCGATGCTTAGGCGCACGCCGCTTTCTGGGTCGGCTCACGGCACCTCCTATCAGGAAGCGCCGTACTGTAGACCGTGATACATTGACACTTTCCCGCTCAGCGAGTAGTTCAGTGAAATGCTGTGTATTGCATCCGGCATAGATGGAGCCAGCCAACTCGAGTACTTGCTGCTTGACCGCTTCGCTTGTTGCATTAGCCGGCGTCCTGCCTCTATTACCGTGGGCTAACGCCCCCACCCCTCCTCTCTTGTACCCGGCAACCAGCCTCCTGAATTGCCTCAGTGAGACACCTAAAACCACTGCTGCTTCCAACGCTCCGATCTCTCCCCTTTCTACTTTATTGATAACCATCAACCTGTTCTGTTCTTTCTTGTTTAACGTCACTTTATTTTCCATGGTGACATTTTCCCTGAACAGTTAACTGGTGACATAATCGCTGAACATTAACACACCTCTTTTTGTGACATTTACTAGGGATCGTATTTGTGTTATCATTATTCATTATTTTATGTAAGGAGAGGCTAACATGCTTAAAGCTCTCAAGATAGCGATGATTGTTTACGCGGTGGCAGGTTTAATCGTCGGATTAGCCGAGATCTTTATCCCAAGCGAATTTGCTTCGTGGTTTGGTCTTGAAGAAGGTTCCGCAGCAGCGAATGCGAATGCTGTTGAGATTGGCTTTGCGTTTGTTTCACTAGGCGTATTCCTTATTATTGCCGCGCGTGACCCTATAAAAAATATTCTCTGGGTAAAATATGCAATTGCATTTGCAGCTCTTATGTTAGTTAATGAAATATATTCAATTATCGTTGGTTACGTAGATTTCGGACAGGTGGTTTCAGGAATCGCAATTCACGGCGTATTCGCAATCGCTTTCCTTATTTTATATCCTTGGCGTCAAGCAAAGACTAAAAACGAGTTAGCAGATCAAAAGAAATAAGTCATTCTTTAAGCGTTAACAAAGGCAGTAAAATCAAAACTGTTAATGGAATGATTGCTAAGTATTTAATAGTTATTTAATTTCTTTTTATAAAATAATATATCGAGTCTGGCGTAGCTGGTCCGACCAGTCTGTTGATATCCGTTTTTCTCATAGAGTTTTTGGGCGGGAATTTGTTTTGTAGTGGTATCAAGATATAATTCCTTATAGCCGAGCTGACGAGCTTTATCTTCTAACTTGTCAAGCATCAACTGTCCCAAACCTTTTCGCTGGTAGTGGGGATGCACTCTCATCCTCTTGATCTCTGCTATTACATCTGTTTTTTTCTTGAGAGCGCCCATGCATATTATTCTCTTGTTAAGAATCCCGACAAAAAAATCACCGCCATTGTCAATATATTCTTTCTCAATATTTTTTAAATCATCATCATTCCAGGGACCACCCGGTAGCATGGCGCCGGTTGGTTCAAGAGCTTGTTGATGCAGTTTCGAGACAGCATTCTGATCCGAAGATTGATAACGCCGAATTTCTAAGGATAATTTAATATTGTTCATTTCACTAATAATTCGCTTAGTGGTCGGAATTGTGCGTCTTTGGTTATTACCTTTTTTGCGTAGCTCCCAGATTTCCAAAATAGACGGTAAGCACCGGCAGGTGGTTTAGAAGAAATTATACGGTAGTCGTTGTCGATAATTTCAAGAGCACAACAGTTATCGACCGCGACTGCGATCCCAGGCGTTTTTAACATCATTCTTTTAAGGTTTTCATGGCGTTGCACCTCTGCATCGAAATGAGGACAAAAGAGGGCGTTTACGAATCCCAGTCCCGATACTCTGATAAGGTCCTCACTCGTGCCGGCGATAATTCTTGAATCCGAGTTACCCCATCGAAACCAGCAAATAGCACCTGCACTCAGTCCAGACAACACAATGCCTCTCTGATAAGCTCGTTTTAATACATCGGCGGTGCCTGTGTTTCTCCAGACACGCATCATCTTTTCAGTGTTTCCTCCCCCGACATATACCGCATCCGCACCGAGTATCTTCCTTTCAATTTCCTTTAAATCTGGTTTGTCATGGATTAAAAATAGTACGTCGGTTTGGCAGCCAAGCTCCTGTCCGAAATGTTTTATTACCGAATCGTAATAAGTCACAGCGTCATTGCTGGCAGTCGGTAAGAAAAGCAGGCGGGGATGGGTTTTGCCGGTGAGACGGATAATTTCGCGGTCGATATCCGTAGTTTCACCCAGCTTCATCTCGCCACCACCGATGGCGACTATCTTACCCACGATTTTACCGTCTCCTCTATATCCTCAACTCTTGTAAGAGATATATCAAACCACCTTATTCTCGGATCCTTAAGTTTGAACCAGGCATATTGGTGGCGGATGAATCGGTGCGTGCCGGTCTTTACCTTATATATAGCCTCGTCGAGTGTCATCTCACCCTGCAAATACTTGCCGATTTCGCGGTAACCAATGCTGGACATCGATGGAAGCGTAAGACTATAACCCATCTTCATTAATTGTTTGACTTCATCAACAAAGCCTTTTTTTACCATTTCATCCACTCTTGCGTCTACCTGGCGGTACAGGTCTTTCCGTGACGACATAGTAAGTCCAATAATAAAATAACTGAAAGGCGGAGGATTTTCCCCTATCGCTTGAGAAAAAGGTTTGTTTCTGCCAACCTCCAGTGCCCGGACAACTCGTCTCACGTTGTGTGGATCTATTTTCTCAGCCGCAGCCGGGTCGAGGATTAGCAGCTCTTTATATAGAGAGTCAGCGTCGACTTCAGCTCTTCGTTCAAGCTTTTTCCGATATTCGGGATCAGGAGGAACTTTCGGCACTGTCCAACCTTCCAGGAGTGCCCAGATATACTGTCCGGTGCCTCCAGCAAGGAACGGCAATTTTCCACGTTCCTGTATGTCACTTATCGCCTTGTAAGCTAGCTGCTGGTAGGTTACAAGACTGAAGTCTTCGTCTGGATTGACGATATCGATCAGATGGTGCGGGACTAACGTCTGTTCTTCTTTAGTTGGTTTCGCTGTGCCAATATCCATGAAACGGTAAATCTGGCGACTGTCCGCGTTTATAATCTCACCGTTAAATTTCTTCGCTAGTTGTATTCCCAGCCGTGTTTTCCCGATTCCTGTCGGCCCTACGATCGCAATAAGTTTATTCATATGTCTCGAAGCTGTCAGCTATCAGCCTTCAGCATTTTCTTGATTCTTGATTATTGTTTCTTGACTATTGTTTCTTGACTATTGGCTATTGATTATTGATTATTAGAATTTTTTTGGTTCTTGTATCTTGTTTCTTGATCATTTCCTGTTGATTTGTGCTGTTTGTCTAACGATGCTTACAAACTGGTCGGGTTTGAGGCTTGCTCCTCCAACCAGCGCTCCGTCAATCTCTGGCTGCCCTACAAATTCAACAATATTGTCGCCTGTCACGCTGCCGCCGTAAAGAATACGTAGATTGTATGCAAAATCCCTGTCGAATATTCCGGTTACTGTCTGCCGTATGAGACTGATTACCTGGTTTGCCTGCTCACCGGTAGCAGCTTTACCCGTGCCGATCGCCCAGACCGGTTCATATGCTATGACTGTGCCTGGGAATGGATCAACGCCAGCCAGAGATTTCACAAGCTGCCCAGTTACTACTTCTTCCGTTCTCCCGGCTTCTATTTCAGCCAGATTTTCTCCAACACAGAGAATTGGTTTTAATCCTGCTTTTACAGCAGCTTTGACTTTATAGCTCACATATTCGCTCGTTTCACCGAAATACTGCCGTCGTTCAGAATGTCCCAGGATGACATATTCGCATATTTCTTTGAGCATCAGCGGTGAGACTTCACCTGTGTAAGCCCCTTTTTCTTCAAAGAACATGTTTTGTGCTCCTAGTTTAATAATGCTCTCTTTAAGCAGGTCACGGACTGCGGATAGAGATACGAACGGCGGGCAAACAGCTATCTCGACGTTTGTGGTCGCTTCGAGTTGCGGCTTCATGATGTTCACGAGCTTGACCGCTTCATCGATCGTCGTATTCATTTTCCAGTTACCGGCGATGAAAGGAACGCGCATTTTCTACTCCCGATTATTTAGTCAAGTACACTGTAACACAGTGAGCAATTCAGTAAAAGTTATCAGCTTACACTTATGAGGTAGAAACCATTGAGTTATTAAACTCTGTAAGATATCATGAATGCAGCTGGTGAGACAGGGGGTGTGATATGTTCCCATTGGAAGGTCTGCTTGTGCTTGATCTGGCTCGTGGGTATCCTGGAGCTTATTCCACTATGTTCCTCGGAGATTTCGGCGCCCGGATTATTCGAATTGATCCACCTACGCGCAGTAATGCTTCGCAAGAGTCCCTTACCAGAGAAGCTGCCTTTAATACCGTAAATCGGAATAAACGCAGTATGGTTATCAATCTGCAAGTAGAAACCGGGCAAGCTGTATTCTATCGATTAGTGAAAAAGGCTGACGTTCTCCTGGAAGGATTCCGTCCTGGTGTGATGAAACGTCTCAAGGCTGACTACGACACATTAAAAGAAATCAATCCGCGACTTATTTATTGCTCATCGAGCGGTTTCGGGCAAACGGGACCGTACAAAGAATTACCTGCCCACGACATGAATTACATTGCAATTGGAGGATTGTTGAGCCAGATCGGACCTAAAGGTGGAGCTCCGACCTTGCCGAGCAATTTCCTGGCTGACATGGCCGGCGCTGGCTTGCACGGTGTTATCGGCATCTTGCTGGCATTAGCTGCAAGAGAAAAGACAAGACAGGGCCAATATGTGGATATTGCTTACCTGGACGGAGCATTATCGCTGCTGGCTTACGATACACCTCGCTATTTCGGCTACGGGTATGTGCCGAAGCGCGGTGAATCTAATTACACCGGTGCCCTGCCGTGGATCAACACATATAAATGCAAGGATGGTGAATACATAGCCGTCGCAACGCTCGAAGGGCATCTTTATGCAAATCTGTGCAAAGCAATCGGGCGTGAAGACCTTAGCTCAAAGCAATATGCCACACCTGAAGAAAACGAAAAAATCAAGGACATTTTTGCGGAAATATTCCTTACGAAAACCAGGAATGAGTGGTGGGAGTATTTTAAGGACAAAAATACGTGTGTCGCACCAGTCAATTATCTCAACGAGACGTTCGCTGACCCCCAGATCCTGCACCGGGAAATGGTTGTAGAAAAAATCCACCCGCAGCTTGGGAAAGTGAAACAGCTGGGCATACCCATCAAACTTTCAGAGACTCCCGGAGAGATCAGAGACCTGGGCGTGCCCGCAGGCACTCATACGAGAGAGATACTCACGGAAATTGGTTATTCCGATGTCGAGATTGAGAATTTAAACAAACTTGGAGTTGTGCAGAGCGTATAAAACAATATGAGCTGTAAAAAATACGCGTTCAATGTTAAAAGAGCTTGAATATCTTTTTAAGGAGCCAAATAATTATTAATATCACTGCGAGTATTAGCGCTATATTGATAAGGAAGCCCAGGCTAAGGACAAACAGTCCAAATAGCCAGAACAGAAAAAGAATGATACCGATAGCCAATAATATGCCCATATAACCTCCACTCGTTTAGTGCGCTTTGGATCTGGATTGATCTCGATATATTTATATAATCTTTAATCGTTTTGCGGTGAATAAATATTACAATGTCCGGGCAAGGTGATACTTTGGCTAAGGGACATACGTTATTATTGGCTGCTTTGTCGTTTTTTCCAGTTAATGACGCGAGATATGGCTTGACCAGCTTGATGAAGTGAATAAAAAACGGGCAGTCCTGCTTTTACGAAACCTTCCTGTGCACCGAGGAAATCCTTCATGTTGTTCAAGTTCAAAGGCTGTCGCAGCACGAGTAACACAGGTTTGCCGCTGGCTTGTTTAACAGCGCGGATAGCTTCAATTGTAGGTTCGAGGAAAGATGGTTGGGCAAATCTGCCTCCGCCCCAGCTGCTGATCGGATGAAACCCGAGATGATAAAGCATTATTTGTACGTCCGGCAGCCGGCTGACGACCTTCAAGGTCGCTCCAATTGCATCCGGCATTGCCAAATTACTGGCATCGAGCGGATTAATAAGAATCGCACCTGCCATCGGTAAGAACTTGAGCAATTCAGATTTAATAGCCTCGGATAGAGGCGGCATCTGCAGTCCTGCTTTCTCAAGCTCATCACTGGCGAGCACACTGGGTCCGCCGCCTGCGCCCGCAACCACAATACCGGTGCCGGTTGGTATCGGTTGGGCAAAGCGTAAAGCAACCAGCACGTCTACCATTTCATCGATATCATCGACGCGGATGACATTCATCTGGCGGCAGAGTGCTTCAAAAGCAGCAACTGAGGTTGTCAAGCTGGCGGTGTGTCCGTGCGCAGCGCGCTTGCCCGCTTCGGTCGTCCCGCCTTTATAGATAACGACCGGTTTAACCGATGCGGCGGTTTTCAGCGCATTAAAGAAACGCCGGCCGTCTTTGACACCTTCAATGTAGGCAGCAATGATCTCGGTCTCGGGATCTCTCGCGAAATACTCCAGCAGTTCGCTTTCGTCGATATCGAGTCCATTTCCGTAGCTGACTATCTTGCTGAAGCGCAGCCCACGTGGACTGCCGTATTCGGGCAAATTTTGTGCGTGCCCGCCGCTCTGCGAGATAAAAGCAATCGGTCCGGGTTCAATAGGTATTGAGGCAGTATTTACCAGCTTGCTTTTTGGAACAAACAGACCGATGCAGTTTGGTCCGACAATGCGAAAACCGCCAGCGCGTGCTTTTTCCAGCATCGTTCGTTCCAGTTCAACTCTTTCTTGGAGTCCGCTTTCGCTGAAACCGGCGGTGAAAAAATGGACTGATCTAACTCCCTTTGCCGCGCAGTCATCCAGGAGAGAAAGCGCCGATTCCGCAGGAATACTGACAATTACGTGGTCGACGGGACCGGGCACAGCCTGGAGACTGGGGTAACAAGGCATATCGAAAACTTCAGGGTAGCGTGGGTTTATGGGATAAATTGCTGGGAAACCGGCTGATTTTAAGGAGACCAGGATGCCGGTGGCGAAACCCCTGCCGGTCGGTGATACCCCGACAACTGCCACCCCGCGCGGCGAGAAAATTTCATCCAGGGTGGGTAGCTGTTTTACCATGCCCTTTATGATAGCAGAAACAAATTCCACTGTCATTCATACCCCATACTACCTTGTCATTCCCGCCCCTTTTCCCCCTTTGTCATCCCAATCCCCGTCATAAAAGTGTCATCGCGAGGTCA
>Ga0315281_10004811_pt1 | contig 19494 bp, 21 predicted proteins | sample YL17G07_0_MG_FD_204540 | JGI IMG/M metagenome (GOLD analysis project Ga0315281, IMG submission 204540) | Sediment microbial communities from Yellowstone Lake, YNP, Wyoming, USA - YL17G07_0 | ecosystem: Environmental > Aquatic > Freshwater > Lake > Sediment | place: USA: Wyoming | collected... | reverse complement strand
CGGTCGCGATCCGAGAGATCGAGCAGATGATCATCCGCTGCGCCGAGCATGTGCTCCGCGAAGGCCTCCGCCGCGTGGATCCCATCGAAGCGCCCGGCGAAGTGTTTCGCGATCGCCTTGCGGTGTTCGGAGGCGTACATCTCCGCGCCGTCGGTCGCGACGGTGACGATCGCATCGTCGCTCCCCATGTCGCGGTGCTTCGCGATCGTGATCGCCGCGAGCACGTTGCAGATGCTCGATAGGCCCAGAGAGGAGAGCTGGTCGACGATCCGAGGATCGACGTGTCTGCGGGTGACGAGGTACTCGCGGCCTTCAGCCGAGTTGAACACCACCCCGAGCTGGTCGGTGCTTCGGTCGGACACGGCGACGACGACATCCGTGTTCATGACGTTGTGAATCAGCGGAATGTGTTTGTCGCCGATGCCCTGGATGTTGTGCTCACCGAACCCGTTCTCGAGCATCGTCGGGCACTCGAGCGCTTCGACGGCCGCAACGAGCGAGCCGTACCGCTCCTTCAAATAGTCGCCCGCTGCCAACGTGCCCGCCGACCCGGTCGCCGACACGAAACCTCGGAGCGCAAGCTGCGGTCGGGTTTCGCGGATGTGGTCGAACACACGCGCCAGCGCGCTGCCGGTGCACTGGTAGTGCGCCAGGTAGTTGCCGAACTCGCAGAACTGGTTGAAGACGATGTTGGCGGGGTCGCGGTCCAGTTCGGCGCAGGCGTCGTAGATCTCCTTGACGTTGCTCTCCGAGCCTGCGGTTCTGATGATGTCGGCCGGGTCGGTGACCCACGCCTCGAGCCAGCGGAACCGCTCCTCGCTCATGCCGGCGGGGAGGATCGCCACGCCGCGGCAGCCCATGATCCGCGAGATCGCCACGCCGCCGCGGCAGTAGTTGCCGGTCGACGGCCAGAGCGCCTTGTGGACGGTCGGATCGAACTGTCCGGTGATGATGCGCGGTGCCAGACACGCATACGCCGCCAGGACTTTGTGCGCGCGAATCATCGGAAAGCGATCGCCGAGCACGACGACGATCGCGGCTTTCACCCCGGTCAACGCCTCCGGCAGGACGATGTGCTCGGGCACAGCGGTCTGACGCCGCCGACTCGAGTCGTTGTGCCAGTGCACGCGAAACAGGTTGAGCGGGTGCGGTTCGTCCGCGCCGATCGTCTCGACGGCCGCCCGCGTTGGCGCGGGGATGACACTCGGGTCGGTCAGCTCGGCAAACGTCGGGAGCACCACGTCGGCGTCGCGAAACCGCTGGACGGTGCGCGCATAGACGGCGTGGTCGACAACCTCGGTTTCCAGTCCCAGTCGTGCCATCGATCCCCTCCCCGAGTGCGGTAGGACTAGTTTAGCGCCCCATCACGCGCCGATGATGATTCCGGCCGGCGGTGTCAGGCGCGATGGCTACGTGCGGAGGAGCGACTGCCAGTTGAGGATGACGTTGACTGGCTGGGGGACGTCGGAGGCCGGCGCCAGCATGATGAACCGCTTGCCGTCCGGGTGCACGTCGTACACCGTCGCGGACACGGTGGTCGTCGGGTCGAGCGGCGTCCGAAAGAGTTTCTTCGGCACGCTGGCAGTGAACGCCGGCGTGGTGACAATGGGCGCCGCCATCAGGTCGCCGTCCGGCGACAGGTAGAACAACTCCCGGCCGTCACGGCGCCAGACCGGTCTCGACCCTCCGTCGGTCGAGATCTTTCGCTTCTGGCCGCCATCGGGAAACGATCGCACGAAGACTTCCAGCGCGCCTTCCTCGTTCGAGTGATAGGCCACCCAGCGCCCGTCCGGAGAGATCCGAGGTGCGACTTTGTATGCCGGCCTGGCCACGACCGGGCGGTCACTTCCCTCGCCGCGCATCGCGTGCACGTAGATGTCGACCTTGCCCTCCCGGTCGGCGCGCGAATAGGTGAGCGCTGCGCCGTCAGGTGACACATCGGCCGCCATCGGGAACGCATCGGCCGACGCCGTGATCACGAGCTCCAGTGGTGCGCCTTCCTCCGCGCGCATACGCTGAATCGCGAACCCGCTCTTCGGAGTAAAACCCGAGAAAAAGAGATCCGATCCGGTCGACGCCCAGGACGGCTGGATCAGACTCACGCCGTACGTCAGCCGTGACATCGTGTTGCGGGAAAAATCGAAAAGGACCGCCTGGAACAATCGGTCGGACGTGCCGAACAGCGACGTCGCAAGGAGAGACCCGTCCGGAGAGAGTCTCAAGTCGCGAAAAAAGCCGGTTGTCGACCCGGCTGGACCCAAGACTCGCCCCTGCCGATCGACCCAGACGAGCCGCGTTGACGTGCCGTGGGCGTCGATGTACGCGAGCGTGCTGCCTTGGACCGAAAAGGGTTCGGCCGCGCCGATTGGCAGCGACGAGACGCCCTGCGCGATGGCCTGCGCATCCCCGATGAGGCTGTCGGTCGCCCCATTGAACCGCTGCGCGAACAGCGTCGTGCCTCGGATGAAGAGCACGTGTCCGTCAGTGACGTCCGGGTCGGCCAGCCACGGGGCGAACAGCGATCCTCTGGTGATCGCGTCAGTCAACGGCGAGTCGGTTCGTCCATCAGGCGACGCGATCGATAGTCCTCCCGTGCCGGAGGAACCGAATACCAGGCGGTGATCCCGAAGGACTCCAGTCAGCGTGTGCGAGACTTCGCGCGCTGGATTGAGGGGCGTTGCCACAATCGGCGAGCCGCCTCGCGCGGAGACCCGCAGGAGGGGCCCGAAGGTCCGCGGAAACACGATCGTATCGTCGGCGCCCCACACCCCTTGCCCGCCGGGGTTTGGCACGGGCGCGACATCCTGAACCGCTGCTGTGACGATGTCGATCGTTTTGAGGCGGCCGTCGGCAAAAAACGCCAGCTTCCGACCGTCTGGAGACCAGAACGGATTCAACGCGCGAGCCGTTCCCTGCAGCGGCTGCGCCACGGTGCTGTCGAGCGGCCGCAGGTAGATCTGTCGCGTGCCCGCGGCATCGACGGCCACGAGCGCGAGGCGCGATCCGTCCGGCGAGACCGCCGGCGCCTGGCTCGGCACCCGCGTCAGACCGTCGGGCAACGTGAGCTGCAGCCGAATCACCGGCTTCAGTTCGGCCGTGCTGTCGCGCGACGCGCGCGCCATTCGCGCACCGAGCCCCATCGCGGTGGCCGACGTCGCGGTCCCACTGCTCTCGGCGATCCATTTCAGCTCATCAGTCAGGTCGCGCGCGCTCTGCCACCGGTCGTCAGGATCTTTGGCGAGGCATTTCCTGATGACACGCTCGAGTGCCGGTGGGGGCACCGGCTGGCTCGCCGCAATCGGCGGCGGGTCGTGTTCCAGAATCGCCGCGACGAGGCTCGCCTGGCTCTTGCCCTCGAACGCCTTCTTTCCCGTCGCCATCTCGTAGACCACGGCCCCGAAGGCGAAGATGTCGGTCCGCGCGTCAGCGTCCGTCCCCTCCAATTGCTCGGGTGCCATGTACTGGAGGGTGCCGAGAATCGTACCCTGCGCCGTGAGGTTGGGCGGCGTCGTCGGCAGCATCGACAGCCCGGCAGGCGCGGCCGCGGGCGCGCTCGCCTTCGCGAGGCCGAAGTCGAGCAGCTTGACGCCAGCCTTGGTGATCATCACATTGGCCGGCTTCAGATCGCGATGCACGATGCCGTGTCGGTGGGCGGCGTCGAGCGCATCAGCGATCTCGATGGCATGCTTCAAAACCTGATCGAGCAGCATGCGGCCCTTCGCGAGCCGCGCCGCGAGCGTTTCGCCTTCCAGGTATTCCATCACCAAGTACTGAATGGGGATGGGACTGGGGACTGGGGATTGGGGATTCGGGGGATTCGCGGATTCGGGGGCCGGCGCCTCGCCGACGTCGTAGAGCGCGCAGATGTGCGGATGATTCAGGGCAGCGACGGCGCGGGCCTCACGCTCGAAGCGTTGCCGCAGGTCGGGGTCGCCTGCAACGCTGGCCGGCAGCACTTTGATCGCGACCGTCCGGTCGAGCCGCGTGTCGCGCGCACGGTAGACTTCGCCCATGCCGCCCGCGCCGATGGTGGCCTGGACGTCGTACGGACCGAGCTGCGTCCCCGCGGCGAGGGACATGGGTGGGATTCTCCTCCACTACCGCCGTGGAGGCAACGAGGTGCACGGTGTCCGGTTCATCGACGGCGGCGTCTTACAGTTCCGCCATGCGCGTCCAGAGGATCGCTGCTGCTCCTTGCGCTTCCGCGCGGATCTCGTTCATCAGTTCGTCGCTGATGGGGGACGCCACCGGACGGTCGGTGGAGCGCCACGCGTGCGCTTTCGGCCAGGGCGCGCGGGTGCCCGACCTTGTTGTGACGGTTCGATCGCGTGTTAGGCCGTCTGTCTGAACTATGGCAGAGGGTCCAGCCGGTGAAGAGGCTCCAGGCGTTTCGCTTTTTCCCACAGGACCGCGAGTTCGTGTTGATGGAGCGTCGTCCACTCGGCCACCAGGCCCATTGCCCGTGGCGGCAACTTGCCCGAAATGATCGCCAAGGTGTCGATCGCGATTCGCACCTCGTGCTCCGCGTACTCGGCATGGAAGGGCGGCGGCGCATGATCAGCGAAGTACATCTTGATGACGATGCCGTAGAAGCGACAGATTTCAGGCATCCGCGTGAGTCGATCTGAGACTCGGAAAAATCTCTTCCGGCGACTTCGCCGTCAGTTGCAAGTACAAGGCGTCCGGACAGATGTCGATGTCAGCCCCCCATTCGATCCCTCCGTGGGAACCGAGTCGGACCGCATTGAAAAATGCGACGTCTTCCCAGGCTTTGAAGACACCCCGTCCTGCGAGATCGGAGAGATCGACCTCGCCATTGGTTCCGTCATCGTATCGGAGCCAAATCCGGAAGTTCGGTAGCGCCTTAATCTCAATCGGTCTAGCCATGATCAATCTGCCTCGCTGATCTCAGGAATCACGATGCCGTCCGGAGACGATATTGTCAACAAGATCATCTCGAGTCGATTTCTGCCGGCATAACGCTGCCGCTCAGCCGCGAGTGGCGCTTACGGTCGCCCCGATCTACTTCGACGTTCCCGCGCCGCTCGTCGGCTGCAGCGGCATGTTATGCCTTGAGCATCGATGCGATCTGGCTGCGGAGCTCCGGGATGCGATTCTGGACGACGTCCCACACCAGTTCGTAGTCCACACCGAAGTAGTCGTGAATCAGACGGTCGCGCATTCCAGACATCGCCCGCCATTCGATCGTGGGATGTCGAGCTCGAAATTCCGCGGGAATCTTTTTCGCCGCTTCTCCGATGATCTCAAGGCTTCGAACAAAGGCGCGGCGAAGCGTCTCATTCGCCACGAATTCATCGCGTGTCAGGCCGCCCGTTTGGGCGATCAGGTAGTCTGCCTCCACCAAGATATGGCGAAGGTAATCACGCGGCTCGGAGGACATCCTGCGCTTCGGCGAGAATTCGCGGCCCGATGAACGGCGAGAGCGCCTCCGTCGTGACAAGCTCGACCCGGCGCCCGAGGCGTTCTTCGAGAAGGTCGAATAGGGCCAGGAAGTGATCGAACGTTTTGGCACCCGGCGAAAACTGTACCAGTAGATCGACATCGCTATCCGGCCTGGCCTCGCTGCGCAAGACCGACCCAAACAACGCAAGTCGCAGAACGCCAAGAGCCCGGATCTCACGCTCTGACGCAACCAGACGTTCCACCGCTTCTTCTCTCGTAAGGCCCTGCGTATTCATGGCAACATTATCGTCTATCGTCGATTCCGGATTCAATTTGAGCCAAGAGTGGATCGAGAGGCATCACGCCAGATTTCAGCCGCAGCGGCGCATGATTGCACTCGCCGCTGTCGGCTGCAAATCTTTGTTCGGCCCAGCGTGCAACCGAATCGTGCCCACACCACCGAGCAGTCGCCGTTCGGCCAACGACAGAGAAACAGCGGCATTCTTCGACCCTCCTCGTTCGACACAACGGCTCGTGGCAGACACGAAGCCGGCGCGGCCGTCGTCCTGAGCGACGCTTGGGCTTTGACGTGCTGGGTGTCTGAGCGTGTCAACGCGACGCGGGCGGTGACAGTCAACTCACCGAGCCCGGTGCTGCGGCCGCCAGCTTCACCGTTTACACGGCAATGGGCATGATCTCGCGCTTGATCTTCCGAGCGTTCGCAATTTCCGCGAGACGCAGGTCGTAGATGGCCTGCAGGTTCAGCCACGAGTGCGCATCACCGCCGAAGTAGCGCGCCAGGCGCATGGCCGTGTCCGCGGTGACTCCGCGCCGCTCGCGCACGATGTCGTTGATGCGCGGTGCCGCCACGTGAAGGGCCTTGGCGAGCGCGTTCGCGGTCAGGCCCGCGGGCAGCAGGAAGTCCTCGCGCAATACTTCGCCGGGGTGAACCGGCCGCATGCCATTCTTAGTCCTCATCGCCATGCTCCGTCAGTGATAGTCCACAATCTCCACATCCTCGGGCCCCGCCGTCGTCCAGCGAAAGCAGATGCGCCACTGGTCGTTGATCCGGATGCTGCGCTGGCCTTTCCGATCGCCTCTGAGCGCTTCCAGACGATTGCCCGGTGGTGATTTCAGAAACTCCAGTGTCGCCGCTGCATCGAGCTGTGTCAGCTTGCGCGTCGCTACTGTGATGATGGCTCCGAAACGCTTCGACTTTCCGGTCTCGAACAGCGCCTGCGTGTCAGCGGAGCGAAAGCTCTTGATCACGAACCAAGAGTATAACGGATAACGTTAAACGGCAAGCCACCGCGCACCCCCTGGACTCTGTGGCGTGGCGCCCGTTTACAGTTCGGCCACGCGCTTCCAGAGGATCGCCGCCGCCTCTCGCGCTTCGGCGCGGATCTCGTTCATCAGCTCATCGCTGATGTCCGGCGCCACCGGTCGGTCGGTGGAGAAGTCACAGATCCCCGCGACGAGCGTCCGTCCTCCGGCCGCGCGGCGTTCGACGACGCCGCCGTCCTCGCCGTGCGCCAGCGCTTCCTCGCGCAGCACCGACATTTCTTCGCGCATGTCCGACACGAAGCCGTCCGTGCCGAGCGCCACGCGCGTGCTGTCGGCCAGGGCGCGCGGGTACCCGACCTTGTTGTGACGGTTCGACCGCGGGTTCTGCACGATCCAGCAGCCCAGCGTGTCGGCCTTTCGAACTTGCGCGGTGTCGAGGTGGACGCCGTGCGCGAGGATCGATCCGGCGGGCAACCCTCCGAGCGCGTGCAGGCGTTCGAGCGGGCCGGGATATCCGCGGCGGATCGCATCATCCACGTCGGCGCCGTCCTCGGCGACGTGGACGTGCACGACGGTGTCCAACTCGCGGCACATGTCGCCGGCCTCGCGGATCGTGTCGTCGGAGACGGTGAACGACGCGTGCAGGCCGACGACGCCGCGGACCAGGGGGCGGCGGTTCGAGCGGATGAAGCGGCGGCACTCCGCCAGGCCGCGGGTCGCCTCATCGCGTCCGCTGTTGCGCTCCGTGGCACCGTAACAGAGTACCGCGCGCATGCCCAGCTCTTCGCAGGCATCCGCGATGATATCCAGCGACCCCTCGATGAACGACGGCGACTCGTGATGATCGACGAGCGTCGTCGTACCATGACGCAGTGCGTCGGCAACGTAGAGCCGCGCCGCCGCGCGAAGCGACCGCGCGTCGATCGCGCGATCCAGGCGCCACCATACGCGTTCCAGAATCTCGAGGAAGTTCGACGGCTCGTGCCGGGGCGGCGGCATGCCGAGCGACGCGAGGCCGCTGTACACGTGCGTGTGCGCGTTGACGAAGCCGGCGCCGCTCATTCACGCGTCCGGATGCGGCCGACGCTCATCGCCCGCGCGGCGGGGGAGTCCTTCATCGGCAGCGTGTACCGGCGGACGCCGTCGAACGCTTCGAGCGCGCCTGCCACCGCTCCCGCGGTCGGCACTAGACCGATTTCGCCGACGCCCTTCGCGCCGAACGGCCCCTCGGGCTCGGCCTCTTCGACGAGGATCACCTCGATCTCCGGCATGTCGCGCGCGCGCAGCACGCCGAGATCGCGCAGCGTGAAGGTCGACGGCATCCCGTCCACCAGGCGCAGCTCTTCGGTGAGCGCGTAGCCGAGCCCCATGTGAATCGAGCCCTCGATCTGTCCCTCGCACAGCGACGGGTTCACCGCCCGGCCCACATCGTGGGCGGCGATCATCCGCGCCACGCGCCCTTGCTCGTCGAGGATACAGACCTGCGTCGCGTACCCGAACGCCGTGTGCGTCTTGATGGTGGCGGCGGGCGTGCCCGGCGCGGTCGTGTCGTCGACCACGACGTCGGCCGCGTACACCCGGCCAGCCAGCGCCGCCAGCGTGCAGCCTCGCTCGAGATCGGCCTTCAGCTTCGACGCGGCGCTGACCACGGCGCGTCCGCCGAAGAGCGTCGCGCGAGAACCGGTCGTCTGCCCGCAGCCCAGCGCGTAGGTGGAATCAACTTTCGGACGGAAGACCGACGCCGGCAGTTTCGTCACCTCCGCGGCGAACTGCGTGAGCACGGTGAACAGGCCCTGCCCCATCTCGGTGTAGCCGTTGTAGAGCGAGATCGTTCCATCCGGCTCCACCGCCAGACGCGCCTTGCCCCATTCGACCGCGCCGTTGCCGATGCCGCTGTTCTTCAGGCCGCAGGCGATCCCGACAGCCCGTCCCTGGTGCTTCGCGTCGTAGTACTGCTGCTTGACCGCCGCGAGCGTCTTCTTGATGCCCACGGACTTGTCGAGGACCTGACCGGTGGAGAACAGATCGCCGACTTCGACGGCATTGCGCCATCGCATTTCCCATCCGTCGAGGCCCGCTTTCGCGGCCAGCAGATCCATGCACCCTTCCATCGCGAAGTGCGCCTGGTTTGCGCCGAAGCCGCGCATCGCGCCACACGGCGGGTTGTTCGTGTACGCGGCAGACGATTCAATGTCGACGTTCGGCACCCGGTACGGCCCGCAGGCATGGCCGGCGGCGCGCTCGAGCACTTTGGCCCCGACCGAGGCGTACGCGCCCGAGTCGCCGATCATCCGCGCCTTCACCGCCGTCAGCCGCCCCGCTTCGTCGCAGCCGACGGTGTAGTGCATCGTGATCGGATGACGTTTGGGATGGAGCCGGATCGATTCCTCGCGGCTCAGCGTCAGCTTGACGGCTCGGCCCGTGACGTGGGCGAGGAGCGCCGTTTGCGCCTGCACCGACATGTCTTCCTTGCCGCCGAACGCGCCGCCGTTGGGGACGAGCTCCACGGCGAGCTGTTCCTCGGCGATCCCGAGCACGCCGGCGACCTGCCGCCGATCGTCGAAGACCCCCTGGCCCTGTGTGAAGAGGCGGAGGTTGCCATCGGCCCCCGGCTCGGCCAGCGCGCTCTCCGGCTCCAGATACAGATGTTCGATTCGCTGCGTCGTCCAGGTGCCGTGGACGAGGTGCGTGCTGGCGGCCAGCGTCGCGTCGGCGTCGCCGCGCCGGAGCACCGTGTGCCCCAGCAGATTCGCGTGCTTCGGGTTGACCTGCGGCGCGCCGGGCGCGAGCGCGTGGACAGGGTCGAGCACCGGTGTGAGGACGTCGTAGTCCACGTCGACGAGGGCGGCGGCCTCGCGCGCGGTGTGGCGGTCGATGGCTGCCACCGCCGCGACGACGTCGCCGACGCAACGCACCTCTTCGCCTTCGGCGACGAAGCAGGGCCAGTCGTTGTCGATCAGCCCGTACCAGCGCTCGCCGGGGACGTCCGCGGCCGTGACGACCGCGACGACGCCCGGATGCGATCGGGCGCGCGTCGTGTCGATGCGCCGCACCCTGGCGCGTGCATGGGGCGACAGTAGGACGGCGCCGTGCAGCAGGTCCGGCCGCGTCATGTCGTCGACGTACAACCGATCGCCCACGACGAGTTGGGGCGCTTGGTACCGCTCGATTGACGCGCCGACGCCGCTCGCATCAGACCGCGAGGGCACCGCCTCGCCGCGCCGGGTCCGGGCCATCAGCTCGATGGCGTCGATGATCTTGACGTAGCCCGTGCACCGGCAGAGATTGCCGTCGATGGCGCGCGCGATGTCCGCGCGGGTGGGCGTGAGGTTCCGGCCGATGAAGTGAACCGCCTTGAGCGCGATGCCAGGAATGCAGAAGCCGCACTGCACAGCCCCCGCAGCCGCAAACGAGGTCGCGACGAGCTCACGGTCGGCGGCGGCGACGCCTTCGAGCGTGAGAATGGTCTTGCCGGCGACCTTGTCGGCCGGGATGGCGCAGGTGACCTTCGGCTGTCCGTCGACGAGCGCCAGACAACAGCCGCATTGTCCCTGCGGCTGACAGCCGTCCTTGAGCGACGCGATCCCGCAGCGCTCCCGCAAGATCTCGAGCAGCGACTCGCCCCGCCGCACGTCGACCTGCCGCGCCGCGCCGTTCAACGTGAATGCAATCTGCATGGACACTTGGAGCGTGTCCGGGAAATGTGAACACGCCCCTCGGTGATCGTAGATCAATTCGGAGAACCATGTGTTTGCGTCTGAAGTCACATCGCCGCGCGGCCGGCGGCTGGCGTGGTAATATTTGAGTATTACTATGCCTACCATCACGGTCAAGCTCGACAAGAAGCGCGCGGCGCGCCTGACACGCTGGGCCCGACGCCGGAGAGGTTCCAAGTCCGATGTGATCCGCGCTCTGATCGATCGTGCGGGCCCAATCGACAGCGGCGACGATCTGATTGAGTGGATCAACGCGTCGGAGGGCCGGGGTCTCGGTCTTTCCCAAAAGACCACGTGAGCCGGCCCGCGCTGCTGGACGCGTCTTTCCTGATCGCGCTCGAACGAGAAACGGCCACGGGCGAAGAGGGCCCGGCGCGGAGGTTCCTGCCCACGCTGCGGGGACGTCCCCTCGCGGTCTCGATCGTCACCGTCGAAGAAGTGCTCGAAGGGGCGGCCGACGAAGCGGCCGCGTTCGCGGCGTTGCAACGGTTCTCCATCCAGGGCCTGCATCTTGCTCAGGCGCGGCGGTGCGCGCTCCTGCAGCGTCGCGCGTCGCGCCGGATGGGCGAAAACGACGCGTGGCTGGTGGCCACGGCTGAGTCCATTCCAGCCGACATCGTGGGAGCGGATCGGAAGGCGTTCGAACGCCTGGGCGGCGGCTACCTCCGCTTCCGGTGAAATCTCGCTGACAGAAGGCCTCGACGTCGGATCGGACAGACGATAAACGTGGATGCGCCGGATGACGAGCGTCACGGGCTGCGCTTCCCCGGGCAGCATCGCGGTGCGCGGGGGACCGGCGTGGCGAACAATCTGCACCGTCGACCGATACACGACCTGCGATCGGTGCTCGGTCATGGTCGCTCCTGCGGCGGACGCGCCGGCCGCTCGGTGACGAGAGGTCTGAGCGTGAGCGTCCACGAGAGCGGCACCGACGCCGGGTTGAAACACACTTTGTCGTCGCACGCCTGATACTCGAGCGTGCCCGTGAGCGTCAACGCGTCCTTGCCGCGAAGCGCCGCCTGCGCCGCGGGCGTGCCCTCCAGCACCACCTCCTGCACCAGCGTGAAGGGCTTCTGATAGACCGGGACGCGCTCGTTGAGCGGCTTGAAGAAATACGTTTCCGACCTCGGATACTGCATCGGCAGCAGCCGCACGAACGGCTGCGCCGCGATCGTCAGGCCGACGACCCGGTATCCGCTCGCGCCCGGAGCGTAGACGTGCATGCGCGCGTGCGGCTCGATGGCTACGCCCAGCGAAAACCGGTTGCCCGGCGCCACCGCGGGATCGCTCGGATACGTCGTCAGCTCGAGATGGCCGGTCGACACTTTCGTCGCCGCGACCGGTTCCGCCTTTCCGCCGATCTTCATCATGAGACTCGAGACGGTGTTCCGCTCGATGTAGAACTCCTCGAAGGAGCGCGACGTGACGCGCCCGCGCCGATCCAGGACGAATGTCCCGGGAAACGCGATCCCAATCATGGCGGCGCTCGGCCGGACCACCGACACGTACTTGCTGACCTCGGCGGCAACGGCCGGGTCGTTCTTGTTGGGACCCTGAGCTTCCTCAGGCAGCGGATTCAACAGGCCGTACCTCTTGATCGTCGCCGAGCCGGCGTCCGACAACATCGGAAACGTGATGCCGCGCCGGCGGCTGAAGTCGGCGAGCGTTTCCGGCGGGTCGTAGCTGATCGCGGCCAGGCCGAGGCCCTGTTCCTGGAGTTCCTTCACGCGTCCTTGCAGCTCCACGAGCTGCGTTTTGCAATACGGTCACCAGTCGGCCGAGCGGAAAAACACCAGCATGGCGCCCTTCGGCCCGGCGATCGACTCGCGGGTCCACGTCTTGCCGTTCTGATCCTTCAACGAGAAGTCGGGGACGCGCTCGCCAACCTGGGGGCCGAGCTTGGAAACATCGATCGGCGTCCGCCCTGGTGTGGAAGTTGTGGAAGCCTGGCGTCCTTCTGGTGCCGGCGCCGCCAGACTGGCGATCACACCCATCGTCGCGAATGACACGTGCATCGTGCGTTTCACTGATTCCCTCCAACAGCCGCCCGGATACGTCGCCACCAAATCCCAATCATCACACGCGCCAGATCAGCCGGAGCAACAGCGGCGACGTCACCGTGGTGAATACGCAGTACGTGCAGAACGCTCCAAGTTTCGCCATGTCGTATACGCCCTTGACGTTGACGTACGTCGCGAACACGCCCAGCACCAGCAGCGCCACCCACGCCCAGCGCTGACCAGTCGGCGCGAGCAGCAGCGCCAGGATGAGACCGTAGAGCGCCGCTCCGATGTAGCCGTCAGGAATGCCGTACGGGTGCGCGAACGACGCGTCGGCCACCGCCTGGCATCCGTTCCCGAGCAGCGGACACCAGAGACGCTCGACTACACGGCTCTGGTAGAGACCGATGTAAAGCATCGAGGCGGCGCTTGCCGCGGCCAGCGCGATCGCCAACGCTCGTGAGAGGACGTGAGCCTCGTTGGACATTGTCCGATGCCGCTGCGCCCGTGGGGTCCGATGCCGCTACGCGTGCGCGACGCGCGGCTCCGGCGCGGTCGCCACAACGCCGAGCACGCCGCCATACAGTACGTGGCCGACGAGCGATCCCATCGCGGCCATCAATCCGCCCATGTTGCTGCTGAAGACGCCGCCGCCCATCATCGGCATCACCATTACCTGCGCCACGAGCCACAGCGCGACGCCCCAGATGGCGCCCTTGATCGCCGGGGAGCCAGGCACGTGATCGTACAGCGCGTAGGCGTAGATCGCCGGAAAGATCAAAGAGCCGTTCACGACGTGCATCATCATCCCGGCGGCCCAGCTCCCGCCGAGCATGGACCCCAGCATTGCCGCGATGTCCATGCGAAGGCTCATCATCGGCGCCACGAGATACATCATGGCGGTCATGGCCGCCGTGCCCGCGAATCCACCGAGAACCGCGCGTGAGAAAGTCGGATGCGAGTGCATGGTTATTGCTCCGGGCCAAAGTAGAGTTACTTGGCAGCCTGGACCGAGGTGACCTGAATCGTCTCGCCGTTCAGATCGCCCACGACCTTGGCCATTTTGCCCGCGAGCTTGTCGAGGTCGGCCTTTGCGGCGTCGGTCGCCTTCAACGTGTACACCTTGTCCTTGACGATGAGGGCGTAGTCGGAGCCCTTCTTCACGCACTCGCGCGTGCAGGCGGCCTCGTCGCCCGCCATCATGTGCTTGGTGCCGCACATGGCGTCGCCGACAGTTCCCGTCACCGTCGTGGTCTTGGCGCTGACCGCCGCCGCGCCCAGCGTAAACGCCGCGAGCATTGCCCACATCCCCGTCCGGACTCGTGTTCGCATACAGACTCCCTGATTGAAGAAGCTCACGTGGTGAGGATCGAGTCCGGGCCCATCCCGGCGATCCGCCACGCTGGAGTGAGTGCGGCGAGGGCCGTCAACATTACAGCGGCCATTCGAGGGCCAAAAAAACGCTTGACTCTGGAGTGCGCACCATCCCGGATACTCGCAAAACACCGACAAGCTCGAGACGCCCCTCGGACAATTGGAGAGTTCAGATGAACCTTGCCGGCGTACTTGCTGGAATGTGACGCACTCGACACAGTTCGAGCGACCGGTGTCCGGTCGTTGAACAGGTCAGAGGGGCTCCGCGTTGAAGGCTGCTCTTGGATCGGTCGAAGGAGGCACAAGATGAAAATCTCTCGTCGAGCACTGATGGTCGTCATGGCGACTGGGGCGTGCGGTGTGGTGACGTCAGCTCAGAAACCGGCTGAAAAAGATCAGACCTCCAAGGTCACGCTCATCGTGCAGGGCATGACGTGAAGCGGCTGTGAGGCAGCCGTGAGAATCGCTGCCAAGACGGTCGATGGAGTGAAGGAGGCGACAGCGAGCTACAAGGATGGGACGGCGGAGATCGTGTACAACCCTGCGAAAACCACGCCTGAAGCGATTGCCCAGGTAATCACGAAAAAAACAGGATTCAAAGCGCAGGCACCCATCAGGGACAAGAAATAGGTTCGGCGCCGGACGCGAACATCCGGCCTGCGGCAGCCTTCTCACAGCGCGGCGCAACCGACGGCGCGTCCGCCAGGCGAGCGCGCGGTCCCTTCCGCGCGCAACAGCTCGGGCTATTTCTTACTCGTGGCCGCGCCTGGGACGTCCGCCTTGAAGCCCGCCTTCTCGCTGATCACTTTCGCGATGGCGGCTGGTGTCGTCTTCGCCGGATCGTAGGTCACGTCGGCGATGCCCTTGTCCGAGTCTGCCTTGACAGCCTTGACGCCGTCCACGCTGCGCGCGGCGTGCTACACCGCGGCCTCGCATCCCCCGCACGTCATCCCGGCCACGTTCAGCGTGACGACCTGGGTCGCCGGACTCTTCGCCTTCTGCGCCGCGGCGCTCCATCCAGTGCCGGCCATCAGGGCCAGGACGATCGTGCCGGCGAGGGCCAGGCTCATTCTCATACTCACTCTCCTTCTGTCGAGTTACATCAGGTATCCGATGTAGTACGGAAACGCGATGAGGAGCACCGCCAGGGCTGCGGCAATCCACACCATGATTTTGGCGGCGCGCTTCGAGTCCGGTGTGCAGGTGCGGTCGGCGGCGCAGCGCTCGTTCGCGGCCGGCCGGTAAGCGCTGTAAAACGCCGCGCCCACCAGGACGAGCGTCAGACCGAGGAACCAGGGCCGGTAGACTTCCAGTTTCACCGCGAAGGCGCTCAGTGCGCCGGCGCCCAGCAGCGAAAACACGACCGGACCGATGCAACAGGCGGACGCCGCGACCGCCGCGCCGATTGCCCCAATGGCTGTTTTCATTTCTCTCGTCCCTCCAACCGTTCGACGACCGGACATTCCGAGTCGGCCGCGCCGCTCAGCGAGCGCTCGCACTGCGCCAGATACGCTCGGAGCGTTTTCCGAAATCCCTGTAAGTGCGCGAGCTTCGTTTCGAGCTCCGCGAGCTTCAGTCCGAGCAGGCGGTGGACGTGACGGCACTGTTCGCGTCCGCCGCGATCCTGAAAAGCCAGCAGCTGACGAATCTCGGCCAGGCTCAATCCGTTCGCCTGCGCCTGCTTGATGAAGTGGATGCGCTCGGTGGCGCCGGAGGCGAACATCCGGAACCCGCCGGCGGTGCGACGGGCGCGCGGCAGGAGCCCGAGCCGCTCATAGTACCGCAGCGCGTCCAGGGTGACGCCGTTGCGTCTCGCGAGCTCACCGATGCGAAGTTCCGATTCCTGACGCGTGACCATGCGTCGCCTCTACGAGTGCGTGGCCACGGCCGAATCCCTGAGCGCCAACTCGACTCGCGTCACCGCGGCGGCGACGTCGCCGAGGCAGCAGATGCCCCGCGGGTTCCGCACTTCGCACGCGCACCGGCCGGCCGCGATGTGCGCCCGCACCCGCGCGGTCGCCTCGGAGCGGCCGGTCGCCTGAATCTCCGCGCGGATGCTCTCTTCAGACACGCCGAAGCAGTAACACACCGTGCGATCGCCGAACGGCTCCTTCTGCCACACGGGCTCGCGGAGGTCGTTCTTCCCGTACGTGGCGCCCTCGGCATCGAAGTACACGACGTCGCACGACGGTTCGGGACAAAAGCGGTGCGCGGCAGTGGTGATGCGCTGCAACGCCGCCTCAGTGAGCAGGGCTTTGACGGTCAGCAACTCGACCGGCTTGCCTTTCGTGCGGCTCACGGGGCACAACTCGGAGGCCCTGGGCTGTGGAACCGGGACCTGGCAGCAGTCGGACATCTGAACTCCTCTCACCTGTCAGTGTGCACCCTTGAGCGTCCTCAAGAGTCAAGGGCCTTCGAATCGGCGCCTGTAGCTGAGTGCGGCGGGTGCCGCCGACGTTACAGTGACCGCCACGAACCTGCGGTCGCGACTCGGTATGATGAGAAGCGTGGCCCGGCTCGACGAAACGTTTCTGGGACGCCTTCGCCGTCGCGATCCCGAGGCCCTGAGGCGCGTCGTCGACGAACACAGCCGGCGCCTGTACCGCGCGGCGCGGGGCATGGGTCACTCAACGAGTGAGGCGGAGGATCTCGTTCAGGACGTCTTCGTCACGTTCATCGAATCGATCGAGCGGTTCGAAGGGCGTTCGCAGGTAAGCACGTGGCTCTTCGGCATCCTCCATTACAAGTCTCAGGAGCGCCGGCGCGCCGTGGTCCGTGAGGAGCTGAACGATCCGGTTGACCAGGTCTTCGAATCACAGTTTGACGCACGCGGCAGTTGGGTCCAGTCACCGTCAGCGCCCGACCAGCACGTCAGCGCCCGGGAGGCCGCTGAGGCTATCCGGGATTGCGTGGACGGGTTGTCCCCGCTTCAGAGAGACGTGTTCCAGCTTCGTCAGATCGAAGAACTGTCAGCCGCGGAGGTCAGTAAGATTGTGGGGCAGACGATCACTCACATTGGTGTGCTGCTTCATCGGGCGCGCACGAAGCTGCGCACGTGCCTCGAGGGGAAGGGCTGGGGCCGCTCGCGATGATGACCTGCAAAGACGTGTCGACGCTGATCTCGACCGGTGGTCTCTCCGACGCCCCGCGCGCGCGGCGCCTGGCGGTGCGCCTGCATCTGGCGATGTGCCGGCATTGCCGGGCGTTCCGGCGACAGGTCGAGGCCGTCGCCCGCGCCGCACGCGCAGCGGCCGCGGCCCTCGAGGCTGAGCCGCCCCACGACTTCGAGTCCAAGATCGCTCAGCGCCTGCGGCGGTAGCAGGCGCTGAACTACTTTCGCAGGGCGATCGGTGATTATTTCAGAACCGTGAAGGGCGCAGCCGCGCGCGTGGTGTCCCACTCGAAGCGAAGCTCTCCACTTCGCTCTGCGACAGGAACCGCGACGATCGTCAACTGTTCGACCACCTGCGGCAGTCGGTCGATTCGCATGTCGATTCTGGCGAAGTCTCGATCCGCGTGGTACTCGGTATGCCACTGTCCGGTCTGTTTGTTGATGATCAGCTTCCAGGTCGCGGCCGAAGGAGTCATGTAGAGCGAGTACGATCCTGGGGCCAGCGACACGCCGCCAAACCGCAGGCCCGCACTGGTCTCGAGAATCGTGGATTCGTCGGCGCCGGGCATCCAGACTTCGTCGAACGGCACCAGCGCTCCAAAGATCGCCCGTCCTCGCTTGGACGGTCGCCCGTACGTGATCGTGATGGTCGCGCCGTTGACGACGTGGGTTGCCGATTCGTGAGGGCTGACGCGTTGGCCGCCTGGCTGCGACCCGTACGCGGCGGACAAGGACACGAGCACGAGGGCCGAGACGATTGATGATCTCACCTCAGACGTTCGCCGTCAGCGCCTCGTGCATCGGCCGCCCCGCTTCGAGCGCCATCAGGATCTTGTCCAACGTGACCGGCGCGCGACGGAAGATCTCATCGCCCACGGCCGCGGCAATCGCGTTCACGACCGCGCCGAATCCGGCGCCGACCGGCGACTCGCCCACGCCGCGCGCACCGACGGGTGTCTCCGGATCGGGCAGGTCGAGCGCCGCCCACTGCATGGTCGCCGGCGCGTCGAGCATCGTCGGCGGCTTGGTGTGGTAGAACCGCTTGGCCAGCGGCACGCCGTACTGCTGGTCGTACACCCAGTGCTGGCCGTACGCGTGCCCGAAGCCCAGCATGACGCCGCCCAGGATCTGGCCGCCAAGGCTCCGGGGATGAATGACGGTCCCGCAATCGGAGACCGCGACGAAGTCGAGGACTTTGTACGCGCCCGTTTCGACGTCGACCTCGACTTCGGCGAACCCGGCGACGTAGGACTTCGACGTGCCGTCGCGACCGTAGTTGTCGCGCGCCACGCCCATCAGCCCCAAGCCGGCGAGCGCGGTGGCCGACCGCTTGGTGTAGCTGTTGATGTCGGCCGGCAGCTCGTGTCCATCGAACGTGCCGCCGAGCTCGATCGCCTTCTGCGCCGCTTGCGCGATCGTCAGGCTGCGGCCGCCGCTCGACACGCGTTCGTTGGCCACCTGATACGACTCGGCGCTGCCGCCGAGCGTCTTCGCCGCGATCGCCTGCAGCTTCTTCTTCGCGTCGGTCGCGGCCGCGTGTGCTGCGCGCGTCATCGCGTGGGTGGTCTGGCTGCCGCCCTGCCCGCAGGTGTTCGGCACGTTCTTCGACGTGTTGCCCCACGTCACGTCACATTTCTCCCAGGGGACGCCGAGCAGCTCGGCAGCACCGCGGTGCACGTCGAACGCCGATTCGGTGCCGAGATTGCCGATGCCGGACTGGATCGCCAGGCGGCCATCCGGCTTGATGACGAGGAGCCCGTCGAATCCCATCGATCCGGCCGAGTAGGCGCTGACGGCTACGCCGACGCCGCGCACTTTCGAGCCGCTGCGTTTCCCGCTCCGCGCCTTCCGCTCCTCCCACTTGAACAGGTCGGCGCCTTTGTCGAGCGCCTCCTTGAGAAAGGCGCTGGTCGCGTGATTCTGGCGTCCGCCGGCGTTGAGCGGGCCGAACGGGGCCTTGCCCTCGGGCGCGTTGATCCGGTGAATCGCCACCTCGTCGATCCCGAGCTTGCGCGCGGCCTTCGCGAGAATCGGCGCCATCAGCGCGTTGCCCTGCAGCCCCCCCGGCGATCGCTGCGCGCCGCGCGGCGGCGTGTTGGTCAGCACCGTCAGCATGCGCCACCGCATCGCGATCGGCTGGTAGCACAGCGAGATGTGATCGCCGGCCGACCGCGAGTCGCTCACGACGTCGTACGGCCCGTTGTCCACGACGATGAAGCCGTCGAGCGCGGTGATGCGGCCGTCCTTGCGGAAGCCGATCTTCACACGCGAGTGCATTGCCGGACGCGCCCGCCCGATGTGATGCTCATCGTCTCGCGTGATGCGCATCATCACCGGCGCGTTGGTCTTCTTCGAGAGCAGCGCGGCGACCGCCGTGAACACGGAGGACGAGCCCTTGCTGCCGAAGCCGCCGCCCGTGTACTCGCTGATGATCACGACGTTGGCCGGATCGATGCCGACCCACCGCGCGACGGCGCCTACCGTCCGCATCGTGCTCTGGGTCGAGCAGTGCATGTAGAGCTTGCCGTTCTGCCAGTAGGCCATCGCCGTCCGCGTCTCGAGCGGTTGATGGCTCGTGTTGTTGCCGACAAACGTTTCGTCGAGG
>Ga0315281_10004810_pt1 | contig 19498 bp, 13 predicted proteins | sample YL17G07_0_MG_FD_204540 | JGI IMG/M metagenome (GOLD analysis project Ga0315281, IMG submission 204540) | Sediment microbial communities from Yellowstone Lake, YNP, Wyoming, USA - YL17G07_0 | ecosystem: Environmental > Aquatic > Freshwater > Lake > Sediment | place: USA: Wyoming | collected... | reverse complement strand
GACTGGAGTGCTTTCGCGGGTGCTGTTCTCCCCGAGAGGATCCGGGTCATGAGCGACACGGAGACGCGGGACCTGCAGGCGCAGATCAAGAAAAAAAGCGAGCAGTACACGGACTTGAAGTTCAAGGTCGTGTACGACAAGAGTGACAAGAACAAGGCGAAGGTAGTCATCTTGTCCGGGAAGATATCCGCCAAGAACCCGACGACCGGGAAACAGGAGAGCATGGACTTCAAGGACATACCCGAGGAGAGCCGCACCTTGAGCGCGGTGAAGTTCAAGGGTCGCTGGTACGTGGACATACAGTTGTCCAGTGGAGAAGCGCAACCTCAGTCGGGGACCCAGCAAAGTCAGTAGAGGGTCGGCCCGGCAGCGGATCTTGTCGGGGATCGAGTGTTTTGGGGGTAAATATTAATATGTCTCGTGTTGCGCCCGGTAAGACGACCTTGATCCTCCTCGCTCTTTCACTTGTCGTCCTGATGTCAGCTCCGGTCATGCTTGCCGGCTGTGGAGACAACACCCCCTCCGGAGCGGTCGGCAGACTGCTCGACGGGTGGCAGGGTATGGACTGGAACGCGTACAAGCAGGCGGTAGTCCCCGCTGAGAGGAACCTGCCAAAGGACCTCGAGGAACTGGCGAAGCAGAAGTTCCGACAGGTCCAGGTGAAGTTCGAGGGTATAAAGACGAAGACGGCTTACGATGAAAAGGACAAGAACAAGGCAACCGTCGTGCTGGACGGCGGGAAGATGACCATAAAAGCGAAGATACTGGGCGAGAACAAGACAGAGACCCGGGACGTTATCAAGATGCCGAAGGAAGAAAGGACTTTCGAGACCCGGAAGGTCAACGGTGCTTGGTACGTCAACATCAAGCTAGGTTAGAGGTCTGCCCTCCTAGGGGAGCAGCTCCAAGAGCGCGTCGAGCATATCGGTCTCGGTTATGATGCCCACCAGCCTGTCCCCCTCCACGACCGGCAGGCCCCCCACCTTCATCTCGAGGAGTTTGCGCGCTGCCTCTTTCAAGCCCGTGTCCGGGGAGACCGTCACCGGGTTCGGGGTCATGACCGACTCGACCTTAACGGTGTCTAAGAGGAAGTCGTGGTATTTCTTTTCGGTGAGCACCACGGATGAAGCGGTTGCGTTGCGAAGGTCGCGGTCGGTGATTATGCCGACGAGCTTTCCTCCGTCCGTCACGGGGAAACGGCGGAGCTTCTTTTCTTCGACGAGCTCCCAGGGGCGCCGGATGGGCTCATCCCGGTTGACCGTCAGCACATCTCTTGTCATACGGTCTCCGACTTTCAACGAGACCTCCCTTCACTATTGATCCGTACCGCCGATTAAACCGGCGCAGGCCCTTCGATATGCTTTATATTATACTTCTACGGAACCGCAGACCGGGCTCATGGGGGTTTTCGTGTTGGGAAAAGACAAGGAAGGAAAAAGCCGGGACGAAGGCGCGCAGAGTCGAAAGCGCGCCGGGTCACCTCCTGATAACTTGCCCGAAAAGCCGCCCTTCTGGAGCGGGTGGGACCGGCCCGTGCCGCTCGCGGAGGTGAAGGGGCCCGAAATCGAGGTTGAGGCCGAGCGTCCTGGAAAGAAGAACTCCCGGACTATTGATACCAAGAAGGGGAAGATCAGCCTCGAGAACTACTGCCCCACCGAGAAGCTCGAAAAACTCGTCGTGGACGACGGTATCGTGATGTTCAGCCGCAACGACCCCGGAAGGCAGAAGCGCGCCCTCGTGAACGTGAGCAGGTCGGAGGGCGGCAACGTGACTGTAGGTATCCGAGAGGACCGCCTTGTCTCTTACATCGGGATTCACCGCCCCTCGGAGCGCGAGCGCTGGGGGAAGCCCGCATTTCCCTGGCTCTATGAGCTCGGCGCAATCGAGGTGAGCAGGAACTACCGTCGGATGGGGCTGGCGGAGGCAATGCTAGAAGTGTCCTTCGACGACCCTTACTACGATGACAAGATAGTGCTGACCACCGGGTTCACCTGGCACTGGGACCTGGAGGGGACCGGGATAGACAAGGCACTGTACCGTTTGCTGGGGATCGAGCTCTTTGGCCGCTACGGTTTCATGGAGATGGGAACGGACGAGCCGAACGTGACAATGGATTCGTCCAACCTCTTCCTGGTAAGGCTGGGCAAGGACGTGTCTTTCTCTCGTTATCAGAAGTTCGCGTCCCTTCTGTTCTCAAACGACTGGGAGGCGATGCTCCGGGGCTTTTGACAATGGGGTCAGACCACTTTTGTTGCTTTGCGGCAGATAAACTGCACGGGCGTTAGAACGCAACAAAAGTGGTCTGACCCCATTTTGCGTTGTCTACACCGGCTTGAAGCGGTCCTTCAACTTCTTCATCACCGATGGCATCGTAGTGTATTCCATCTCCTCCTGCGGCAGGCGGTGTGGTTCGAAGGGTCCATGGCGCCGCATGTAGTCGGCCGCGTCGAGCGCTAGCTGCCTTGCGTTGTCGTAACTCTTGTCGGCGAACATGTCGCGTGGCCCGATGAGATTGCCGTCCTTCAACTGGAACCCCAGCGCTACCACCCGGGGCGGACCATCGAAGCGGGTAGGAGTGTCGTCCTCCACGCCGACCGGCATAAGCGGGCCGTGGTGGGAGCCCCTCATCCAGCCGGCTACGCTGTGAGGAAAGGCGAACGGCTCCAGCACCTCTCCGACCGCCGGGAGACCGCTCTGGCAACGGACCGCCATGACCGGGTCGTCTTTCCCGACGTACCGGCCCGCCATCAGGAAAAGCCTCTGCGTCGAGGTCACCGCCACCGGCTCGTCCGAGTTCTTTCGGAATATATGCTTTATGACGTAGTGGGAAGGGGAGCCGATAAAGACGAGCATGTCGTACATCTCCTCGGGCATGTTGAAGATGATATGCCGCTCGCCTATCAGGTCAAGGACCTCGTAGCGGAAGCCGTCGTGCATGCTCGGGTCTATCACAAGACCGATAGTGTTGAACGGGTCCGAGAACATCTTGTAAAGAGGGAAGTTCCAGGCGCCCGGCTCCGTCTTGTCTGCGAGGAATATTATGATGGGCTCAGAGGGACGCTCCGTGATGGTCATCTCGGCGAACCCCGGGCCCATCCCCTTGAGGTTTCCGCTGAAGGCGTCGACCAGCAGGTCCTGACCGGCGCCGTACTGACCGTATTCCCTTGCCACCTCGGTCATCTCGGTGAACGTGTCCCATGCGAATCTGTGTATCTCCTCGTTCTCGATGCCCCTGTTGTGGGTCATGATGAGGGAGATGTCATCACCGACCTCCGCACGGCAGAAGTCTACTATGAGACCGTCCTTCTTCGCATTCGCGAGGCAGTCGGAGCACTTTTCTCTCAGTGCCGGGTGCACGTCCGAATGACCGACCCATCCCCCGACATCGGCCTTGATTATGCTCAGCGTTATTTCGGCCATGATTAAACCTCCTTGCGTCATGAACCCCACAGGCGAATCGAGTGGACATTATTATAACAGATGGTCAACACTGATAAGCGACGGCGGGCTGTCCGGAGATTGCGGCCTTGGTATATGGAATCTCACTTTGACTGTATTCCTATCGACATGGTAGATTATTCCGGTTTCGACGGGGTGTCTTTCGGATAACGGAGACTTGATTGAAGTTCTCTACAAGGGCGCGGTACGGGATGAGGGCGATGCTCGACCTGGCTTTAAACGGCGAGGGAGGGCTTGTCCTTTTGAAGGACGTAGCGGAGAGACAGTGCATCTCGAAGAGGTACCTCGAACACGTGATGACGCTTCTTCGTAATAACGGGCTGGTGGTGGCGGAGCGAGGCGCGCGCGGCGGGTACCGGCTCGCCCGCCGACCTGAGGAGATAAGGCTCGACGAGATCTTCGAGGCGCTCGAGGGAGAGATTTCTCCAGTAGAATGCGTGAGGGACGCTTCCATCTGCGAAAGGGCGGATGAGTGCGTGGTGAGGGACCTCTGGTGTGACGTGACACGGGCCATGCGGGGCGTGCTGGAGGGCGAGACGCTCGCGGGCCTCGTGCGCCGCTTTGAAAGGAAGACGAAATGAGGACAATCTACCTCGACCACGCGGCGACAACGCCTCCTCTTGCCGAAGTGGCGGAGGCGATGGAGCCCTACCTCGCGGAGAGATTCGGGAACCCCTCGGCGCTCTACGCACTGGGACGGGAATCCCGCGCCGCGGTGGAGGAGGCCCGTGGAAAGGTCGCGTCGCTCATAGGGGCATCCCCGGACGAGATATATTTCACCTCCGGCGGAAGCGAGTCGGACAACATGGCCCTTCTCGGGACCATGCTCGCGAACGAGGAAAAGGGAAGACACCTTGTGACCACGGAGATAGAACACCACGCGGTGCTCGAGACCGCCCACTTCCTGGCGGCGCATGGATACGAGGCGACCTTTGTCGGCGTGGATTCGGACGGGGTCGTCGACCCGGATGAGGTGAGGAAGGCGATCAGGTCTTCGACGGTGCTGGTATCCGTGATGCATGCTAACAACGAGGTCGGCACGATCGAGCCGGTACGGGAGATCGCCGGTATGTGCCGTGAGGCGGGTGTCTATCTCCACACCGATGCCGTGCAGACTGTAGGGAACGTACCCGTTGACGTGGATGAGCTAGGGGTGGACCTGCTCAGCGTTTCGGGGCACAAGCTATACGGGCCCAAGGGGATCGGCGCCGTCTATATAAGGAAGGGGACGAGGATACACAGGCTGATCCACGGGGGCGAGCAGGAAAAGGGCATGAGGGCCGGGACCGAGAACATTGCCGGGATAGTAGGGTTGGGAGTGGCCGCCCAGGTCGCGGAAAGAGAGCTCGGCGAGAAGGTCGCACGCGTAACGGCGTTGCGGGACCGGCTGGTGGACGGGATCAAGAGCTCCATTGAAGACGTGCTCTTGAACGGGCATCCTACGATTCGCCTGCCCAACAATGCGCACTTCGGGATAAGGTTCATTGAGGGCGAGGCGATATGCCTGCAGCTCGACACGGTCGGGATATGCGCGTCCACCGGTTCCGCCTGCTCCTCCGAGACGCTGGAGCCGTCGCACGTCCTGCTCGCCATGGGCGTCGGCCCGCTCGAAGCGCACGGGTCGGTCAGGTTCTCTCTCGGCCGCGGCACGACCGAAGAGGAGATCGATTACGTGCTCGAGAAGTTACCCCTCATCGTGGAGCGCCTGCGCTCGATGTCACCGCTCGCCCGGAAGGGCCGGACCGTCCTCTGAGATCTCCGCTTCCCTCCCCGACGCGAACGGCGCGAACGGCGCGAGGGGCTCGAGGTCGGTCGCGATGAGCGATACGCTCCCGGTCCTGTCGCCTACCCGGCCGGTGACCCTGAAGACGCGCGACTGACCGACGCGCGCGCCGAGGCGCTGGTAGTCCCGCGGGAAGATTGTGACCTCGAACGTCCCCGAGAGGTCCTCTAACGTGAGGAACTGCATGTACTCGCGGTTCTTGGTGACCGCGCGCCTCTGCGCTATCAGCCATCCGACGAGACTCACCGTCTGCCCCAGGAAGCCCTCGAGTTCGGTGCTCTTCACCGACCGCTCGAGCTCATCCGGCACCAGTATCTCGAGCGGGTGGGCGGAGACGCTCGCCTCGAGGTATGTAAGCTCCATCTTGAGCTTGACCGCGCGCGTGTAGTCCGGGAGCCTCGGCAGCGCCTCCGGCGGGCTCACCTTTCTGACCTCGGCCAGGTCCAGGAGGGGCTCATCATCGGCGCCGCGCCGAGCCGCGCGGCCCTGCGGGTACATCATCTTGAGCTTCCAGAGAAGCTCGGGGCGCGTGTTCTCGAAAGAGTCGAAGGCACCGCACTTGATGAGGGTCGCGACCTCCTCCTCGGCGGCGTCGACCCGGGAGAGGAAATCCGAGAGCGAGGTGAAAGGGAACTCCGCCCTGGCCTCGAGGATCGAGTCGACGGCCCGGTACGAGATGCCCTTTACCCGGGAGAGGCCGAAGTAGAGCGTCCCTTTCTTCACGCGGAAGTCGGTCTCGCTGCGGTTCACGTCGGGGAGGGCGACTCTCACGCCGAGGCGCTTCGCCTCCTCCACGTAGACGGAGTGGTGGTAGAAGCCGGCCTCGTTGGCGAGCACCGCCGCCATGAACTCGGCCGGGAAGTGCGCCTTGAGGAACGCCGCCTGGTAGGAGAACTCGCTGTACGTCGCCGCGTGGGCCTTGGGGAATCCGTAGCCCGAGAACCTGGCGAGGCTTTCGAACACAGCCCGTGCGACCGGCCCGGGGACGCCGCGGCGGGCCGCGCCCGCGAGGAAGCTCGACCTGATCGCCTCCATCCGCTCGGGAGAGCGCCTGTGGGTCATGGCGCGCCGCAGGTCGTCGGCCTCGGCGGGGGTGAAGCCCGCCACCGCCACCGCGGCCCGCATCACCTGCTCCTGATAGACGAACGTCCCGAGCGACTCAGAAAGGATCGGCTCGAGGTCGGGGTGCGGGTAGACCACAGGCTCACGGCCCGCCCTGCGCAGGAGGAAAAGCTCCTTCATGCCGCTCCCGGAGGCGCCCGGCCGGATGAGGGCGATGGAGAGCGTAAGGTCCTCTATGTTCCCGGGCTTCATCGCCTGGAGCAGCGACCTCATGCCCGGGCTCTCTATCTGGAAGACCCCCAGCGTTCGGCCCTCGGAGAGAAGCCGCAGGGTATCGGGGTCGTCGCGCGGGAAGCCCTCCACCTCGAGGCGCGTTGAGTGGTTGCGGGACGCCTCCCTTGCCGTGTCCTCGATGACCGACAGCCCCTTCTGGCCGAGTATGTCTATCTTCACGAGGCCCAGCTTCTCGATGGGCCCCATGTCGTACTGCGTTATCACGAGCCCCTTGGTCGCCCGCTCCAGGGGCACGAGGTCGGTGAGCGGTCGGTCGGCTATCACCACTCCTCCCACGTGGATGGAGAGGTGGCGGGGGAACCCGTCCAGGCGGTTGCAGACATCGAGGATGCTCCTGTAAGGCTCCCTGTTCAGGGGAAGGTCGCGGCACGAGGGTATCGCGGAGGCGGCCGCCTCTATCTGGCTCGCCCGGCAGTGCGGCAGGTTGCGCGTGAACCGGTCGACCTCCTCCGGGGCAAGCCCCATCGCGCGCGCCACGTCCCTGGCCGCCATCCTCGCCTTCATGGTGGCGTATGTGCAGATCATGGCGACCCGGTCGGCGCCGAACCTTCCGTAGATGTAGTCGAGGACCTCGTCGCGCCGGCACCAGCTGACGTCCAGGTCTATGTCGGGCGGGTCGTCCCGGGTCACCGAGAGGAAGCGCTCGAAGTACAGGTCGTGCTCGAGCGGGTCGATGTAGGTTATGCCGAGCACGTAGGCCACCATGCTGCCGGCCGCCGAGCCGCGCCCCGCCGACGGTATGCCGCGCTCCCGGCAGAACTTCGCGATGTCGTGGACGACCAGGAAGTACGGGGTGAAGCCGAGCGACTCGATGGTCCCGAGCTCCATGTGCAGCCGCTCGAGCGCTTTGGAGGTCAGGGGCCTGTAGCGCGCAGCGGCGCCTTCAAAGCAGAGCTTGGTCAGGTGGGAGAACGCCGTCTCGCCGGGCGGCAGGTCGGCGGCGGGGAAAAGGCGCGCGCCGAGGTTGAACCGGAAATCGCAGGCGGCGGCTATCTCCCCAGTGTTGCCGATCGCCTCGGGCGCCTCGCTGTAAGGGTAGGCCGAGAAGAGCTTCTCCATCTCGGCGGAGGGCTTGAGGTGACATCCCTCGTCCGCCACTTCTCCGGGCGGGATGCGGGTGACCGGGGATACGGTGCGGATGGCGCTCAGGGTGCGGTGCAGCTGGTAATCGCCGGGGCCCGCGAACGCGACCCGGTTGCCGGCGACGCAGGGAATCCCCTGGCGGCGGGCAACCCCGATGAGCGCCTCGGCCCCGCGGTGGCTCTCCCGCGTCCCCGTGTTCGCGAGCTCGGCGTAGAGGTGGCCGCGGAAGACGGCGTGCGCCTCCGCGAGCGCGCCGGGGTCGCTGCAAAGCGCGAAGAGCCCGTCGCTATAACCCGCCAGCCGGTCGAACGAGAGCGGTGATTCGCCCAGCCTGCTCTCGGTGACTGCGCGGCAGAGGTTGCGGTAGCCCTCGTCGTTCTCCGCGATTAGTATGAGGCGCGTGCCGCGGCAGACCTCGAGGTCGCATCCGATTATCGGCTTTATGCCGGCTTCCTGTGCCGCCTGCCAGAAGCGCACCGCGCCGTAGAGGCCGTCCCTGTCGGTGAGGGCGAGCGCGCCCATCTCGAGCTCGGCGCAGCGCGAGACGAGATCCTCGATGGAGCTCCCACCGAAGAGGAGGCTGAAGTTGCTGTGGCAGTTCAGGTGAACGAAGTTGCTCATCACGCATCAACCGGCCGTCCTTTGACCGTTCCCCGCGCACGGCGGGCCGTCTCAGCCCGGCCTCTCAGCCCGGCCTCTCAGGCCGGGTGTGACAACCGGGCTAAGAGCCCGGCCTAAAATCCAAAGATATCCCCGCGCACGGCGGGTTTTAGCCCGGCCTCTCAGCCCGGCCTCTCAGGCCGGGTGGACAACCCGCGCCTTGCGCCGAACCCTGGGGTCAGGCCGGCGGTGCTCCCTCTCAAGATGGCATAGAAGCCGTAGCGGTCTCGTATCGTGTCGACGCTGTCGTTGAGCCTGTCCGTCCTGAAGCTTCCCCTGCCGGCGCGGCCCGGGAAGAGTTCACCCTGGCAGCCCGCGCCGACCAGCTCCGAGAGGGCCACCCCGACGAGCCTTATCCGCACACCGCGGTCGAGCAGCCGCTCGAACAGCTCGCACGCGATGCGGTGGACCGCCTGCTCCTGGTCGGTGGGGACGGAGAGGGTGCGGAACTTCATGTAAGTGTTGAAGTCGGAGTGGCGCAACTTGACCGCCACGCGGGTCGCCGCGAGCCCCTCGGCCCGGAGGGCCAGGCAGCATTTTTCCGAGAGGAGGAGGAGCGTCGAGCGCACTAGGGGATAGTCTATAGTGTCGGTCTCGTAGGTGGTCTCGCGGCTTACCGACTTCGGCGCTCTTCTCTCCTCGATGCGGCGCCTGTCGATCCCGCGGGCGTGCTCGTGGAGCACCCGCCCCCACGACCCCAGCATGCTCTGGAGCGCCTCGACCGGGAGGAGCGAAAGCTCACCCACCGTGCGGATACCCATGTCGCGGAGGACTCCGCGGCATACGGGGCCGACCCCGGGAAGCGCCTCAACCGGCAGCGGCGCCAGGAAGGAAAGCTCCCCGCCGGGCGGCACCTCTCTAAACCCGTCGGGCTTGGCGACCTCGGAGGCGACCTTGCTCACCACCTTGGCGGTCGAGAGGCCCGCCGAGGAGGGAAGGCCGAGCTCGTCCCTTATGCGCCTCCTTATCTCGTGCGCCACGCTCGCGGGCTCGCCGAAAGCGAGCCGGCATCCGGTGAGGTCGAGGTACGCCTCGTCTATGCTGACCGGCTCGACGAGCGGCGTGTACTCCTCGAGGATGCCGCGGACCAGCCGCGAGTAATGGTTGTATGCGGCGAAGTTGCCGGGCAGGTAGACCGCGTGCGGGCAGAGCTTCCCCGCCCTCGCAAGAGGCATCGCCGAGCGCACCCCGAAGGCGCGCGCCTCGTAGGAGGCCGCGGCGACCACCCCGCGCGAGCCGGGATCCCCGCCAACGATGATGGGCCTGCCCTCGAGCGCAGGGTCGAGCAGCCGCTCCACCGAGGTGAAAAAAGCGTCCATATCGATATGAAGGATTGCCCTTGTCCTGGACACGATCGGCCCCCTGTCTCTATAGAAGGCGGAGCACCCCCCTTACCTTGCCCTGTATCCGGAGGCGGTCGCCCCTGCCGAGGATGATCGGTTCCATATGGGGGTTGGCGGGCTCGAGCCTTACCCGCTCGCCGCCGCGCCCCCTTTCCCGGTAGAACTTCTTGAGGGTGGCTTCCCTGCCGTCTATAAGTGCCACCACTGTCTCGCCGTTCTCCGGCGAGGGCTTCTCCTCGACGACCACGTAGTCGCCGTCGAAGATGCCCTCCTCTATCATCGACTGCCCCTTGACCCTGAGCGCGTAGCACCTCCTGCCGGCGACCATGCCGGCGGGGACCTCGATTTCCTCGGGTACGGCCGCGGCCTCGATCGGGGCGCCCGCGGCTATGGTGCCGAGCAGCGGGATGACCACGCCCCTGCCCTCGCGGAGCCGGCCCTCACGGCGACCCGAGAGCAGGGAACGACCCCGGGCGGTCAGCAGCACCGAGCGGGCGCGGTCGCGCTCCCGCTTGATAAGCCCCTTTGCCTCGAGGGAGTCCAGGTGCTCCGCGACCGTCGCGACGGAGGAGAGCCCGAGGAAGCCCGCGATCTCCCGCATGGTAGGGGAGTAGCCCGACCGCCTGCGGAAGTCCCGCACGAAATCGAGGAGCTCTAGTTGTCTCTTTGTCAGAGTCGTTTCTTTCATGGCGCCATTATTGTACCCGAACAAAAACCGAAAATCAATAGGCAGGGTGCAACCTGTTGACTACCCGGTCGCGGAATTGTAATAGAATATTGGCCGGCACAAATTCGAAAGACAGGAGCGCCCACCTTGAGAGGAAAAGCCTTGAAGAGATCTGCGGTTCTCATCACCATCCTCGTCGCGGTCGCTTTGCTCGGCGGCGCGCTTGCCGGCTGCGGCGGCGAAGAGTCAAAGGCCCGGGGATACCTGGAAACCGCCCACTCCGAGGGTCTCAAGGTCACGAAGAACATCGACAAGCTGTCCAAGAAGGAGAAGGAGCTTACCCGGCTGTACCAGAAGACCGGACAGGTCACGCCGGAGAACCTCGAGTCCGTCAGGAAGCCGTACCTGGAGCTGGTCGAGCTCATCGGCGCCGTGAAAGTGACCGCCGAGGAGACGAAGAGCGAGTACGAAAAGGTGCTCGAGCTGAAGGACGTTGAGAAATACAAGGACTTCGCGAACATGCAGATCAAAGCGCTCGACCTGCTGGCGAAGCAGATGGAGCTCATGGGAGACTATTATTCCGTGTTCAACAAGGTTGCGGAGGACCAGGCCGCGGGCAGGCCGATAGACGAGGCCGCCGTCAACAGCCGGATAGGCAAGGTCAGCGCCGAGCTAGTCAGGGTAGTGCAAGATATACATAAGGCCAAGAAAGACGCGGCGGACATCGGCGACGAGTTGAACCTCGAGTGGCTGAAGGCTGAGAAGTGAGGCCTCTCCACTCCGGTATCTGCCCCACCTGCAACGTCCCGGGCATCTGGGCGAAGGACAGCGTGCTGGACGGGGACAACACCTCCGTTGGGAAAACGATCCCGATACGGGGCGTCTTCTATGAGGCCGGTGAGATCGAGCACTTCATCCGCGGCATGGAGGAATCGCTCGGTGTCTCTCTGGACAGGGTTGTTTTCACCGCTCAGGAAAGGGCGGTGAGGCGTTTCTTCTCCAGCACCCTCAGGGGGATCACCGGGTCTCTGGCGCGTGTGGTCGCTCCCCATCTCATCTACCGGCAGCAGGCGAAGGTCGCGCCCGACTTCGGCGTCGGCCGGGTGATTGTAGCGGGATACAGACGGGGAGGGCCGCTGGAGGTGGAGGCGACCAACGTCTGGGACAAGAGGCTCTTCGCGGCCGACGTGGCCGGCGCGTTCGAGGCGGTCGAGGGGGTCGAATGCGAGGTGGATACAGAGAAGGTGGGCGGCACGTACCGCTTCACGGCACGACGGGGCGGTGAGGAGGAACCGGAGTACACGGGAAGGCTCATACCGCTTACCGGAGTTCTTTCTGGTGAGCGTGCGTACCCGAGGTGCCACGCGTGCGGCGCGCCGATCTCGTTCCAGGTATTCTCCTGGGACCTTGAGCGCGGGGAAGTAAGGGAGCGTGACAACGGGCTCAGGGTGGTGCACCGGACGGTCGCGTGCTTCGACAGCCTGCTCCACGAGATGGAGATCGAGCGGGGTGAGGAACTGCACGAGCTCGCGATCAGAACGCAGGCGGACTACGTGCGGGACATGATTGTCTCGGGCGCCTACGACGTCGATGGCGAAACCCGTATTGATACGGGCAGAAAGTATTTCGACTACCTCGGGCTGATCCGAAAGCGCTGCATGGGGAACCCCGTCAATTTCGACTACGGCCCCGGGAGCTTGAGGGTGAGCATCAGGAATCCCGCCAACGAGGCGCTCGTCACAGGGAGGGTGTTGGGCACCTTCGAGGGAGTCGAAGGCAGTAAGGGGCTTGCCGGGTCGAGCAGCTCGGGCGGGACGCTGAAAGTCGAGGTATCATCCGCCTGAGCCGAGGGTTCGCGCGACGCCCGGGGGCGGCGGCCGAAGTGATGCTTTAGACGACCGGGAAGTAAGAGCTGTTGTCGATAAAGTATATGGCCGTCTCACAGACCTTTTCGCCCGTACACTTCTGCCAGGCATCGCGGTAAACCAGGAGCTGTGGGGCATACTTCTTTGCGAGTTCTTCAGCGGAGGCGTTTTTTAGGCTGTCAGTCTTGTAATCGACAAGCACCCAGCCGTCCTCTTCCTTGAATACCATATCGATTACACCCCGCAGCAGCGTGGGGAGGGCACTCTCGTCCTCGACCTCGATATGGAATGGGACTTCAGTAAGATGACACTCACTTTCTTGGGCCCTGCGCCAGATTTCAGAGCGCGTGACCGACCGGACCGTGCCCGCGGCTGCTGGGGCAAGCCCTGCGTCGAGCCCGTACTCCGGAAGGATTGCTTCGGCGAGCCGCACCAGGCCCGCCTCCGGATTTCTCGCGGAGAGATCGAGGAGCGCGTGGATCACCGTGCCCCATTCCACACCGTGCTCCCCCTCTCCTGCCGTGGTGACCGCCTCGAAGAAGTCGACCCTTGACTCTGCTATCGCCCCGCGGCCGGTCCCTTGCGAAAGCGCGTACTCGCGCGCACCGCGCGCATAATAGGTCAGCTCTCTCGAGGCGGAGACCCTCACCGCGATGTTTGCTTCCGCCTCGCTCACTTCTTCGGCCGACAGCGGTCGTGCCTCTGCCGTTGGGGCCGCCCGGGGTCCGGGGTCCTCGATTTCGCTGTCTTGCGGGATGTATGGCTCAAAGCAACTCCATGGGTTAAAGGTCTTGCCGGAGGCGCGCTGCGTTATCACCGTCGCGGAGCCGGCCCTGGTCGCCGCTACATAGAGGAGCCGGAGCCGTTCTGCTTCCTGGAACCGTTCCTCTTTCTCCGCCAGGTCATCCCACCCGACCGGCTGAGCAACGGGGTAGAAATGACCACGGGGATCACTGCGGCCGAAAAGCATGTACCCTTTTATCTCACTTTCGGACCGGTCGACGTACAACTGCGCGGGCCAGGACCTGCCGCCCGCAGGCTCGGCCAGGAACACGACCGGGGCTTCGAGGCCTTTCACCTTGTGCAGGTTCATGACGCGCACCAGGGGCTTCTCGCTCGAGCAGACCGAAAGTGCGTCGGACTTCTGTTCGGACTCGACGAACTCGCCAAGAAGGTCCACCAGCTGCATTGTTGTCCAGACGCCGTCGCGCGCGGCCCGCAGGATTTCGATGGCCTTGGCCACCCCACCAGCCTCGACATCGCCGCCGGGCATCGAGCTCGCCAGCACAAGGAGGCCGAGGTCTCCAACGATTTTTTCAAACGCCGCCACGGCCGGGAGCTTCGAGAGCAGGTGTGAGTACCTCTTCATCCTGTCAAAAGCGTCGCGGAACGCCTCCGCGTCATCCTCCGGAAGCGACACAGGCACCCCGGCGTAATAGGAGAAGAAACCGCCGGCTTTCTTGAACCTGAATAGCGCGGCATCGCTCACCCCGAAGAGCTCGCTGCGCAGGGCACCGACGAGCGCGACCGGGTCGTCGGGCCTCACCAGCGCGCGGAGGCAGTAGTAGAGCAACCTGAGCTCACCCACTTTGGAGAGGGCGCTTCCGCCGGTGATCTGGTGAGGGATGCCGTAATCCTGGAGCTTGCGGGCGTAGACGCCCAGCCTTTTGGTCGTGCGTGTAATTATCATGAAGTCGGAGTAACCGAGGCGGGCGGGAACCCCGGTGGCCGCCTGTTCAGTCGACCTTGGAGCAGTAAGGCCTGAGTCACACGCGAACCGGATGGTGCGAGCAATTCTATCGGCCTCGTACTGGACCGCATCATCTATCTTCGAGTAGGCTTTGTCACCCGGCTGGTCGTCTTTCGGGATATCGATCCTGAGCACACCCGAAAGCTCCCCATCGAATGCGTCTTCCCGCCCGTTCTGCAGAGGTACGTAAGCCGGAGACTCTTCAGAGCTCTCGGCAGGGAACCTGTAGGCATTACCGTCCTCGAGCGCGCCTGCTTGCGGCTCGAACGCACCGTTCACCCACTGGATAATCACTGGCGTCGTGCGGAAGTTCGCTGAGAGGTACAGAAGCATGCCCCTGCGGCCCTCCGAGTCCTCGCCGAGGATTTTTTCCTTGACCCTGTTGTATGTGACGATGTCGGCCCGCCGGAACCGGTAGATGGATTGCTTCGGGTCCCCGACCACAAACAGAGAGCCCGGGCGAGGCACCGACTGGTGCCAGTCCCTTTCGGGGGTCCTGGTGTCCGTATCGGCCAGCAGGAGCATCACCTCCGCCTGGATGGGGTCGGTATCCTGGAACTCGTCGACCAGGAGATGCGTAAACCGCTCACTCATGTAGCGCCTGACGTGCGGGTTCTCGCGCAGGAGGGCCGCCGCTTTTATCAACAGGTCCTGGTAGTTCAACTGACCACGCTCCCGGCGCATCTCGTCGTACACCTCGCGTGCGGCGAACATCACCCTGATAACAGGCCCGTAGCGGTACTCTCGCCAGGAACGCATGAACGGCCTGACGACCGTTTCTCTGAACTCATCCCACGCGGCGCGCTCGGCCTTTGCGTCCTCACCCGTGAGGTCTCCGGTCTTCTTCCATGCTCTCTGGGTCACCTTGACTCCATCGTCGAAATGCCCCATGACCTCTACCAGCTGGATCGGGTCCCGCAGGTCTTCGTAATGTGAGACAACTCGGGGAAGGTCGCGGTACTTCGGGATGAGCGTGTCCGTCTCCGGGTCTTCGGGGAATCTCGGCAAAAGCTCCTTGATGCGGGTGAGGTACTTTTCGAGCGCGGCTACGGTCTCGTCGAGTCCATGCGGTTCGCTCCCCCCGGGCGGGACCGGCCACTCGTGCACGTCCGGGTAGTCAGCGAAAGTCGTGAACGCTCCCTCGAGGTCCCGCAGTTCTATGCCGATGGCCTCCAGGGTCGGCATGATGCCTTCAGGATCACCCACCAGGAGTCTCGCAACGAACTCCTTCCAGGCCTCCTCGCGCAGGCGCCCGTCGGTGTCTTCGTCTATCTCCTCGAAAGCGATGTCTATGCCCGCCTCGATCGGCCGCTCGGAAAGGAGGCGGCCGCAGAACGAGTGGATAGTCCCCGTGTAGCACTGGTCGATGTGCTCGAGCGCCGCCTCGAGCCTCTTTTTCTCTTCACCGTCGGCGTCCCGCGCCGCTTTCTCGAGGCAGACCCTGAACCGTGCCCTGAGCTCCGCCGCCGCCTTCCGGGTGAACGTCACCGCCGCCATGGTCTTTATGTCCGCGCACGTGCCCGTGCGCAGAAGGGCAACCATCCGGAGCGCCATGCTTGTCGTCTTGCCGGTGCCCGCAGCGGCCTCGACGAGAATGTTGCTGTCGAGCGCCGTCACTATAAGGTCGCGCTGGTCCTGGTCGGGTGGAACCCGCCCGCCGGAAACGCTTCCACCACCGCTGGCGCTCATTTTCCCCTCAGCTCCCTGTAGGGCTCAAGTGCCTCATTCATGGAATTCTCGAGCTTGCGCGCGCTCGCTTCCACGGCGGCCTCTACGTCACCCACCGCCGCCTTGTAGTCGCTGTACCTGACGTCATCGCGGTCGGTCGTATAAGGGAAGCAGCCGCTCGCGGCCATACGGCAAAGAAGGTCAAGCACCTGCTTTCCCTCTGCGAGCTGCTCGGGGCTCCACCGCCAGACCACGCGCTTGCCGTGGTGCCTCGGGTGCGGGAAGAAGTACCCGAACGAGACCACCCTGGCGCCCGGCTGGTAGCTCGAAAGCCTCGCGGTGACCATAAGATGGTACAGTATATTCTGCACGCGGCGCCCGCATCGGAACGGGTCGTTCTCCTTGTCGTCGAGCCTCCTGCCGGTCTTGTAATCCCAGACTGCGAAGGTGTTCCCGTTTGTCGACGGGAGACGGTCGACGCGGTCGACTTTCCCCCGCACCATCACCATCCGCCCGCCGGGAAGCTCCAGGGGAACGAGGTCGACGCTGCAGAGGGGCGTCCTCTCGCACCCCTCTGCGGGAGTCATGCCGATAAGGGCCTCACAGCAGAGTGGCGTGCTCTCATGGCAGTGCTCGGCCTCTTCCCTCAGAAAGATATCGACTGTCCGCCCCATCTCGCGGACCTGTCGCTCGAACACGTCGCGGGACAGCGGGGGCACCAGCAACTTCCATTCCTCGATCTGGTCAGAGAGTATCCCCCGCACGGTGTCTATGTCGCGGCGGTAGTCAGGCGGCCTGCACTCCTCTATTAAGCGGCTCATGAAATCTCGGAACACCTCGTGGAGCAACTCCCCCTGCTGCAGGGGGTCGAGCCAGACGGCGGGGTCGATCTTGAACTCCTCCGGCAGCTCTATCCTGAGCACGTACTTGAAGAAGTAATCCATCGGGCAGCCGCCGAGCATCTCCAGCCTGCTAGCCGAGAGCGCGTGGGCGTCGGTCCTCGAGGGGTCGCACCCGGCGCCAGCTTCAGCAACGTACCCGTCGTACTCGGAAAAGAGTTCGCTGCCCCTGGCGCGCCGCGCGTCGAGCCCCCTGCCGAGGTGGGGGAAGTGCTGCGATACGGCCATCTCCGCATCGAGTACGGGGCCCGCCGAACAGGTTCGCCACAGCCACCATTCTGCGGCGGTCGCGCATCGGCCCGGGTCGTTTGGCGCGAAGGACGCCGGGTCGGAAAGCCAGCTCCAGAAATCCCCCTGGTCTCCCTCGCGGTTACCGGAGAGAATCCGGTACGCAGCGAGAAGGGCAGGCGCCGGGAACATATCCCGGTCGTCTGTGAGGCTGCGGGAACAGTAGCCGAGGGTGACCGTTCCGCGAAGTCGGGCGAGCAGCGCGGCGAAATCCTCCACCGTCCGAGCGAGCCGCCCGGCGCCGGTCGGCAGGTCGCCTGAAACCTTACGCCGCTCCCCATCCAGCATCAGCGGGTCCTGCCGCCCCGTCCCGGGGAAGCGCGTGTCATCGAGCCCTACTATGAAGGTATGGCCTCGGCCCGAGTGCCCTCCAGCGCGGAGCGGCGCCGCAAAGATGCTGCCGGGTCGGGGTCCCTGCCCTCCAACCATTTCCGATCGCGCCAGGTCGAGCAGCCACCTCGTTACGTCGAGGCCCTCCTGTTCTTCCTCGATGCAATCCGAGAGCTCGGTTATGGCATCCAACATGCGGCCTCTGCTGTACGAGTCGAACTCGTTCACTGCGCGGGCACGCATCCGTAGAAACGCAGTGGCCTTCTGGAGCTTAATCCTCTGGTCATCTTCACTTTCCGGGACACCGGAGAGCAGGTCGCCTACCAGCGACCGAACAGCGGTCCACAAATTGATCTGCCTGGCACGGCGCCCTCGCTCCGCATTGATGTCGGGCGGCTCGTCCCCGTCGTGGAGTGATTCCGCCCCCGACAGGCTCGATATAGACTCGATCTTCCTGTCCAGCGCTTCGATGTACCGCTCGCGCCCGTTCCCGATGGGGAGCGCGCCGAGCATAGCCCCCAGCCGCGCGAAGCTGGAGCTCTCGCCCTCCGCCCGCGGCACCTCGAGGAGGCCGTCCTTGATCATCCTTTCAAGCGTCGCCTGCAGGTAATCTTCGGTTATCCAGGAAAGCCACCCGATGAGGGCACGGGCCGGCCGCGAGAACCTTATCGGTATGCCCTCCATGAACGTCACAGGGAGCGGTTCGTCAGGGTCGTCGCTCAAGGCCGACGCGATCTCGTATATGAGGGGCACATACGTGTCACTGTCTGTGTAAAGGAGCTCGACATCGTCGAAGTGGACGCCGTCCTCGACGCACGTCCTCAAAACCTCGCGTATCTCGTTGACCTCGCCTACCGCACGGAATATCTTCGCAGTGCCGTCACCCGAAGGGATCGGGGCACCGGCAGGGTTCCTCACCCAGCTGAGGAGCGCTGAGTCGGTCGGCGCGCACGGCGGCTCCACTCCGGGTGGGTCTGCCTCCAGCACGGCCCGCTTTGCCTCCGGGACGGTATCCCAGAGTGTCAGCTCGAGGCCCTTCAGCCGCTCGATGATATCCGCTGGTGCAATAACAAGCGCATCCTCCGGAAGGCCAGACCCATCCTCGCGCAGCCTCGCTATGGCCATGCGTATGGCATCCGCATAGTCCACGAGCTTTCTCTTGCATAACTCCTCCGTGTAAAGCTCGAGGAGCATGGCAATCTCACTACCCTTGTCCGCCACCTCGAAGTCACCGGGGTCCAGCCGACCTGGATCGACGCCGGCCAACCTCAGGTCGCGCATCGTCTGGAGCAGCTTTTCGATGAGGCCCGGCCCGGCATCCAGCGCAGAGAAATATCCGCGACCCTTCCGCCTGAGCTGGCTGAACGCGCAGTCGACAATGACCTCGGAGCGGTAGCCCCGTAGGAAGGTAACGCCCAGCCTGTCCATCTCCGGTGAGGCTATCTCGAGGACCATGTGCTGCAGGGTCATCACCCGGGCGTTCACTATCGGCTGACCGGAGCGCGCCACGGTGTCGAGCCACTGGTAGCCGGTCCTGAGGTTGGGGGCGACGAGCCATTTCTCCTCGAGCACCTTCTCAGCCGCAAGGTCTCGAAGCGAGGCGGTAAGCCTGTTCAGTCTAATCACGGTCACGTACGGGTACGTCTCCCAGTCGCAGGGTCGGTTTATCACTGTCCCAGTAGATTATATGCTGGATTTGTGACACGAGGGGCCAGGGAAAAATGACACATTAGGGGCCAGGCCCCAATGTGTCATTTACTCGATGCGCGCGATCCTCTTGGCCAGTTTCACCTTCTCCGGGATATCGGCGAGACGGGAGATCATGATGCGCTGTGCCTGCGGTGAGCCAGCACCGTGAACGCTTTCTGTTAGATAAGCCGCTGCGCCGCACCCCACGGTCATGTTCTCGATGAACTTGAGTATCTTTATGCGGTCCATGGTCGGCACGCCACCTGCGCTCTTCAGGTATTTCTCGAGGTAAGGCGCGATCTCGGTGTTCTCGAAGTCCTTCTCGGAAGGCATGGTGACGACTATACCACCCGCGATGTCCTGTAAAAGCCTCGCGATCTCGAAGGGGAACCTCGTCACGTTCAGCTTGCAGACGTTGGCGAGGAGTGTGTCCACCATGTACGCGCCCGATGGAGTGGCGGCCCCGCGCGTGCTGCACGCGATGCCGCAGCAGAAGAGGGTCTCGTTCAGGTGTATCATCTCGGTGATCTTGTCGCGCACGTGGCTGGCCCTGGCGACCCCCTGGTAGTCGGCTATGAGCTGCGCGGCGCCGATCAGGACGTCGCCGACGCCCACCTTGCACCCGCCGTAGCTCTGCCGGTGGAACGCGGCGAACCTC
>Ga0315281_10004809_pt1 | contig 19504 bp, 17 predicted proteins | sample YL17G07_0_MG_FD_204540 | JGI IMG/M metagenome (GOLD analysis project Ga0315281, IMG submission 204540) | Sediment microbial communities from Yellowstone Lake, YNP, Wyoming, USA - YL17G07_0 | ecosystem: Environmental > Aquatic > Freshwater > Lake > Sediment | place: USA: Wyoming | collected... | reverse complement strand
CGACGCGCAAGTCCCTCGCGCCGCGCGACAACGGTACCGTGATGCGGATCGATCTCGCCGCTCCGCTGGCGCCAGGGCAGACCGCGACCTTCGATATCGCCTGGCAGTTCCTCGTCCCCGAGCACGGCGCCGACCGCATGGGGCGTGAAGGATCACTGTACGAAGTTGCGCAGTGGTATCCGCGAGTCGCGGTCTATGACGACCTTCGCGGGTGGAACACCGAGCCGTATCTGGGGCAAGGCGAGTTCTATCTCGAGTACGGCGACTTCACACTCGAGGTCACCGTGCCCGCCGGCTACATCGTCGCCGCAACCGGAGCGTTGGACAACGCGAAAGATGTATTGACGACGACGCAGGCCGCACGGCTCGCGCAGGCGGCAAAGTCGGATCAGACCATCAACATCATCACGGCCGATGAGTTGAAAAGCGGCGCTGCGCGTCCGAAGTCTTCCGGGGTGCTCACGTGGAAATTTCATGCAAAGAACGTTCGCGACGTGGTGTTTGCGGCGAGCCCTGAATACCTGTGGGATGCGTCGAGCTGGAATGGCCACATGGCGTTCGCATATTACCGGGCATCGGCGATCGAGACCTGGAAGGACGCGGCCGACATGTCGCGCATGTCGATTCAGGAATATTCGGAGCGGTGGTTCCCGTATCCGTGGCCGCAGATCAGCGCCGTCGAAGGCCCGATCAGCGGCATGGAATACCCGATGATCGCGATGGAGAACAAAAGCGCCGACAAGTACGATCTGTACAACGTCGTCACCCATGAGATCGGCCACATGTGGTACCCGATGATCGTCGGCTCGAACGAGCGCATGCACATGTGGCAGGACGAAGGGTTCAACACCTTCATTAACTATTTCTCCGAGGCGCGCCGCTACCCCGAAAAGGGAGATCAGGCAGCGAGAGCCAGACTCGACCGTGAGGGCGGGGTCGAGCGCTACATGAAAGCGAACTTCGATCAGCCGCTCGAGATCAATCCCGACCGGATCAACCAGAACATCCTCGGTGAGAACGCATACGTGAAAACCGCGGTCGGGCTCAGCCTGCTCCGCGAAGAGATCCTCGGCCCGGTCGCGTTTGACGATGCGTTCCGTGAATACACGCGCCGCTGGGCGTTCAAGCACCCGACGCCAGAGGATTTCTACAAGACGATCGAGGATGCCGCTGGCCGCCGACTCGATTACTTCTGGCGGGAGTGGTTCATCGAGAATCCGCACTTCGACCAGGCGATTGACACCGTCGTGCAGCGCCAATCCGGCACGATCGATTCAGTCGCGGTGCTGTTCTCCAACCGCGCCCGCGGGGTGTTGCCGATTCACGCGCGGTTCACCTTCGACGACGGAACGAAGCAAGACTTCGATTACCCGGCCGAGGTGTGGTCGACGAACACCGGGTACTATCTGCGGAGGTACGGGTTCAGCGGCAAGACGGTCGCGAAGGTCGAGCTCGATCCGGACCATCGGCTGGTCGATTTGAACCGCGGGAACAACGTGTGGCCGACTGGCGCAAAATAGGCCTGGGTCGGAGCAGCCTGGGTTCTTCGAGTCCACCCGTCATCGCTTCTTCGCCAATATCGTCCCTCTGCACTTGGACGACCCGCACGAGCACGGGTACCGCCGCTTCGCTGACGGCGAGTGCCGCTCCTCCAACTCGTACGCGTAGTCGTAGGCCAGTTCCTCTCCAGGCTGAACGTCCCGGATCGTCTCGATCCATATCCGGTCGTCCTTGACTACCGCATCGCAGTTCGGGTCGCAGGAGTGATTGATGAACCGTGCATCGTTGCCGTCCACCGCGGCGTCGATCACGATTCCGCCGTCGATCGCAAACAGAAACGTGTGATGCCGTTGCCCGTCGTCAGGATACCGCGCGTCGGCCCCTGCTTCCGTCAGCCGCTCGCCAGCGTATTCGACCAGCCGCGTCCCGGAAGCGATGAACTGAGTCGCGAACGCGCCGAGGCCCTGCATCGGTGACGGGCGAATTTCAAAAGGCGGATCCGGCAGCTCGCTACCCCTTGTTCTCGACTTCGGTCACGCCGCCGGAAATGATGAACGCCATCACTTCCGGAGCGTCGGCATCGATCCGCGTTACCCGCGCCGCCGGGACCACCAGAATGTGGCCGGCAAACCCGTACGACTGCGGCATGTACACGGCGGCGTGATCCGCCGCGCCAAGCGCTGCGAGCGAGTCCGCGGTGAGGAAGCCGACGATCTTCACAGACCCGTCGGCCGTGAGCGAGACAAGCACGGGTTTGTCGAATCGCCGCTTCTCGCCGACGAAGGCGTTGAGCATGTCCTTCGCCGATGAATACAGCAGTCGGACGAACGGCAATCGCGCGAGAAGCTTGTCGAATTCGTCACCGATCGTGCGCGCCAAAATGCTCGATGCCAGAACGCCGATCAGGGTGATCAGCACCATCGTGATGACGAAGCCGGCACCCCAAATGGGCAGCCCGAGCCAGTGGTCGATCGTCTGGAAGATCGTCACGCAAACCCAGATCGTCACCGCCAATGGCGCGCCGACGACCAGGCCACGGAGGAAGTAGTTGAGAAGTTTTGTCATGTGTTGGGCGAATCATACCGGGCAGAAGCGTTCGCCGCGACGGCATGCGGGCCCCTGCCCACGGCGAAGGTCGTCTGCCCGGGAGGCACTGAATCGCCATGTGTCGTATTTTCGACTATGCCGTTACCGCCTGTCAGCCACCGCAAGGCCGTCAACCACCTCAGGAAGGCGGACCCGGTCCTCGCAAAGCTCATCGCCGCAATCGGGCCCTGTCGCTACGACGTCAAGACCTTTGGAACGCATTTCGATGCGCTCTGCCGCTCGATCATCCATCAGCAACTGTCCACGAAGGCAGCGACGACGATCCACGGACGTTTTCTCGACTTGTTCGCCAAGCGCACCTCTTCGCCAGCGGCGCTACTCGCGATGTCCGAGCCAACCCTCCGCGGTGTAGGGCTGTCACGCCAGAAAACCGCCTACCTCCGCGATCTCGCCGGGAGAATCCACACCGGAGTGCTTCCACTCGACCACCTCTATACGCTCGAGGACGCGGCAATTATCGAGTACCTCATCCAGGTCAAGGGAATCGGCGTCTGGACAGCCCAGATGTTCCTCATGTTCCAGCTTGGCCGCCTCGACGTGCTGCCGGACCTTGACCTTGGAATCCGAAACGCGATCAAGAAGGCCTACCGACTCCGCGGCGTTCCAACGGCGAAACGGATCGCGAAAATCGGCGCGCCGTGGCGACCGTACGCGTCGATTGCCTGCTGGTATTTGTGGAGAAGCGTGGACTAGCGCTCGGCGTTACTTGTCGTTGCGGTACGCTCTCCCTGATTTCATCACGAACATCACGTTGCGAAGCGCGGTGATGTCCTTCGTCGGATCGCCGCGGACCGCAACGAGATCGGCTGCGAACCCGACCGCAACCGACCCGATCTGATCGCCAAGCCTGATTGCTTCGGCGGCGCGCGACGTCGCCGAAACGATCGCGTCCATCGACGCCTGACCGCCGTCGTTCACGCGACAGACCAACTCCTCGACGTTCCGGCCATGCGCGCCGGCGACTGCGTCGGTACCAAACACGATCTTGAGACCGGGCGTCTTGACCGCGCGACGATACATCTCGAGCGCCAGCGGGAGCGCCTTTTCCATCGACGCGAAGCCCGCGTCGTTGAAGTTGCCAATGCCGTCGTACTTCGCGCGGTTATCAAGGTAGTTGCGGAACACGAGGCACAGCTGCGGATCGAAATACGTCCCCTTCTCCACCATCAACTTCAACTCGGCGTCGGTCGTGAACACGCCGTGCTCGATCTGGTTGCAACCGCCGAGGATGGACATGCGGACGCTTTCTGCGCTGTGCGCATGAACGATTGTCCGCAACCCCAGCGACGTTGCCTCGGCGCAGATCGCGTTCAGTTGCGACTGCGTAACCGTCGCCGTTCCGCCGTCGCGAATGCTCGCCGAGGCGAAGACCTTGATCAGGTCGGCGCCCTGCTCCTTGAGTTGCCGCACCTGCGCGCGAAGCGCCGAGTCCGTCGATGTCGCGCGCGGCGAAATCGCGTTGAGCGACGTCAGTACTCGCGGGCCAGGCAGGGTGCTCGCCCCGAACCACGTGCGAAGTAGTGTGTCGGTCGCCGCGCCCGGACTCTGCACCGTTGTCACACCCGCCATCAACGTCGCGTTTCCGTTCGCGAGCATCGCGAGCATCGATTGCGCGGGTGTGTCACCATCGCCGCCGGAGTGATACCGGCCTTGGGCGTTAAAGTACCAGTTCAGGTGCACATGGGCGTCGATCAGACCGGGCATCAGTGTCGCGGTGCCGAGCTCGTAAGTCGCCGGCGTCTGCGGCGCGCCTTTTTCGATGCGCGAGATCTTCCCGTTCTCGACTGTGACGGTCGCTTCGCCCAGATTGGCGCCGCGTCCGTCGAGCACCCGCGCCGCGTGAATCGTGATCGGCCGCGGCGGCCCGCCGCGTTGCGCGGCCAACGTCATCGGAAAAGCAACAAGAATCAGGCTGACAAACCGGCGCATTGGACTTCCTGCTGTGTGGGAGTGACGACACCATACCGTCAACGCCAGCTCGCGTCCAGCCAGCCACAGGGCCGGTCGGGGGAGCGAACCGTCCGAGATCACTCTACCTCAAAGATCCCCGCCGCCCCCATCCCACCGCCGATGCACATCGTTACAAGACCAGTCCCGCCCCCGCGCTTCTTCAGCTCGTGCACCAGCTGCGTCGTCAACTTCGCTCCTGTAGCGCCAAGGGGATGGCCAAGCGCGATCGCCCCGCCGTTCACGTTCACCATCGACTCATCCATACTGAGGTCCTTCATCACCGCGCACACCTGAGCGGCGAAGGCTTCGTTGAACTCGATCAGGTCGATGTCGCTCAGAGAAAGTCCCGCCCGCTTGAGGGCCTTCGGCACCGCCTTGATCGGCCCGATGCCCATGATGTCCGGATCGACGCCCGCCACCGCGAACGCCACGAAGCGCGCGATCGGCTTGGCGCCCGTTTCCTTCATTTTCGACTCGCTCATCAAGACAACCGCCGCCGCGCCGTCAGAGTACGGGCTGGCGTTGCCCGCCGTCACGGTTCCCTTGGCCTTGAACGCCGGCTTGAGCTTGCCGAGTCCCTCGAGCGTCGTCTCCGGACGCGGAAGTTCATCGCGCGTAAAGGTCCGCGCGACCGTTTCTTTCCTGGCACCGCTCCACCGTACGTCCTCGATCGCGATCGGCACGATCTGACCCTCGAACGTCCCGTCCCCGATAGCCCGCGTCGCGTTCATCTGGCTCCGCAGAGCCCACCGATCCTGTTCGTCACGGGTCACCTTCCAGCGATCCGCCACGCGCTCGGCCGTGAATCCCATCCCGATGTACGACTCGGTCGCCTCGGGGTCGAGCCGCGTGTGGTAGCCCGACATCGGCACCTGGCTCATCATCTCGACGCCGCCAGCGAGGACCACGTCCGCCGTCCCAGCCATGATCGACTGCGCCCCGAACGCGATCGTCTGCAGCCCGGAAGAGCAGAATCGGTTGATCGTCGCCGACGGCACGTCCACCGGAATGCCCGCGCGCAGCGAGCTGAGTCGCGCAACGTTCAGGCCCTGCCCCGCCTCCGGCATCGCGCAGCCCCAGAGAATGTCATCGACGAGCGCCGCTTCGATTCCCGCTCCCCTGATCGCCGCACGCATGACTTGCGCCGACAGCTCGATCGGATGAACCGCGGCGAGCGCTCCATCTTTTTTCCCTTTCCCAACGGCGCTCCGCACCGCGGAGACCAGATAACACGATTCCATATCTAGTTCCTCAGTGGTTTTCCCGTCTTGAGCATATGCTCAATCCTTGCCTGCGTTTCCTTTGTCCCGAGCAACTTGAGAAACGCTTCGCGCTCGAGATCGAGGATGTCCTGTTCGCCCACCATGCGCGGCGGTCCATCCCCTCCAGCCAACACGTAGGAAAGCTCCGTCGCCAAGCGCACCTCGAAGTCAGATATCTGCCCGGCCTCGTGCATCGCCCACGCGCCGTATTTCAGGTTCCCCAAGGCGTCCTTGCCGAGCGCATAAGTCGTCCTCGGCAGCGGCGCGGAATAATCGGTCGCCAGATCCCTCACCCTCGCGATCGCATCCGTGAGCAACCGGTCCCGATTCATCGTGATGCGATCACTGGGCCGCAAGTATCCCAGATTCCTGGCATCGAGCGCGCTCGTGCTCGCCGTCCCCATTGCGATCATTCCAAACGCACGCTTCACGGCCTCGAAGGTGTCCGCCTCGGCGTACGGGGCGAGATCCGCCGTGAATCGGAACAACAACTCCTTCGTCCCACCACCGCCGGGAATCAGTCCGACGCCGACTTCGACCAGCCCCATATACAGTTCCGCGTGAGCCTGGACCTGGTCGGCGTGCAGCGAGAATTCGCAACCTCCGCCGAGCGTCAACCCGAACGGCGCCGCGACAACCGGAAACGGCGATGTCCGCAACCGCATCGATGTGTCCTGGAACGCCTTCACCGCGTGCTCGACGATCTTCCAGTCGCCGGCCTGCACCATCCCAGCGATCATCATCAGGTCGGCGCCGGCCGTGAACGTCCGTGGGTCTTCGTTGCCGATCACCAGGCCCGCGAGCCCGTTCTTGTCAACGAGATCAAGCGCACGATGCACCATCTCGATCACGCCCTTGCCGAGCGAGTTCATCTTCGAGTGAAACTCGAGCACCGCGACATCGCCGGCGCTCCAGACGGTCGCGTCGTCGGAATGCGCAAGTTTCGGATCGGTCGCGCGGCCCGTCGCCTGTCGAACGCGCGCCAGTGAGAACACATCCGGCTCGATCGGCACCGCCTCATATAACGCTGCACCGCCGTTGGCGCCGCCGCCCAACGACAGCACCCGCAGCTCTCCATCTCGTTGATAGAATCCCTCCCGCGCCTGACCGAGCAGGGGTGGCGGCTTCAGCCCAAGTGACGAGAATCCCGCCTTCAGAAAATCTGCGCCGAGCAGATCCATCTGCTTGAACGGTCCGAGATCCCACGCATATCCCCACTCCATCGCGTTGTCGACGGCCGGGATGTCGTAGGCGATTGCAGGCGATGTCTGGAGCACATAGTGCGAAAAGCGCAACAGATACTCGCGGGCGAAATCCCCGTACTTCCCCTTCCAGTCACGAATCGCCGCGAAGCGCGCAGCCGTCGGCAACTTCGCCAGCTTTGCGGCGCCAGGATCATTCGCCTTTGTCTGCGGCACGTACTCGCCCGACTTCCAGTCGAGGGTCGCGATCTCCTTCCCATCCTTCTTGTAGAAACCGGCACCGCTCTTTTCCCCAACGCGGCCAGCGGAAATCAGCGCCGTCACCCACGCCGAGAGCGTGAAATCCTCGCCGGTCGATTGAGCCAGTCCCGTGGTGACGTGCCCGATGACGTCGATGCCGGAAAGATCGGCGGTGCGATAGGTCGCCGATTTTGATCGTCCGAGAATGGGGCCGGTCAGCAGATCAACCTCGTCGATCGTCAGGTCGTACTTCTCGGTCAGGTTGATCGCGAGCACCATCCCATACACGCCGAGCCTATTGGCGACGAATCCGGGAACGTCCTTCGCGAGGACGATGCCCTTGCCGAGGATGCGGTCGCTGAAACGCTTTGCCGACTCCAGCGTGTCGGCCGTCGTCTCGGTCGTCGGAATGATCTCCAGAAGGTGGAGATACCGAGGGGGGTTGAAGAAGTGCATGCCGAGAAAGCGCTCGCGGAAACCAGCGCTGCGTCCCTCGAGCAGGTCGCGCATCGGAATCCCGGATGTATTCGACGCGATGATCGTATTGGCCGGGAGCAACCGCTCGAGTTTTTCGTAAAGCGCGCGTTTTGGCGCGATCTGTTCGATAATTGCCTCAATCACCAAGTCGCAGTCGGCGAGCGTCTGGAGGTCGTCCTCGGTGTTCCCCAATGTGACGGCCGCGGCGCGCGCAAGGTCCATGAAAGCCGCCGGCTTCGCCTTTTTCGCGCGGTCCATGCCCGCGCGCGCAACTGCGTTTCGGTCGCCTTTCTCTGCCGGAATGTCGAGCAGCACGACGGGAATGCCAGCCGAAACGGACAGCGCGGCTATGCCGCTGCCCATGGTGCCCGCTCCGACGATGCCAAGCTTGCGAATTCGCATCCCACGCCCCCCGCCGCACATGGTTTCCGTGACTCCCGCCACAGTCGATCTCATGACGGAACTGTAAGTTATGCCAGGCCGGTAGACGCTATCTTGCTACAGGATAGAACGGCCTTCCTTTGCGATGTGACCGACCTATGACTCCAGCCGACCTGAACGGCACGCGTTTGCGGTCGCCGGGCGTCCCGCGCCTCCGCTCTCGCGCGGGTTTCTCGATCCTTGAGCTTGCCGTGGTCCTCGTCGTTGTCGGCATTGTCACGGCGATCTCGACCGGCCGAATCACGGCGATGAGAGCGCAACAGCAAGTTCTGCGCTCCGCCGGCGTCATCCAGAACCAGATGGAGAAGGCGTTCGCTATCGCGGGTCGCAACCGTGCTCCGATCCACATCCTCTGGAACGCCACGACGCTGGAGCTGACGGTGACCGACCGTGCCGACACGGCCAAGTACGGTGTCACCTCCCTCATGAAGGATTTCGGGCTCAAGACCGGCGAAGTGACCGCCACGCGCACGTCTACCGAGGTCTATCCGAACGGCTTTGCAAATGACACCCTCTCGCTGACCATTACCACAAGCCGCGGTGGCAACACTTACACAAAACGTGTTCGCATGAGCCGAGCCGGGCTCGTAAAGGTGATTTGATATGGCAACTCTTTCTCGACGCCGACGCCGCGCACGCAGCCGCGACGGTTTCTCGCTGACCGAAATCATTGTCGCGATGACCCTGCTCACGATCGTGCTCATGTCACTCGCCCGAATGTCAGCGGTCGTTTCGGCGCGAGGCCGGGCGAACGCCATCGCCGCGAAACGCACCTTTGTGCTGATTCAGGAGGCGAACAAGTTCGGGGCGATGAACTACGACACACTTGGTGTGTTTTCCACCACTGACCGCACGGTGACCGCTGGAGACTTCAAGTACACGCGGCGGATGACGATCACGACAACCGGCGCTCGCCGGACCATCAAGATCGCCGTTGTGCCGACGGACGATGTGAAGATGGTGGACTCCGTGTTCGTCTACCGCACCAAGCCCGCTGGCTCGCCGCTCTGCGTGGGATGCTGACATGAAGGCATCGTCGATCCGGGCTGGATACAGCCTTCCCGAAGTTCTCGTCGCCACAGTGCTGCTCGGCATCCTCGGCGGCGCGCTGACCAAGTTGGTGGTCGGGCAGATGCGGTTCTTCGACACCGTTACGGCGGTGCGAGGCGCACGGAGCGTCGCCCGCAATTCGATGAACGTCATCTTGTCTGACCTGCGAATGGTGCAGGACGCGAACGGTATCACCGCGGCGTCGACCTCGTCGATCACCGTACGGGTGCCTTACCGCTTCGGCGTCTTCTGTGGCTCGACAGGATCGGTGACTACCGTCAGTATGTTGCCGGGAGATTCGGTCATCCTTTCGTTCGCCGAGTACGGCGGTTACGGCTGGCGCGATCGGACAACCGGCACGTATACCGTCGTGACACCGGGCGATCCAGTCGCTGCGGTGCCCGTGACGTCGGCCGCGCCAGCGCTCTGCACCACCACCGCGGGCATCAAAACGGTGACCGTCACCGGGAGGGTGGGCGCGGTGCTGGACATTACTCCGATCATCGTCGCCACGAAAACGATCGGCTCGCCCGTTTTCTTTTTTCAGACGATCACCTACAGCTTCGCGTCGTCAACGATCTTTCCCGGCAAGATCGGCCTCTGGCGTTCGGTGCTCAACGGGGTCAATGAAGAGTTGATGGCGCCCTTCGACACCTCGGCGAAGTTCAAGTTCTACAAGTCCGGCAACGACGCGTCGTCCACGACAGTACCAGGGACGCTCAATGACATCACGGGCCTCGATCTCGTCCTCACGGCTGTTGGAGCACGCACGGCAGCCGGCCAGGCATCTCCGTCGCAAGCCAAAATGGTTTCGTCCGTCTTCTTCAAGAACGTTCGCTAATCCGAGACGTCACATGCCCAAGCTTCAGAGCAGAAATGGCTTCGCGCTTCCGATGGCACTCATCGTCATGATCGTCCTGACAGCCGGCATCGCGGCGGGCTGGTCAGCGACAAGCTCCGAGGTCGTCACCAACGCGGCCCACCGCGGCGACAACCGGGCTTACAATTTGGCGGAAGCGGGACTCGAGCAGTTTCTGGCCCGGCGCAACGAGGCCGGCTTTTGCACGAATTCGAGTACCGGCGGGGTCATCAGCGCAACGGCGTGTCTTGCCGATCCAGCGGCTGCTAATGCCGACTCCGAGTGGACGCGCGTCAGTCTGACTGGGGGGTACGCCGACGTTAAGTCTATCCTCGTCCGAAAGTACATTGGCGACACGCTGCCGGCGATCTTTTTCGTTCGTTCGACGGGCGTCGATACGAGTACCAAAGTCAACGCTGCCACCAGTGGATTCAACGCCCAGCGCACGGTCGGGATGTACGCGGCGTGGTCCAAAGCCGTGGTTGACGTTCAGGGCGCATGGTTCGCGCTTTCGGGCTTGACCAAGAATGGCAACGCGGGCGCGATCAGTGGCGTCGATCAGTGCTCCATTGCGGACGGCGGCGGAACAGACACCGTCGCCGGCGCGATCGTCCCGTCAGGCCAGTTCAGCGGGAATACGTCCGCCTTCGTCGGCGACCCCAGAATCGATTCCAGCAAGACCTTCGCCCAGATCAAGGCCAGCGTCAAGCTGGATTGGGCCGGAATCGTCGCCGGGGCCATCACGGCGGACTTCGATGTACCGACGGTGTCGTTTCCGAACGCAACGTATTTCAGCAACAACCCGAATGCCTGGCCGACCATCCGCATTCGCCGACCGTTCACACTGCCCAACGCGGGTCGAGGTATGATCATCGCCGATAGCAACTTTGTGATCAGCGGCAGCAACATGTGGGACGGCGTCGTGCTCGTCGGCGGGGCGTTGACTTCGAACGGAAACAACACCACGGCCGGCGCCACGCTCAGCGGCCTGAACTTTCTCCTCGGGGGCAGCCCCGGCAACTCGTCGGACGACTCCGACGCCAACGGTACCAAGACCTACGTCTACAACTCGTGCAACGTCTCAAAGGCTGCAGCTGGTCTCCGCACGTACAAGCAATGGGCCAACACCTGGGCTGACAACCTGCCAGTCTGGTAGTCGGCGACGGTAAGAGTGGCGCGGCGCGGCTTTGGGACTGAGCCGCGCCGCGCTATCGTTTTGTACGCTGCGGTGTAGTGAGCCGTGGGAAGATTTTCAGCCGAGGTTCATGTGAGTGTCTCTCGAATTGCAATTGTTGGTGTCCTTGGGATCGGCGCATGTGCCGGCGCGCCGAAACCGAAGATCTTTGGACCCGCCGCCAACCTGGCGCCGACGGTCGAGATCGTCGGCACTACCCCGTTGCCGCTTCATCTGAGGATCGAGCCGCGGCAGGCTGGCTACGTCTCTGCCTTCTACGTGATCCCCGGCCAACGCACGCAAATGCTGTTTCCGGTGGACTCGTCGGGCTCGAAGATGATGCCTGCGGGCGCGCAAGAGGTCGCAACCTCGTTCGCGACACGCCCGGTGCTAGACACATCACGGTTGTTGCGCCGACCAACCCGCGCCCAGCCACCTCCCGACGCATCGGGAATCCCGCAGGGCGGATCGTCTGGCGGCAACAACCCGCGTACCAGCGCGCTCCAGGAAACCGGCTTCGTTCTGGTATATGTCTCGACGGACTCGCTCAGTTTCAAGACGCTCAACGATCGCGTGATCGGTGTTTCGCTTCCCGGATATGCGGACGAAGCATTCAACGCCGTGATGAAACTCATTCGCGCCGCATCGACGGGCGGCGGACAGTGGTCAGCCGTCGCAGTTCCGTTCAGGCCGTAGAGAGCGTGAGCACTGAGCACGGAGCTAACCGATAGCCGTCGGCCGGTGCTCGCGCTCGAGCTGGCGCCGGCTCTGGCGCAAGCTCCGGCTCACGGCTATCGGTTAGCTCTGTGCTCAGTGCTCCCGCTCGCATCCTACTTTCCTCTCAGAATTCCCTCCCGTACGCGCACTGCTTTCGCTGATGCCTTCGGGTCAGCCTCAATCCGCATCGGCCCGTTGGCAAACACCACCTTGCCGTCGAGCGTCAGCCGCTGTCCAGCGCGAATGACGACGACCCGTACCAACGACCCCTCCGCGCTCGACGCGTATTTCGCGCGGAACTTCGCGCCAAACTGCTGATCTTCGACCGCGACCTCGCCAATAGAGACCAGCACGTCCCCGACCTTCACGCCAGCGAGGTCGGCCGATCCACCGGCTTCGGTTGCTGTCACGATGACGCCGTTTGCGCCCTGCTGCGAAAAGACGCCCATTCGCGGCGCGCGCTCGAACACCGCCCGGAGGCCAGCCTTCGGCAGCGCTTCCTCCCAGGGGTACGGCGCTCGTCCGTCGATGTAGCGCTCGTAAAAATCGGCGAATGACATTCCGCCAGCGGCGCGGCCGACCGCGGACCACCAATCATCGGCCGTGAACCCGCGACCCTGTTTGAAGGTCGTCTGATAAAGCTCGCGCATCACTGCGTCGAGCGACTTGACGTTGTCCGACGCATCACGAATCAGAATGTCGAGCATGAAGCCGGCGAGCGATCCTTTCGGATAGTAGAGGTAGCCGGTCCCGTCGATCGGATGCACCCACGTGTTCAGCGACGCATCCTCGAGCGCCACGGGCAGCAGGCCGGCCACCTCATTGATCTTGTCTTCGGTGAGCTTGTAGAACACACCGTCGTCAATCACGCGGCCCCGCACCTCGGCAAGGTCGGCGTAATAGTCGGTCACGCCCTCGCTCACCCACAACCACGGGGTCGGCTGCGGACGCGAGTAGACGTACGGCCACATCTCTGACGGCCGCAGCCGCTTCACGTTCCACGAATGAAAGATCTCGTGCGCGTAGAGCGACGGCAGGAAGTCGCTTCCGACAAAGTTCGGCGCGAGAATATCGACGTGTGAACTCTGATGCTCGAGACCGCTGGCGCCGCCGAATGCAGAGTCGACGATCTGCATCACGGTGTAGTTGGACCACGGCACTTCGCCAAAGACGGCGACTTCGGGCGGAATGACCTTCGCGAGCTGCGACAGCGCCGTCGATCTCGCGTTCGAGGTAACGGCCCCTTTTGGATAGCTCGCGAGTCGCACCCAGCGATCCGATGCGCTGATGCTGTCGAGATCAAAGGCGCCGATGAAGAACGGCATGTCGACCAGATCGTGGTAGTTGGTCGCGCCGTAGCTCCTCGTGCCCGAGGCGGTCATGCCCGTCGCGACGCGCCAGTCGCTCTCGGTATTGATCGTCACCGTCGCCGGAAACATCGGCGAGCGCCCTTCGGGATACATGAACACGTTCGTTCCGTTGACGAGCAGAAAGTCGGGCCGCGCCCAAGCCATCGCGTTGTCGAGCGTGTCTGCGGAGTAGTTGAATCGAATCGACACGTCGCGCGCGCCGTTCGTTCTGACTCGCCACGTGTCGAAGTCCAGCTTGTCCCAGGTCAACGGCTTGTCACCACTCCACGCCGTGAACCCCACGACCGAGCGCGCATAGTTACTGATCTCGTAGGCGCCCGGCGTCCACGCCGGCAGCGAGAGAAGCACGGGGCCCGTGCCGTCGCTGGTGAACGTCATCCGCACGGCAATCGAGCGCCCAGCTGCGGTTCGCCGGTCATACGTCAACTCGTACGCGACGTTGCCGATTGGCGACGACACCGTGTCCGAAGCAGGCTGCGAGCCGGGACCCTGAGCGCCGGCCGTGCAGCCGACTACGAGCGCGGTGCTGATGCCGGCACTCCGCCAGGCGTTGCAACTGGTGAGCATTGAGACGTCCTCATGCGGGGTTAGGACAAGCGAACCCTTGAAACTACGCGCTCGGCGCGCTGGATCGCTCCAACGGACTGCCGCCGCGACCACTGCCGCGGCGGCCTCCAGCGAGCAAGCAGAAAGGGCCCTAGACTTCGGTGATCTATGGGGTCGTGCGCGACACCCGATCTTCCACTGCACCGAACTTTCCACAACCACAACTCATGCGTCGACATTTCGGAGCGGTTCTTTGCGCGCTGTGCGCCACCGTTGCCCACGCCCAACGCACTGCGCCACCCGCCGCCGACCTCATTGTCACCAACGCCCGCATCTACACGGTCGACGATGCCCGCCCTATTGCGTCCGCACTCGCCGTCAAGGACGGCAGAGTGCAGTTCGTCGGCTCCGATCGCGAGGCGCTCGCGCTTCGCGGGCCCGCAACCCGTGTCCTCGACGCGCACGGGAACACGGTGGTTCCCGGCATCGTTGATGCCCATGCTCACCTGCTCAACCTTGGCGTCTCGTTAGCGATCGTGAAGCTCGCCGATACTCGGTCGTACGAAGAGGTGATTCGCCGCGTCGTCGAGCAGGTGCCGCGCTCCGCGCCGGGCCGGTGGATCCGTGGACGGGGATGGGATCAGAACTTGTGGGGCGACACGCGATTTCCGACACACGACGCGTTGTCGCGCGCCACGCCGAACAACCCCGTCGCCCTGACGCGCGTTGATGGCCATGCCATTCTCGCAAACGCAGCGGCGATGAAGGCCGCCGGCATTTCCGCGACAACCAGGGATCCGGCTGGCGGCCGCATGGAACGCACGGCCGGCGGAGAGCCGACCGGTGTCTTTGTCGACAACGCCATGGATCTGATCGACCGCGTGATTCCCCAGTCGACAAAAGAGGAGACCCACCACGCAACACTGGCCGCGATCAAGGAAGCACAGCGCTTTGGTCTTGTCGGTGTCCATGACGCCGGCGAGCCACGCGAAGTAATCGACCTCTTTGAGGAGATGGCGCGCGCCGGCGAATTCGGCCTCCGTGGATACATCATGATCTCCGACGATTCCGCGGCAATCGCCCACTACCTGGCCCGTGGGCCCCAGAGCGCGCTCTATGACGGCCATCTCTGGATCCGGACGATCAAGCTCTATGCAGACGGAGCACTCGGCTCACGTGGCGCCGCGCTGCTCGATCCGTACACCGACGACCCGAAGAACAACGGCCTGTTGCGGACCGCGCCAGAACACATAAGGGATGTCGCCAGCCGCGCGCTCGAACGTGGATTCCAGGTCGCCACCCATGCCATCGGCGACCGCGGCAATCGCATTGTGCTCGATGCCTACGAAGCGGCCCTTGCCGCGCGCCCGACCACCGATCATCGGTTTCGAATCGAGCACGCGCAGATCCTGAACTTTGCGGACATTCCCCGTTTCGCAAAACTCGGCGTCATTCCCGCGATGCAGGGGGTCCATCAGTCGAGCGACATGACGTGGGCTCCGACGCGAATTGGGTACGCGCGATCGTTGGGCGCCTACGCCTGGCGGGCATTGCTCAACACCGGTGCCATCGTGCCAAACGGCAGTGATTTTCCCGTCGAACGCGTCAATCCTCTTTATTCATTTCACGCCGCGATTGCCAGAACAGATGACAACGACTGGCCGCCAGGCGGGTGGTTTCCGGCGGAAAGAATGACGCGCGATGAGGCGCTGAAGTCGCTGACAATCTGGCCTGCGTTCGCCGCCTTCCAGGAGCAGACCATGGGGTCGCTCACCGCCGGGAAGTACGCGGACTTCGTGATTCTCGATCAGGACATCATGCGAATTCCGGAACAGCTGATCCTCAAGACGGGCGTCATCGCGACCTATATCGGCGGAAAAGCCGTCTACGAACGCCCATGACCTGAGACCGGCGATCCGGGCTTTAAGGCCTCCGGTTCCATTGGCCCGCCGCCCCGGGGCCGCCAGTGCTTCCGTAGACCACGGCTTGGCCGCTACACTGTCCTAGTCCGCAGCGGCAATACCCACGCATTATTACCGCTGCGGACGCCAAATCCCCCACCTTCCCCAGGCGTCCTCCCGTGCTTTCTCCCTCCTCGCTCGCATTCCTGAAGCGACTGCTCGACACCCCCGGACCGTCGGGATTTGAAGGTCCGGCCGCCCGCGTCTGGCGCGAAGAAGCCAGCACATTTGCCAACGTCGTCACCTCGGACATCGCTGGCAACAGTTTGGCGGAAGTGAATCCGAAGGGTAGTCCGACGATCATGCTCGACGGTCACATCGACGAGATCGGTGTCATCGTTCAGCACATCGACGATGAAGGCGTGGTTTACATCTCGCCAATCGGCGGGTGGGATGCGCAGGTACTCGTCGGCCAGCGGATTCGATTTAGTGGGCGCGGCGGCGACGTGATTGGCGTCGTGGGCAAGAAGCCCGTCCACTTGATCAAGGCGCCCGAACGCGATCAGGCGTCCAAGTTCACCGACCTGTGGGTCGACATCGGTGCGACCACCCGTGCCGAAGCCGACAGCCGTCTCGGCATCGGCGACGCTGGCGTGATCGATTCGCGCACGGTGGACTTTCCGAACAACCGCATTGTGTCGCGGTCGATCGACGATCGGATTGGGTCGTTCGTGATTCTCGAGGCCCTTCGCCGATACGCACAGAACCCCGGACCGGCGCGCGTGGTGGCGGCGGCAACGACGCAGGAGGAAATCGCCTGGCATGGCGGTGGAGCCCTCATTTGCGCCAATGCCCTCAATCCCAAAATGGCGATTTGCGTTGACGTGACGTTTGCGACCGATCACCCGGGGATGGACAAAAAGGAAATCGGTGATCACAAGATCGGTAGCGGACCCGTCATCAGCCGTGGCGCGATGCTCTCGCCGGTCGTGTATGACTTGTTGCGCACGACGGCGGAGCGCCATCAGATCCCGTTCACGGTCCATGCCGCCGGGAGGGACACGTCGACCAACGCCGACGCGATTCACATCTCGCGCGAGGGAGTGGCGGCCGGGCTTGTCTCGATTCCCAACCGCTACATGCACTCCCCGAACGAGCTCGTGAGCCTCGACGACGTTGACCGCACGGCGACGCTGATCGCCGAAGCCTGCCGCCAGGTCACCGCAAAAACGGATTTCACGGCGCGTTGACGGCGTAGACGTGCCGTCGATCCCGCCGCCTCGCGCAAGCGGCTTCACGACCTCGACCGAGACGCCGTTGTACTGGGCGCGCTACGGCGATCCTCGCGGCGCGCCGATGGTCGTGCTCCACGGGGGACCCGGCGCCGAGCACGACTATTTGTTGCCGCAGATGCTGGCGCTCGCAAACCGCGGTTCCGATGTGCTGTTTTACGACCAGCGGGGCGGCGGTCGATCCCGCCCAAATGATCGAACCCCCGTCACATGGCGGACCCAGGTCGCCGATCTTTCTTCGGTCATTGCGGAGCTTGGCGGTCAACCGCCTTCACCGGGGGCGGACTCGCGGCGGGATCGGCTGACAATCGTCGGATACTCGTGGGGCGCGCTTCTGGCGATGCTCTATTCGGTCGAAGCCGCCGCTCGGCGCGGCGGACCAGCGGCGTCGAGACTTGTCCTGATCGACCCAGCGCCCGTCAGTCGCGCTTTTCGTGATATCTTCGAGGCGGAATTCGCGCATCGCCAAAGCAGTCCACAAATTCAACGGATGCGCGACGAACTGACGACCTCAGGGCTCCGCGAACGCGACCCCGGGGCGTATCGCCAGCGGGCGTTCGAGTTGAGCGTCGCCGGCTACTTCGCGGACCCCCGCCAGGCGCGCGACCTCACCCCCTTCCGAGTCGTGGGCCGCACCCAACAATCGGTCTGGGACAGTCTCGCCGACTTCGATCTGACCCGGAAAGGGATGCTCGAATCGGTTCAGGTCCCGACGTTGATCATCCACGGTCGCCAGGACCCGATTCCGCTTGAGTCGTCGCGGGCTGCCGCCGCCGCCCTCGATGCCAGACTGGTCATCCTCGAAGACTGCGGCCATGTTCCGTACGTTGAGCAGCCGACGCATTTGTTCGACGCAATCGAGGAATTCCTCTCGACATCCGACTGACCCCAGCCCCCGGGTCTGAGTCAGCGGCGAGGGATTCAGCAGCCTATACCACCACCAACCGACCGGTCAGCCGACCTTACCACCCGCCACACGTGTCCGACACATCGTTGCCGCCGATTGGCACCATCGACTTCCAGGACCGCCGAATTGTGGTTTCCTGCCGCATCGGCTTCGATGGCATTGAATATGTCGGGCGGCTGTGGTTCGACGAGGAGGACGGAACGGGACACGCGCTGTCTGATCGCGGAGCGCTTCCCGGCCGCTCCAGGGACGAAGTGCTTTCCCTCGCCCAGCAACTGACCCCGAACGAACTGATTGTCCGTCATCGTCGGGCGCTCGCGGAGAAACGGCGCTACCTGCGCCTTCGGCGAGCAACGGAGGAGATCATCACCAAGGTCAAGTACATGAACCAGATTGCGCTCTCGATGCGCAGCGGCGTGATCGACCCCGAAGGTGCGTCACTGGAACTCGAGCTGACGGAGCAGCAAATCGTTGAAATCGCCAAGCATCTCAAGGACCACGCTGGCGTCGAGGGCTAGCGGTGCCGAAGGCCTCTCTTGGCCGGCGATCGCCAAAGGCCAAACGGGCAGCGGAGATCTACCGACGTCTGGCCCAAGCGTATCCGGACGCTCACTGTGCTCTCGATTTCGACAGTGCGTTTCAGCTGACGGTGGCGACCATCCTCAGCGCGCAGTGCACGGACAAACGCGTGAACATGGTCACGCCCGCCTTATTCGCACGCTTCCCTACGGCCGCTGATCTCGCCGCCGCCGAGCCGGCCGAGATCGAAAACCTCATCCGGAGCACCGGCTTTTTTCGCGCCAAGTCCAGAAGTTTGATCGGAATGGCGGCCGCCGTTGCCGTGAATCACGGCGGACAGATTCCCGCCAAGATGGACGCACTCGTCGCCCTCCCCGGGGTCGGCAGAAAAACTGCCAACGTCGTGCTTGGAAACGCGTTCGGTTCGAACATCGGTGTCGTCGTCGACACGCATGTGACGAGGCTCAGTCAACGGCTGGCGCTCACCCGGCAAACGGACCCAGTCAAGATCGAGCGGGATCTGATATTGCTCTTTCCGAAGAAAGACTGGACAATGTTGTCGCACCTCTTCATCGCCCATGGGCGCCAGCTCTGCGTCGCGCGAACGCCGAAATGCGGCGCCTGTCCGTTGTCGGACATCTGCCCATCATTTCGCGCCTAGAATTGCATGGTTGCCCAGAATTCGAGTTTCGCATTCAGACGGTGCCGCCCGTCCGGTTCCAGCAGCCGCGACGAGCACCGCGTAAATTCAGAACACTCGGCAAGCCCCCTTCCCACACCCGCCTGATGCGCCGATTTTCCACCATTGTGATCACAACCGTGCTCGCCAGCGCCTGCGCGAGTCACGCCCCTGTGAACGTGCCTGAGTCGGTTCCAGTTCGACTTGGGGTTGTCGACGCTCCGATAAAGCGGGGCGATTGCGCCGAGGCGCTTCGTCGCGCCATTGCCAAGCCGGATATGGACGTCGAAAAGGTGCCGGCACCGCTGGCG
>Ga0315281_10004808_pt1 | contig 19504 bp, 14 predicted proteins | sample YL17G07_0_MG_FD_204540 | JGI IMG/M metagenome (GOLD analysis project Ga0315281, IMG submission 204540) | Sediment microbial communities from Yellowstone Lake, YNP, Wyoming, USA - YL17G07_0 | ecosystem: Environmental > Aquatic > Freshwater > Lake > Sediment | place: USA: Wyoming | collected... | reverse complement strand
TCTCTGGCCGCTGTACTGCTTCCACCCCGGCTCGGTGACGGTCAACGTGGCGCTGCGCAAGGGTGTCCGCGTGCGCCTGCGGCCGGGAGGTGCTCCGCCGGGGCGCATCCTGCACACGTCGCCGGGCGGCACGCCGGTGGAGCTGGGCGCCGGAGATGCGCCGCACCACCTCACGGCCGCGGTCGGGTTCCACCTCGTGCCCGAAGGTGGTTTCGCGGTGGAGGTGCTGGAGCAGCCTCCTGTCGGCTCGGGCCTCGGTGCCTCCTCGGCGTTCGCGGTGGCACTCGCCAAGGCGTGCCTGCGGCTCGAGAGCCGCCGCGTGCCGGTTCACCGCCTGGTGGCTCTGCTGCGCGACCGTGAGGCCGCGGTGCTGGGTGCCCCGACGGGGGTGCAGGATTACTACCCGGCGCTGCTCGGCGGAGCGCTCGCCATCCACCTGGAGCCGGGCGGCGAGCGCGTGGAGCGGCTGCCGGTTCGCCTGAGCTGGATCGAGGAGCGCTTGGTGATCGTGTTCTCGGGGATCACCCACGCCTCCGGGATGGTCAACTGGGAGGTCTATCGGGCGCGGGTGGACGGCGACGCGCGGGTCGCCGGATCGCTGGACGAGATCGTTGAGGCCGCCGCGGCGTGCCGGCGCGGTCTTGTGGCCGCGGACGAGCAGGCGGTGGGGCGGGCCGTTGCGGCCGAGTGGGCGGCCAGGAGGCGCCTGGCCCCTGCCGTGACCAACGCCGCCCTCGAGGCGATCCTAGCGGCTGGGGTTGGTGCAGGCGCGTGGGCCGGGAAGGCGTGCGGCGCCGCCGGCGGCGGCAGCCTGCTCTTCTGGGTCGCGGCGGCGCGGCGCACGGCGGTGTGTGCTGCGGCGCTCGCGGCGGCCCCGGCGGGGGCTTTTGAGGTCACGGACGGCCTCACCGCGCGCGGCGCGGCGGTGCACGGGAAGCGCTAGGATGGTGCAGCGCCGGGGCTGAGACCCGGCATCGGGAGGCGGACCATGGCGGAGCCTCGCACGGTGCGTGCCCCGCGGGGCAACGAGCTCTCCTGCAAGGGGTGGGCGCAGGAGGCCGCTCTGCGCATGCTCATGAACAACCTCGACCCCGAGGTGGCCGAGCGCCCGCAGGACCTCGTGGTCTACGGGGGCACTGGGAAGGCGGCCCGCAACTGGGAGTGCTTCGAGGCGCTGATCGCGAGCCTGAAGGGGCTCGGCAGCGACGAGACGTTGCTGGTGGCCTCGGGGAAGCCCGTGGGGATCTTCCGCACCCACGCCGACGCCCCGCGCGTGCTCATCGCCAACGCCAACCTGGTCCCGCACTGGGCGACCTCCGACGAGTTCCGCCGCCTGGAGGGGCTCGGCCTGACGATGTACGGCCAGATGACCGCGGGGTCCTGGATCTACATCGGGACGCAGGGGATCTTGCAGGGAACCTACGAATGCTTCGCGGCCGCCGCCAGGAAGCACTTCGGCGGCACTCTGCGTGGGCGTCTGGTCGTCACCGCAGGCCTGGGCGGGATGGGCGGGGCGCAGCCGCTCGCCGCCACCATGAACGAGGGAACGTTGCTGGCTGCCGAGGTGGACGAGATGCGCATCGACAAGCGCCTGGCCACCGGGTACCTGGACGAGAAGTTCGCCGGCCTGGACGGGGCGATCGATCGCGCCCTGGCGCTCAAGGGGGAGGGCGCCACCCGCTCCGTGGGCGTGGTGGCCAATGCGGCCGACCTGCTGGCGCGGCTGATCGGGCGGGGCATCGTGCCGGACGTCCTGACCGATCAGACCTCCGCCCACGACGAGCTCAACGGCTACGTGCCCAACCGGATGAAGCTCGCCGAAGCGCTCGATCTACGCCGGGAGAACCCCGAGAAGTACAAGGCCGAAGCGTACCGCACGATGGCCGAACACATGCGCGCGATGCTCGAGCTGCAGCGCCGGGGAGCCGTCACCTTCGACTACGGCAACAACCTCAGAGGTCAGGCGATCAAGGCCGGCGTGGACGACGCCTTCCAGGTGATCGGTTTCGTGCCGCTCTACATCCGCCCGCTGTTCTGCACGGGCAAGGGCCCGTTCCGCTGGGCGGCGCTCTCGGGCCGGCCGGAGGACATCCACCGCACCGACCGGGCGATCCTCGAGGCCTTCCCGGAGGACGAGGCACTCTGCCGCTGGATTCGCATGGCCCAGCAGCGCGTGCACTTCCAAGGGCTTCCCGCTCGGATCTGCTGGCTCGGGTATGGCGAGCGTGCGCGCTTCGGTTTGATCATCAACGATCTGGTGGCGAGGGGCGAGATCTCGGCGCCGATCGTGATCGGCCGCGACCACCTGGACTCCGGATCGGTCGCGTCCCCGAACCGGGAGACTGAGGGGATGCGCGACGGCTCCGACGCGATCTCCGACTGGCCGCTGCTCAACGCGCTTTTGAACACGGCGGCCGGCGCGACGTGGGTCTCCATCCACCACGGCGGCGGTGTCGGAATCGGCTACTCGCAGCACGCCGGCATGGTCGTGGTCGCCGACGGCACCCCGGATGCCGCACGCCGCCTGGAGCGCGTGCTCACCACCGACCCGGGGACAGGCGTGATGCGCCACGCGGACGCCGGGTACGAGGAGGCGATCGAGTGCGCACGACGCACGGGACTCCACATCCCGATGCTGCCCGGCGGCGCTGGCTCGCGCTGAGCGTGCCGGGAGCCGCCGCGGTCGTCGCCGCGCTCGCGGCGGGCCCGTGGCCTGACCTCGCCCCGGCCTCCCTGTTCTGGCGCGTGCCTCTGGCCGCGGTGGCGGTGGCGTTCGCCTGGCGGCGGCTGCCCCGTCGCGGCCCCTTCTTGGCGCTGGTTGTGCTGGCAGCGCTCGCGCTCGACGCGGCCGTTCCAACGGCGCGCAGCGCGGAGGACCTCGCGGCTCGGGTCAACGCGCGGGCCGTGGAGCTTCAGCGGGAACTGGGTGCGCTCGCGGAGGACGCGAGGTTGCACCGGTTGCTCTACCCGGGCGGCGGCGAGGCGGAGCCGGAGGCGCCCTTCGCCCTGGTCGAGAGGTCGTGGCGCTCGCTGCCGGTGACGGTGGACTCGCTGGTGGTGGTTGACGAGCACGGGCTGCCGGTGGCGTGGGCGGGGCGGTCCCCCCGCCTGCCGGTGCACCTGCGGCCCCTTGGGGAACGCACCATCGTGGTCGAACCGGGCGTGGGCTCCGTCTGGCTTTGGTGGCGGGAGAGCGTCTTCGAGAGCGGCCGCCAGATGGGGGCGGTGCTCGCCGGGGTCGAGTTGCCAGAGGCTGGCAGCCGGACCGTGCTGGGAGTGTGGGCGGGGCGGGCAGCGGAAGTGGGCGTCCACCTCGAGAGCCCCGGCGAAGGCCTCGCCCCCGGCCCGACGCCTTCGGTGAGCTTCGACGTGCACCCCGCCCGACCCGTGGCCTGGAGCGCCCCCGGGGCCGCGCTGCTCGCGGTTCTGGTGCTTCTCGCCGTCGGAGACCCGTCCTCGCGCCTCGCGCTGGTCGGAGGTGGCGCTCTCCTCGTCCTCCCCCTGATGGGCTGGCTCGAGCGTGAATGGTGGCTGGTCGGCCTGGTCGCGGGCGGCGCCCTGGCCGCAGCGCGGCTGCCTCGCGGGTGGTGGATGCGGGCAGCCAAGGCGGCAGGTGTGGGCGTCCTGGCATGGGCCCTGCCGGGGCTCTTCGACCTCCTCGACATCGGCCTGCTGACCGAAAGCCTGCTGTGGCCGGGGGTGATGCGATGGGCGCTGGTGGCGGCGTTAGCGGTGCTGCTGCGCAACGCTGGCGGCGGGGGTCCTCCCGTCCCCTGGCCGCTCCGCCTGGCGAGCTGGCTGCCGCTGGCGGCAGGGGTCATCCGGGCGGATAACGCGTTGCTCGGAGTCGGCGCGGCGTCGATCACGCTGCTGGGGCTCCCGGGCAGAGGGCTGATGCTGCCGGCGCTCGCGGCGGCCGGCCTCCTGGTCGGAAGCGACGACGCAACGCGACGCGTCGACCTGGTGGCCACCACCGAGTCCACTCTGGCGCGCCTCGAGAGCGCGGCTCCCCCGGCGAGGGCGCTGCTGGGCTCGCTCTCCGAGCAAGCCCTCGCGAGCATGGTGCGCCTGGAGCCCTGGGAGCGGCTGGTGGTTCTCGGTCGTCTCGCCACCTGGGTGGGCCTTCCCGAGACGCTGCCCGGGACCTCGCTCGTCCTGACCGACCCGGGTGGCGACGCGGCGGGAAGCTGGGGGGGAAGCGCGATCCAGGCGGAGGGCGCGCCGCGGGTGCTGGCTTCCCGCGCCCTCTCCAACGGCTGGGGAGTGGCGATCCTGACGCCGCCGTCGCCCAACGACGTGCTGACCGGCCTCGGGGCGGCTGGGGTGGAGGTCCCGGTGGCGGTGTTCGACCGCTCGGGTGCGCCGACGAGCCGCGGGGCCACCTTCCGCCCGCTCTCCCCCGCGCGCATCGGGAGGGCGCTGGCGGAGGGGCGTAACTGGGGGCGGGTGGGTGTCGGGGAGCGGGAGTTCGCGGCGTACTTTCGAGCCCACCACGACGCGGTGCTGGTAGTGCCTTGGGTGCGCCCGCCGATCGCGGAGGCCGGTCTGGTGCTCGCAGCCCTCACGCTCTGGGGCGTGTTCCCACTCACGATCTTGGAGCACCGGCGGAGGTGGGAGACCTGGTGGGGGCAGCGCCGCACCTTCGGCGGCCGAGTCCGGGTGCTCGCGGTGGCCACCGCGGTGCTCCCGGTCCTCCTCCTGGGCCAGCTCCTCCCGAGGCAGTGGAACCGCCAGCAGGAGAAAGCGCGCCTGGAGCTCGGCCGGGCCGTGAGCCAACTGCTGGCCTCAGCGAGGCGAGATGAAGGGCTCTCCTGGCTGGTGCGGGAGCTGGGCGGAGCGGTGGCCGTGTACCGATCCGGGAAGATTGTCTCCTCGACCCGGCCGGACCTCGCGGTGCTCGGAATCGTCCCGTGGCTGCCGCCCTCCGAGGCGTACGTGCGTTCGGTGCGCGGGTGGGAGGAGCCGGTCGTGCTGGCCGGCGACGAGACCAGCGTTTTCGCGCCCATGCGGGGGGAGGAGCCGGTCGTGGTCGGGGTGGTCGGACTGAGGTTCCAGGCCCTCGGTCGCAGCCCGTCCCCCGGAGAGTGGTTCCTGGTCACGGCGATCCTCGCGATGGTGCTGGCGTTGGCCACCGCGGAGAGGCTCGGGGAGAGGCTCGGGCGCCCGCTGCGCCGCCTGGTAGGCGCTGCCCACCGGCTGGAGCGCGGCGAGCCGTTCGCCGGCCTGGAGACCGGTGGCGACGAGGACGTCCGTGCACTCGGCCGAGCCTTCGAGACCATGGCTCATGAGGTCCAGCGACGGGAGGAAGAGCTCCGGCGCGAGCGCGACCTGCTGGAGAGGGTGCTCGGCACCCTCTCCGCCGCGGTCCTGGTGGCGGACGCCGGAGGACGCGTCGAGCTGGCCAACCCGGCGGCGCGTCAGCTGCTGGCCAGCGACGAGCCGCTCGAAGAGCTTGCCCGGCGCTTCGGCGCCGGGATCGACACTTTGATCGCGCGCGCTGCGGCGGGCGAGAGGGTGGAGGAAACCATGCACCCCACGGCATCGCCGGAGGCGCTGTGGCGGGTGACCGCCCTGCCGCTGCCGAGGAGCGCAGGCCACGTGCTTGTCGTGATGGAGGACCTGTCCGAGTTGGCGCGCGCCGAGCGGCTCTCGTCGTTCGCCGAGCTGGCCCGCATCGCCGCCCACGAAGTCAAGAACCCTCTGACCCCGATCCGGCTGTGGGCGGAGGAGCTGCAAGCAGCGCTGTCGCGCGGGCCCGACGAGGTTGCGGCCGTGGCGAAAGTTGCCGCCGAGCAGATCCTCGAGCGCGTCGAGCACCTGCGCGAAGTCGCGCAGGGGTTCTCCAACCTGGTCGCCCTCGAGCACTGGGAGCCCGAGACCATCCCGCTTGCGCAGCTCGCGCACGAGGTGGCCGCGGAGTACGAGGTGCTCCGCCAGCGCGGGATCACGTTGAGCGTGCTCGGCGACCAGGCCGAGATTGTTGCCGACGCGCAGTGGATCCGGCGGGCCCTCCGCCACCTGCTCGAGAACAGCGCCCGCGTGCTCGCCGGGCGCGAGGGGGAGATCGTGGTTGCGGTGCGGAGGCTGGAGGGCCAGGTCGTGCTGTCGGTGCGCGATACCGGCGGCGGTGTGGCGAGCGAGCTGCTGGGGCGGCTGTTCGAGCCCCACTTCTCCACCACCAGCGAGGGGAGTGGGCTGGGGCTCGCGGTCGTGCAGCGCGTAGCCGCCAGGGCGGGGGGCAGCGTAGAGGCTCGCAACGTAGACGGCGGCTTGGAGGTGCGCCTGTTGTTCCCGGCAAAGGCGTGAGGCTGGTACGATGGCCGGCATGGTGAGGAGATGGCTGGCCGCGGCGGTTGTCGTCCTGCTCGTGGCGGCGGGAGCGCGGGCCGAAGTCGGGCGCTCTCTCAAGCACCGGGTCTGGTTGCTGGGCGGGCTCCCCGATGAGGCGACGCTCACCGCGCTGCGGGCGGCGGGGGTGGACGGCCTCGTGTTGCCGGTGGGACAGGTCCAGCTCGCCGAGGGCGCGTCACGTTTCACGCTGTCACCGCTGCCCGACCTCACGGGGCTCGCCGGGTGGTCGGTGACCGCCCTCGTGTGGGTGGAGGGGGGCGACAAGGTGGGCGGCGACCCTGGCACGTTCGCGGCCCAGTTCGCCCCGGTTCAGAGATCGCTGCCTGGAGGTTCCGGGCTGCTGCTCGCCTCGAAGCGGTTCTCGCCGGGCGTCGTGGAGTTTGCCACCGGCGCGGCCAGGAAGCTGCGGCAGACCGTGGAGCTGGCGCTCCCCGCCTCGGAGCTGGCTCAGCACGTCCCCCGGGGCGGCTGGGAGGTGGTGCAGGCCGTGGCCGTCGCTTTCGGCAACCCGCCCGCGCTTGCATTCCCGCCCTCGACGTTGCAGGACGACCTGACCGCGCTGGACGGACTGGATGCAGGGCGGGTGCGCTACAGGGTGGCGATCGTGGTGGCCCCGCGCGCCACGCCGCCGCCGGGCCCCGCCGGCGCGACCCTCACCACGATCGTGGGTGGCGAGACCTCGATCTACCGCCCGGGCGAACGCGGGGACGTTTTCCTGCTGCGAAAACCCGTGAACTGGGGGGGCGTGCCGGTTGACGCCAACCAGAGCATCACCGTGGAGCTGGTGGACACCGCGCGCTACAACCGTGACCTGGGGCTGCTCCTGCGCCCGGTGCGCCCCGGGCTCGAGGGCTGGGACACCGTCGGGCTGCCCGCTCCCGAGCCTACCCTCGGCATGAGCCGGGAGGCGTTCCTCGAGTACCTGCAGGGGGGCAGCCCGTCCCCGAAGCCGGAGGTCGCGGTCGAGTGGCCGGGACCCACCGCGATGCGGGTCTCGCTGGTCAACCCCACCCCGCAGGCGAGCGCGCTGGCGAGTACCAGCAACTGGGTGGAGGTGCGTTTCGAGGGCACGGAGGTGCGCGACGTTCAGCTGGGCGACTTCTCCGGGATGGAGTACGGGCGCCCCGAGGGGGGCGTCTGGCACCGAACGGTGGTCCGCGACGCCACAGCGCTTCGTTTCTACCTGACGTTCATTCCACCGCGCGCCCGGATCGCGGGTTGCCTGGTCACTTTCCTCTCGCGTCCGCGGGGCGTTTGGGCCGCCTGGGCGGTGCGCCTGGGCGACGGCAGCGAGGTGACCGGTTCGCTGGAGCCGGTTCCCCTCACGACGCGGTGAGAGAGCTCAAGAGCTCCACCACCGCGCCCGCGCCTCCGACACGCAGCCCATCGGCGAGCAACCAGGCCGTCACGCAGGGGCCGTGAACGCGCAGACGCCCACAGATCACGTGGTCCTGCTCGGCGGCCCCGGTTGCGGTGACGTTCTCGTTGCGGCGTCCCAGGCGCAGTCCAGGCGTCGCGCGCAGGAGGGCGCGGGCCCTCTCCAGTGGGATGTCCCGGGCGCACCGGAGCAGCACCGTCGCCAGGGTGCCGTGGAAGACCCCGGTGTCGATGACGTGGAACCCCCGCTCGATGGCAGGGAAGAGCTCGGCGAACTGCGCCTCGAGGGCGGTGGAGCGCTTGTCCGCCGCCAGTGCCAGGTCGAACGCCAACACCGCGGGGAGGTGCACCGGACGGCGCGGCGCCCCTCCTGAGAGGCGAGCAGTCCCCTGAGAGGCCAGCTCGTCGATCGCCTCGGCCCCGAAGCCGGAGGCGGGACAGAGCAGCGTCGCGTGGAAGGCCTTGGGGGCGAGGGGCAGCAAAGCCTTGAACCAGCGCGCGGCCGCCGCCAGCGCCGGATCCACGAGGTGGTACCAGGGAAGGCCACGACGCGCGGCGGGGATTGCGTCGAGCACGCAGGCAGCCTCGCCTCCGGCAATACCGGGCTGCGTGCAGTCGAGGAGCGCCACCGAGGGATTGGCGCGCAGCCAGGCAAGCAGCCCCGTGCTGACCTGCGGGGCAGGCGTGGCGGTGAGGATCACGGCCACGCTGCGCTCGAGCTGTTCGGGGTCGGAAAGAGGGGCCACGAGAACGGCCTCGCCCGACACCTCCACGATCAAGTGCTCCGGATCGGCCCCGGTGTGGAAGAGCCGCCGTTGCACGTCGGGGAAGGCGCGCGCGATCCCGTCGGTCACCTCGCGGCCGAGCAGCGAGGTGGGGTCAAGGATGCTCAGGGTTCGGTGGGCTGGGAGCACTGGTCACCTGAAAGGGTGTCGTTTCGGCCACGGCCGCCGGCTTGCGGCGCAGCTTGCGGACGAGCATCTCGGCCGGGCCTCCCACCAGGTAGGCGCCGCACAGGAACGCCATGGCTGGGAGCGGCGTGAAGGCGAGCACCGCCACGATTACCGCGAACAGGAAGAAGGCGGTAGCCGGCCAGCGCTGGCGCAGGTTGAACTCCTTGAATGAGCGGTAGTGGATCGTTGACACCATCAGCACGGATACCAGGAAGACGAAGAGCGCCGCGGCGATCGCCAGCGGCTTGTCCACCAGGGGCTCGGGGGCCACGAGCACCATCATGGTGAGCGCTCCCGCCCCGGCCGGGATCGGGAGCCCGACGAAGAAGCGCCTGTCGGTCAGGCCAACTTTCACGTTGAAGCGAGCCAGGCGGACCGAACCGGCGACGAGGAAGAGAAACGCCGCCGCCCACCCCCACCGGCCCGCACCGCGCAGGCCCCACTGGTACGCGAGGATGGCGGGGGCGATGCCGAAGCTCACCACGTCGGCGAGGGAGTCGTACTCCCGGCCGAACTCCGAGGTGGAGCGGGTGAGGCGCGCGATGCGTCCGTCGAGGCCGTCAAGCACCCCGGCAAGCAGGATCAGCCAGCCGGCGAGCTCCAGGCGATCGTGGATGGCGTACAGCACGGCAGCGAACCCGCACAGCATGTTCCCCACCGTGAACAGCGACGGGAGGAGGTAGATCCCCCGCCGCAGCGAGTACCTCCGTGGACGACGCGGAGCGTGCGGGCGACGGCTCCTCTTGACCCTCATGAGGACCCCACGGGAGCGAAGCGCGCCACGGCGGTGAGCCCGGCCTTGGTGCGCTGCCCGGGCTGCACCTCGACCGCTGCGGCGGCCGGCAGGAACAGATCCACGCGCGAGCCGAACTTGATCAGCCCGACGCGGTCGCCTCGGGAAACGATCTGGCCCGGCGTGAGGTCGCACACAACCCGGCGCGCGAGCGAGCCGGCGATCTGCTTGTACGCCACGGCGCCGAGCGCGCCCTCGAGGAGCACGAAGCTGTGCTCGTTGAGCTCGGAGGCCTTGTCGCGGAACGCGGGGAGCTTGGCGCCCGGGGTCTGGCGCGCTTCCCGGACGGTGCCGGAGATCGGCGCCCGGTTCACGTGCACGTTGGCGGGGGACATGAAGATCGAGACCTGCTGCGGGAGCCCGCGCTCGGCCATCGCTTTCGGGGCGTTGCCGACCGAGAGGACCTTGCCGTCGGCGGGAGCCAGCACTACCTCGGGAGGTGCGGTCGAGTGGCGGGCCGGGTCACGGAAGAACGCCACGCAGCCGAGCATCGCGAGCCAGCAAACCGCTGCCAGCGCCGGGGCGCCAAAGACCCAGGCAACGATCCCGGCCAGGGCCGGGACCAGCACGAATGGGTAGCCTTCGGGGGCAAACGGCAACATCGGGCATCAGCTGCGGCTGCGCAGGCGGGCTTCCATCTGGTCTTTGAGCTGCAGCTTCTCCTTCTTCAGGCGCTTCTCCTCCTGCTCCTCCTCGGTGGTGAGCCAGCCTTTGCGGGCCAGCTCCTCCAGCCGCTTCACCCGCTTGGCGTGCTCATCCAGGAGCCGACGGTACTCCGGGTCCTGCTCCGCCATTTGTGCCCGCAGCTCTTGCGATGGGGTCATGAACACCTCCGAGGTTGTCCGGGTGCCAGCCGCATCCCAGGGCATGCTAGCACACTAGAATCGTGCCCATGGGGGAGTTGTGCTTCGCCTGCGATGCGATGCTCGGGCGCCTCGCCCGCTGGCTGCGGTTCGCGGGGTTCGACACAACCTTCCTGCCCGACGTCCCCGATCCCGCCGTGGCGGGACAGGCCCGCGCCGAGGGGCGCTGGCTGCTCACTCGCGACCGCCGGCTGGCGGCCTCGGCAGGGCCGCGGGTGGTGCTGCTGCGCGCCCGGACCGTCGGCGAGCAGGTGGCCGAGTTGCGCACACGGTTGCCGGTGGTGGCGCGGCCGGAGCGGTTCTTCACACGCTGCTCCTGCTGCAACGGCTCCCTCGTGGAGGTTTCGCGGGAGACTGCGCGTGACCGCGTGCCCCCCTACGTCGCTGCGCACGCGAGCCGCTTCTTCTCCTGTCCGGGGTGCGGGCGGTTCTACTGGCCGGGCACGCACCCGAAGCGGATCACGCGGACGCTTGAAGCGTGGTTCCTCTTGTGAAGAACTTCACAAGAAACGATCCCAGGCAGCCCTGCGGAACGCGGGTCACGGCGCGGTCAGCACCAGGGCCACCGCCGAGCCGCCGCCGGCGAGCCCAGGGATCAACGCCGCACGCACCGGTCCCGTGGCCGGAGGGAAGCCGGCCGCAGTCAGGCTCGCAGGGGTTTCCCACGCGAGGCGGGCGCCGACTCCGACGGCGTGGGTGGCCACGAGCGTCCGCAGCGCGCCGGCGACCGCCCCCTCCCCGAGGCGCTCCGCGGTTCCCACCGCCGCAGGTCGGTAGGTGCCGAAGAGCGCCGACAGCGCGCGCCGCTCGAGGTCCGCGAGGACCGGGATCCCGTTCGCGAGGCTGACCACCAGACCGACCTCGCCGGGCGCGAGCCCGGAGCGCTCCAGGGCCTGTCGGCAGGCCGCCACCAGCGGCGCGGGATCATCCGGGTAGCGGTGCGGAGCGGCCGGACCGGAGGCCGAGCCCCAGCCTGCGAGCACCGCGAGCGGTGCCGGTCCCGGCTCACAGGCGAGCACGAGCACCGCCGCGCCCTCGGCCAGCACCATGCCCGGGTGGGCCGACGTGCGCAGCGTCCCCAGCCGGTCGTACCCCTCGGCGTTGAGCCAGTCCGCCTCGTCCACGCCGCAGGCCAGTGTGGCGTCGGCGCGACCGCGCGCCAGCAGCCGACCCGCCTCGGCGACCGCCCGCAGGCCGCCGACCTGCTTCTCGGCAAACGTCAGGTTGGGCCCGCCGAGCTTCTCCAGGATGCCGAGCTGGCTGGCCGGGGCGTTGGCCACGGTGGACGGGAACTGGGCGGGCGGCGCCTCCTCGGGCGAGGTGAGGAACACGGCGCGCAGCACCTCGAGGAGCGCCGACGTCCCCGCGTTCCAGGTGCCGGCGCAGACGCCCACCCGCTCGCGTGCCCATGGGAGAGGGTCGCCGAGTTGGCGGATGGCCTCGCGGGCGGCCACCGCGAGGAGGCGGGCCGGGCGGTCGAGACGCCGGGCCACCAGGGGCGGCAGCACGTCCCGGGGCGAAAACTCCCGGCAGGCGGCGACCGGCAGCGGCGGCGCGTCGGGGCGCTCGATCCCCAGCTGCGGCTGCCAGGCGGGGTCGGCGAGCGCCTGCAGCAGCGCTTCCACACCGGTGCCGGCGGCGCTCACGGCGCCGGTCGAGCGCACGAAGATCCTCGGAGCGCTCACGCGCAGCTCCCCAGCACCAGCACGCCCGAGTTGCCGCCGAAGGCGAAGGAGGAGGAGAGCGCGACGTGCGGCGTGCCCGGCCGGCCGGTCCCGGGGATCGCGTCCACGGGGCAGGCGGGGTCGGCCTCGGCAAAACCCGCGGTGGGCGGGAACGTGGCGCGGGCGATGGCCAGGGCCGTCACCGCCGCCTCGATCCCGCCCGCGGCGCACAGGCAGTGACCGAGGGCTCCCTTCACCGAGGAGACCGGCACGCCGGCGAGCCGCTCGCCGAACACGCGAAGGTAGGCGGCGCACTCCGCCTGGTCGTTCTGCTCGGTGGCTGTGCCGTGACCGTTGATGTACGCCACGTCGGAGGCAGCGACCCCGGCGTCGGCGAGGGCGGCGCGCACGGTGCGCTCCCAGGCGACGCCGGAGGGCTCAGGCTGCGTCATGTGGAAGGCATCGTTGGTGACCCCGTACCCGAGCACCCGGGCGTAGGGTCGCGCGCCGCGCCGGCGGGCGTGCTCCGCTTCCTCCACCACCAGCACCGCCGCCCCCTCGCCCAGGGAGAGCCCCTTGCGGCGGCGGTCGAACGGTTTGGCCCGATCGGGGTCCACCGCGCGCAGCGAGTTGAAACCCGCGTAGGTGAGGCGGCAGAGGGCATCGGAGCCGCCGGTGAGCGCGACCGGCACGTCCCCGTCGCACACGAGTTCGGCGGCGATCCCCACCGCGATGGTCGAGGAGGAGCACGCCGTTGTCACCGTGATCCGGGGTCCGGTGAGGCCAAAGCACTGGGCGACCCTGTCGGAGGGGGAGTCCTGCGGGACCTCGACAAGCTCGCCGAGCCCGCGGACCCGTGGCCCGCCGCGGAGGCGCCGGGCCACGAAGCTCTCCGCTTCGAAGAGGCCCGCGGTGCCGCCGCCCAGCACCAGCGCCCAGCCTCGAGGGTCGGCTGAGACGGGCAGGCCGGCGTCCGCGAGCGCCTCCGCGGCGGCTGCGAGCGCGAAGCGGCTGGCCCGGCTGGTGTGGCGATCCGGGGGGCAGGGCAACGGGGGCAGGCGAAACGCGGTGTCGTCCACCTGGGCCGCGAGGCGGGTGCGGTAGCCGGCGGTGTCGAAGAGCGTGAGCGGGCGGATGCCGGTCTCGCCCGCCAGCAGCCTCCGCCAGGTTGTCTCGCGGTCCGGCCCCAGGGCCGTCAGCAGCCCGATGCCGGTGATCCAGGCCTCACGCATGCGGGGGGAGTATAGCGAAGCGGGAACGCTACACTGGCAGCATGTCCCGTCCCATGCTCACGAGGGTCGCGCTCGCCGCCGGGGCCGGGGCGCTCGCGTCTGCCTCGCTTGTCGGGGGGCTGGCCTGGCGCGGCGAGCTGGTCAGCGCCGACCTCCGGCAACGGCTGCTGCCCGCGCGCCTGCCTTCCGCCCCGCGCGTGGTCGTTGTCGCGATCGATGACGATTCTCTGCGGGCCGCCGCGTCCGAGCCCACGATCAGGAACTGGCCGTGGCCGCGCTGGACCTACGCTCGCATCCTCGATGTCCTCGCGCTCGCGAGGCCGGCCGCCATCGGCATCGACGTCCTCTTCCCGGAGCCGAGGGAGGGGGACGACGAGCTTGCCGCGCGGCTCCGGGAGCTGCCGACGTTCCTGGCGTGCGATGCCGGGCCGAAAGGAGGTCCGGGTGGTTTGTCCGTGCCGGGGCTGCCGCCGGCGGAGGCGCCCGGTTGGGGGGTGGTGAGCCCCCCTGTTCCCGTGCTCGCGGCTGCCGCGCCGTACGCCGCGATCCATGTCGAGGCCGACTCGGACGGCATCACGAGGGCGTTCCCGCTGGTGAGCCGGTGTGAGGGGACCGCGCTGGCCTCGTTGCCGCTGGCCCTCGCCGGGCGGGCCGGTGGCAGGGTGGAGTCCGGCCGGGACGGTGTCCGGGTGAACGGTCGTCGCATGACCGGCGCTGACGGGAAGCTGTGGCTGCGCTTCGGCGCTCCCGGAACTTTCAGGTACATCCCGGCCTGGCAGGTGTTCGAGGCGTGGCAGGCGATGGCCGACGGCGAGGACCAGGCCAGCGCCGTCAAGTTCCTCGGAGGGCTCGAAGGCGCGGTGGTGATCGTGAGCGCCACCGCCACCGGCGCTCACGACCTGAGACCCAACCCGGTCGCCGCGGTGTCACCCGGGAGCGAGATTCAGGCGACCGCGGTCGCGAACCTGCTGGACGGGCGTTGGGTGAGCCCGCCGCCGGTCTGGTCACAGGTGGCGGGCGCAGTCGGCGTGGCTCTGCTGGTGGGCGTCCTCTCGCTGCGGATCCGCCGCCCCGCCCTGCTGGGTGCTTCGGGGCTCGCGCTCGTCTCCGCGTGGTGCGCGGCGGCGGGAATTGCCTGGACGCGGGCGGACCTCTGGCTCCCCGTCTGCATCCCGGTCCTCGGGGGCGTCCTCGCCATCCCCACGTTGCTCGTCGAAGGGTGGTGGCGGGAGGGGGCGGAGCGCCGGCGCGTGCAGGGGATCTTCGGGCGCTACGTGGCGCCTGACATCCTGCGGGTGCTGCTGCATCACCCGGAGGCGGCGCGGTTGGGGGGCGAGCGGCGGCGGATCACGGTGCTGTTCTCGGACATCCGCTCGTACACGACGCTCTCCGAGAAGCTTCCGCCCGAGGAGGTCGTGGGCTGGCTCAACGAGTACTTCACCGAGCAGGTCGCGGTGATCCACGCCCACCGCGGCACCGTGGACAAGTTCATCGGGGACGCCGTGATGGCGTTCTGGGGGGCGCCGCTCCCCGAGGCGGAGCAGGAGCGCCTCGCGGCCTCCTGCGCTGCCGAGATGATCCGGACGTCCCGTCGCCTGGCCGGGGAGTGGCGCGAGCGCGGGGGGCCGCCGCTCGCCATCGGGGTCGGGATCGCAACCGGGGACGCGGTGGTTGGCAACGTGGGTGCCGAGCAGCTGCGCGCCTACACCGCGATCGGGGACACGGTCAACCTGGCCTCGCGCCTGGAGGGCACGACCAAGGAGCTCGCGGTCCCCGTGGTCCTCGATGAGGCCACCGCCTCTGCGTGCGGCCTCCCGCTGCGGTCGGTTGGGGAGGTCACGGTCAAGGGGAGGGCGGCCGCGGTACGTGTCTTCACCCTGTCGGAACTGGACGTAGAATAGGCCCACCAGAAGGTCGGAGGAGGAGCTCAAATGTTCAAAGAGTTCAAAGAGTTTGCCATGCGTGGCAACGTCCTGGACATGGCGGTGGGCATCATCATCGGTGCGGCGTTCGGGCGCATCATCACGTCGCTCGTCAACGACGTGATCATGCCGCCGATCGGCCTGCTGCTGGGCAGGGTGGACTTCTCGAGCCTGTTCATCAACCTGTCGGGGACGCCCTACGCCTCCCTCGCGGACGCCAAGAAGGCCGGCGCGGCGGTCATCGGCTACGGCGCGTTCCTCAACACCATCCTGGACTTCGTCGTCGTGGCGTTCGTGATCTTCCTGCTGATCCGCCAGGTGAACAAAATGAAGAAGGAGCCCGCCCCCGCCGCCACGACGACCAAGGAGTGCCCGTACTGCCTGTCGGTGATCCCGATCAAGGCCACCCGCTGCGGCCACTGCACGGCGCAGTTGCCCCCGGCGTAGCGAAAAGTCCGCTCCCCGGGGCGTGAACTCGGGCTCGCCTGCCCGTTGCGCTGGCGCTGTCTGGCGACTCGGGCGGAGAGCGTGTCCGGGCCGGCGTCCACACCCTGGACGGTAAGTTCAGCGGGATCAAGGTGCAACCGTCGCCTGGCCGGCGCGTATACGCAGGGGTTACCTACCGTTCGGTAACCGCTTGACGGCCGGGATTTGGGGTTTCATACTTACCGGTAGGTAGGCACCGGTCCTCCAGGGCCGGTGCTCGTTCCTCGATGGAGGCGGAGATGGCGGGAAACGGCACCGCTCTGGTGCACCACGACGACAGCGTGCAGGGAAGGCTCATGACCTCCGCCATCGCGCTGTTCGCCCGCAAGGGGTATGCGGCGACCACGGTTCGCGAGATCGTCGGGGCGGCCGGAGTCACGAAGCCGGCGCTGTACTACCACTTCGGCAGCAAGGAAGGGATCTTCCTGGCGATGATGGGCGAGGCGCTGCGCGAGTTCGAGGCGACCGCGACCAGCGCCCTCGACACGAAGGGATGCGCCGAGGAGCGCGTCCTGCGCTTTCTCGACAGCATTTTTGCCCTGATGCTCGACCACCTGGACGTCATGCGGGTGCTGGACGCGATCTACTACGGCCCCCCTCAGGGCGCGCCGTTCTTCGACTTCGAGGTGATCCACAAGCGCTTCGTCGAGATCGTGAAACACTTCGTCCGCGAGGGGATCGGGTCGGGCGAGTTTCGCCCCGGCGACCCGGACGACCTGACGTGGGCGATCGTGGGCCCGTTCGAGGTTGTCCGAGGCATGAGCCTCACCCATCCGGAGATGGACTTCGGCCGCGAGAGGCTCGCGAAGCTGTTGAGGGTCGTGTTCCGGGGAGTCTGCGCAAATACCAGCAAGGAGCAGGAGCGATGAAACGGACCATGGCAGCGGCAGGGATCCTCGTCTTGATGATCGTGACCACGGCGTGTTCGCGTACCGGGGAAGGGGAGGCGACCCAGGCGGGCGGCAAGCCGGCGGTCGCGGTCGAGGTGAGTCCCGTCGTCACGGGTGACCTCCCTCAGACCATCGAGGTCGTCGGGACGCTCGCGCCCAAGTTCGCGGCCGAGGTCAAGTCCGAGTTCACCTCCGTGGTGGAGGAGGTGTACGTCACCGAGTGGGTCCGCGTGACGAAAGGTCAGCCCCTGGCCAAGCTCGACACCCGTGAGGGGGAGCTCACCGTGGAGGCGGCGCGGGCTACGTTGATGCAGACCGAGGTGGGCGAGACGAGGGCGAACCGGGAGCTGGAGCGCACCGCAAAGCTCAAGGAGTACGGCCTCGCCACGCAGCAGAACCTCGACGACGCCCGCACCGCGAGGGACGCCGCAGTGGCAGTCACCGCGGCCGCGCGAGCGGCGCTGAAGGCCGCCGAGACGCGCCTCTCCAAGGCCGTCATCCGAGCACCCATGGACGGCGTTGTCGCCTTCCGCGGCGTGAGCGTCGGCGACCGGGTGGAGAACATGGGCGGCGACACCCCGATGTTCCGCATCGTGGACAACCGCCTGCTCGACCTGACGGTCACCGTGCCGTCGACGCGAAGCGCCGCGCTGCGCGTCGGCCTGCCGCTCGCTTTCACGGTGGACTCCCTGCCTGGCCGGACTTTCCGCGGAACCGTGAGGTTCATCAACCCCACGGTGAGCGAGGCGGATCGCTCGGTCAAGATCGTGGCCGAGGTCCCCAACGAAGACGGAGCGCTGCGTGGCGGCGTGTTCGTCAAGGGCCAGATCCGCACCGGCGAGCGCGCCGGGGTGCTGCAGATCCCGCGCGCGGCGCTGCTGTCGTGGGACGTCGAGCGGAACACCGGGGAGATCTTTGTCGTCAACGGCGATGTGGCGGAGCGCCGTGCGGTGCGCACCGGGGAGGTCACGGGCGAGTCTGTGGAGATCGTCCAGGGCGTCACCGCAGGGGAGAAGGTCGTGACCCGCGGCGGCTTCAACGTGCGACCGGGCGATCGCGTGCAGATTGCGCAGCCTCAGGGGGTCTGAACCATGTTCCTGTCCAACCTGTCCATCAAGCGGCCGGTATTCGCCAGCGTGATGATGCTCGCGCTAGTGACGCTCGGGCTGTTCTCCTGGCGGCGTCTTCCCATCGACATGATGCCCGACGTCGAGATCCCCGTGCTCTCCATCATCAGCGAGTTCCCGGGTGCCTCCCCGGAGACCGTCGAGCGCGAGGTCACCAAGCGCATCGAGGAGGCCGTCAACCCCATATCGGGCGTGAAGCACGTGATGTCGGGCTCGCGCGAGGGGCTCTCCAGCGTCATCGTGGAATTCAACCTCGAGGTGAAGATCAACGACGTCTCTCAGGAGGCACGGGCCAAGATCAACGCCATCCGCAGGGAGCTGCCGGAGGGCATGAAGGAGCCGGTTATCCAGAAGTTCGACTTCGCCGCCATGCCGATCGTGTCCCTTGCGGTGCGCTCCAACGTCCTCAACCCCCGCGACCTGACCACGCTGGCGGACCGCAAGATCAAGCGCCGCCTGGAGAGCATCGCGGGCGTTGCAAAGGCCAAGCTCGTGGGGTCGTCCAAGCGGGAGGTGGCCGTCAACCTCGACCCTGCCCGCCTCCAGGCGCTGGGCATGGGCGTGGACGAGGTGGTGTTCGGCCTCCGGTCTGAGAACGTCAACACTCCGCTGGGCCGTCTCAACCGCGGCGGCAGCGAGATGCCGCTTCGCATCTCGGGGAAACCCAAGGACGTGGACGACTACCCGGGCATGGTGATCGCCCGTCGCGGCACGCAGCCGATCACGATCGGCGACGTCGGCACCGTTGTGGACACCGTCGAGGAGCAGCGGTCGCTCGCCCTGGTCAACGGCGAGCCCGCGGTGGCGATCGACATCACGAAGCAGACGAAGGCCAATACCGTGGCGGTCGTGGACGCGGTCAAGAAGGCAGTCGCCGAGCTCGGGCAAGAGCTCCCCGCGGGCACCGAGATCCAGATCGTTCGGGACAGCTCGGTCTTCATCCGCGACGCCGTGTCTGACGTCCAGATGACCTTGGTCCTCGGTGCCATCCTCACCGTGCTCATCGTCTTCTGCTTCCTGAACTCCTGGCGCTCCACGGTGATCACCGGGCTCACGCTGCCTATCTCGGTGATCTCGTCGTTCATCGTCATGTACTTCCTAAACATGACCCTCAACATGCTGACGCTGATGGCGCTGTCGCTGGCCATCGGACTGCTCATCGACGACGCGATCGTGGTGCGGGAGAACATCGTTCGCCACCTGGAGCGCGGCGAGGACCACTTTACGGCGGCGCGGGAGGGCACGACCGAGATCGGCCTCGCGGTGCTGTCCACCTCGATGTCGATCATGGCTGTGTTCGTGCCGGTGGCGTTCATGAAAGGCATCATCGGGCGGTTCTTCTTCCAGTTCGGGCTCACGGTCGCTTTCGCCGTGCTGGTCTCTCTCTTCGTCTCCTTCACCCTCGACCCGATGCTGTCTTCGCGCTGGTACGACCCCGACATCGAGAGGAAGGGCAGGCGCAACTTCCTCCAGCGTCGCCTCGACGGCTTCAACGCCTGGTTCGAGCGCACGGCGGACGGCTACAAGAGGGTCATCGGCTGGGCGCTCGACCACCGCGGCCTGGTAATCGGCGGGGCCACCATCGCCTTCCTGGCGGGCCTCACGGTGTTTGCGTTGCTGCAGACGGAGTTCATGACCCCGATGGATCAGGGGGAGTTCGCCATCCGGTTCAAGAGCGCACCGGCGGCTTCGATCGTGGAAACACGGGGAAGGCTCGAAGAGGTGCTCAAAGCGCTGAAGGAGTACCCGGAGGTCAGATACACCTACGCGTCCATCGGTGCGGGGGACGCCGACACCGTGCGCGACGTGCTGATCTTCGTGAAGATGACGGAGAGAAAAGAGCGCA
>Ga0315281_10004807_pt1 | contig 19506 bp, 19 predicted proteins | sample YL17G07_0_MG_FD_204540 | JGI IMG/M metagenome (GOLD analysis project Ga0315281, IMG submission 204540) | Sediment microbial communities from Yellowstone Lake, YNP, Wyoming, USA - YL17G07_0 | ecosystem: Environmental > Aquatic > Freshwater > Lake > Sediment | place: USA: Wyoming | collected... | reverse complement strand
CAGATTTAGATTACTCATCTGTTTTCCCTCTCCCATTTTCTTTATAAATAAGAAATTTAAAAACCAAACAAACCAGAAAAACGAAATCAACCAAAGAAACCAGATCAACCAGACAAACGAGATTGCTGGATTGCAAGACCTGACCCCATCTCCTCCCGCTTTTTGCTGTTATTGTGATTAAAAAAGAACTACTCCATTTCGTAACGTCAAGTCGTCTTCTCACAGGTTCCGCTGCCTCAGCGAGCGCCCGAATCACAACAGTGGCAGCCATGCTGGTGACCACGGCCATCGCCACCCGGATGATGACTAAAGAAGAGTTCGGTTTGTGGGCCATTCTCATCTCTTTTATCTATTTATCGGCCATCTTCGATTTTGGGTTTCGATATGGCATGGGAAATAGGTTAGCTGCCTTGGTGGCCACATCAAATGGGATGGCAACGGCAGAGCAAAAAGAACTTTTTATATCAACGTTTTTTTTCCAAGGCGCTATCGCTATTCTTCTATCGTTAATGTACCTGGCGGTGTCACCTCTTGTGCCGTGGGTTGAAATCCTTAAAATTCATCAACCTGATCTTGTGAAGAATGTGCATTTATTGATGGACATCGTTCTTATTGCTCTTTTTTTGAACATCCCCTTTATATTAGCAGGATCGGGTTTCTTTGCATATCAGGAAGTCAATTTGATTTGCCTGTTTATCGCCGGGCAGTCAATCATGTTACTGTTTCTCTTTTGGTTTACAACTTTGATCATTCCGTTTAGAGGTGTGATAGCCTGCTATTTTGTTACATATCTTTTAAGTAACGTAATAAGCACGATTTGGTTCTTCAAACGCCGGCGTTGGACGTTATTGTGGCCTCCTTTAGCAGTTCAATTCGAACATGTAAGGTCTTTCATAAACAGAAGTTTTGAATTTTTTATACAATCGTCAGCAGGCACAATCATTGCAAATGTAAGTCTTTTTTTAGCTGGTACTGTGGCTGGCTTATCAAAGGCAGGGGACTTTAATTTAGTTCAGAAAATATTTGGATTTATGATAACCCTGCATTTGGCCATATTAGCGCCGTTGGCGCCCGTCTATACACAGGCCGCAAGATTGGGTAACTGGGAATTGGTCCAAAAAAAGTTTTCATACTGCAAACATGGAATTTGGCCTCCGTTGTTTATTGGTGGGGGTAGTGTAATCTACATTTTTCATCCTATTATTCTGCGTCTGTGGACGGGACGAAACCTTACAGACTTTACACTCGCTGGTTTAATAGCACTCTATGCAGTTCTGGTCGGATGGGTAAATACACAATCGGTTCTGTTGAATAGCTTAGGTTTGGTGAAATGGCAAGCAATCGCTTTTGTGTTGCAGACACCCATTTTTATTTTCCTGCCCCTTTATATGGGTAAGATTTGGGGCGTAACGGGCGTGGCTTTAGGTTCATTATTGTGCATGATACCAGGCACTTTTTTCTGGCCATTATATGTTAATTACGCTTTAAAATTGAGATTGTTAAAAGTATGAAACCAAAGCTATCTTTATGCATTCTTACTTATAACCGGATAAAAGAATTACAAGAAGAGCTTGATTCAATTCTAAGCCAAGTTAATGGAAATAATTCAATTGAAATACTTATCTCAGACGATGCCTCAACGGACAATACAGAAGAAATTATTCATCATTACATGGAACGATTTGACTATATTCATTATATACGAAATGCTAAAAATATTGGTCTTGATAGGAATCTAATTTCATGTATCGAGTATGCCTCTGGTGATTATGTGTCATTGTTTTCTGATGATGATATTGTTCTTCCCGGTACTTTTGACTGCATCTTAGATTTAATCAATCAGCATGACCCATCAATAATATGTTCAAGTCATTATGCATTCGAAGGGAATAATCATTTAAAAAAACGTCGAGCATTTTTCCAGAAAAAAAATAAAATATTCGATAATGGTTTAGAATTTTTTTTATATGCTGGTTTAGGTTTTCTTCCTTCCCTAACTTTGAAAACTGAATATGCCAAAGAATTTATCGATTGCGTTAGGGTGGGGAAATGGTCTGCACATCTAGATATTGCTTCTCGAATAGCGCTCAAGAAGCCGGGCCCATTTATTTTCCTTGGCACTCACCCAATTGCCGGCAGAGTTCCTTTAATTGCTACCTATGACCTTATAGTTAACGGTTTTATAAACGTAAACCAACTCTATCATGAGTTAGAAAAAGAAGGCTTGTTGAGTCACAAGATCGTTTCTAAGAGAGAAAAGTCTCTACTTAAAAGCAATATTCCAAAACACATTTTGAATCAATTGGTTATGGGTAATTATGAAAGGATGTATAAGCAAAGAGAGTTGATAAAAAGGGAACTTGGCAATCAGCGGCAATTTTATTTATATGTTTATCCTCTTTTTTTCATACCAAGGCAATTTTTGATAATTCCATATCGAATACTTCACAAATTAATAAAACTTTATCGAGTTTATAAATACAATTAATACATTTAAATTTTAGATTTAACAGACCTAAGATAAAGATGGAATCAGAAAAAAAACCGCTATCATCATATTGGATTAGACGAATCATACTTGATCAGTCAAAAAGAGCAAATATCGGACATATAGGTTCGGCCTTATCAATTGCCGATATAATGGCTTCACTTTATTCAAATATTTTAAACATTTTCTCACCTGATGACCCCGATCGTGATCGTTTTATACTATCTAAGGGACACGCTGCATTAGCTCTTTATGCAGTCTTATATCTGAAAGGATGGATAAGTAGGGAGATGCTGGATACATTTTGTTTGGATGGTACTTTATTGGGGGTACATCCGGAGCATATGATACCGGGTATCGACTTCTCTACCGGATCTCTTGGAATGGGTTTGTCATTTGGAGCAGGTGCTGCCTTGGCAGCGAGACTTAAGCGGTCATCTCGCCGCGTGTTTGTTTTAGTAAGCGACGGTGAATGTAATGAAGGTTCTCTTTGGGAAGCTGCGATGTTCGCTGCGCACCATCGACTCAATAATTTGATTGCAATTGTCGATTACAATGAACAGCAAGCGCTAGGTTATACGAAGGACGTTTTGAATCTTTCACCATTAGCATGCCGTTGGAAGTCGTTCGGTTGGAATGTAAGAGAAGTAAATGGACATGATATTGAGCAAATTGTGGGTGCCATTTACAGTTTTCGTACAAATAATGATTGTTCCCCATGTGTTTTAATTGCGCACACAATTTGTGGAAAAGGGGTTTCATACATGGAACGCCAAATTAAGTGGCATTATTGGCCAATGTCCGATGAAGAGTATAATATCGCATTAATTGAGATTGAAAAAAACATATGAGAAAAGCATTTATTGAAACCCTCGTTGAATTAGCCCTGGATGACGAACGCATTCTCCTGCTTACCGCTGATCTCGGCTTTATGACCTTGGAACCCTTTGCCGAGAATTTTCCAAAACGTTTTTTCAATGTTGGGGTAGCAGAGCAGAATATGGTGGGATTGGCAACAGGGTTGGCTGAGGCAGGTTACATTCCCTTTATCTATTCCATTACGCCCTTCGCAGTATTGCGTCCATATGAGTTCATTCGCAACGGTCCGATATATCACCAATTTCCCGTCCGTATAATAGGAAGCGGTGCTGGTCTGGAGTATGGTCATGATGGAATCTCTCATTACGGTATAGATGATATTGGTGTTCTTCGTGTGCAACCTGGCATCACAATCATCACCCCTGCCGATTATAAACAAGCGACTGCTGCTCTCTCCGCCACATGGGATTTACCTGGTCCTGTTTATTATCGTCTTAGTAAAGATGATAAATCAATTATTATGGAAATTAATGGTCACTTCGAACTTGGCAGAGCGCAAATCATTGATAAAGGCAAAGATGTGTTAATCATTACAATGGGGAATATTGCCACTGAAGTTGTCAAAGCCGCCGAAATCCTCAAAACAAAGGGGATTTTTTGTACAATAATGGTTATTTCATGCATAAGTCCACCGCCGATTTCCGATATATTGGATAACTTAAAACAATTCTCATTCGCTATTACAGTTGAAGCCCATTATATTGTTGGCGGTTTGGGCTCACTTATCTCCGAAGTTACGGCAGAGCATGGTCTGAATTGTGTAATTGTAAGGCTTGGTATCAAGGATAGACCAAATGGTTTCACTGGTAGTCAGAGTTACGTATACCATCTATATGGTCTGACTGCTGAAGGGATAGCGGAAACAGCAATAAGGGAGATGGGAAAGTATAATACTTTATCAATTCGCGGTCAGAGTATTGATATTGATGATTAATAAAATTTACTATACTCTTAAAGTAATTTATAAATCTTCTAATTTCGCATTTTCAAGACGCATAAAGTTAATTCTAAGTACAATGTTTGAAACATCATTGTTCTTACCTCTTCTAACAGTAGAGGAGATTCAAATTGAGAAATATGAAGAGGTTCTGCCTTATATCGATAATTTTCTTTTTAGAGAAATCTTAGAGCCTGTATATTTGAGCTACCTAAAAGCACAAAATAATCCTGTAATCGTCGATCTTGGTTGCAATACGGGGGTGCTGGCTGAATATTATCTAAAATCAATAACAAATGTTACATACTACATGTTTGATATGATGAAAGAATGCATTAAAAACTGCCGTCAACGTTTATTACATTACAGTAATTCAGTACAATATTTCAATTTGGCACTTGGTAACGAAAACAAGAATATTGAAATCAGTTTTGATAACCCAATAAATAGTTCAAATACAATATTGAGTCAATCTTCTTCTAATAAACGTTTCGTTGAAATGAGACGGCTTGATGACATTAAAGAAATAAAATATTTAAAAATAATTAACTTACTTAAAATAGATGTTGAAGGTTATGAACTGCCAGTTTTGGATGGTTCATTAGAAACTATTAAAAAGAGTGAATTTTCAATAGTAGAATTACACCTCCAAAAACATATTGAGGACTATTCTGAAATTATAAATATTTTTTCGACATGTGGTCTACATCTTTATAAAGTCAAATCTCGAAATCTTTTCTTTAGAAAATCTATACAGTAAGTACCATCAATATTTTCTTATCCCCTAACAATGTAATAATAATGAAAAGTTTTTCAGATTCGTGAAACGTATAATCCTAACAGGTGCATCCGGATTTATCGGTGCCAATCTGACACATAGGCTATTACAGGATGGGCACGAAGTCCACTTATTTATGAGGGATGGATATCTGCGTTGGCGGATTGAAGAAATTATCAAGGATGTTCATATTCATAAAATCAATTTAACTGATAAACAAAGTATAGAAAAGATAGTTAGAAATATCCGTCCGGAATGGATATTTCACCTTGCCGCCAATGGGTCTTATTCATGGCAGAACGACCTTGATCAAATGGTTGAAACTAATATTATCGGAACAATTAACCTCATCGAAGCATGTTTAAAAGTAGGATTTACCACATTTGTGAACACAGGATCATCGTCAGAATATGGTTTTAAGGATTATCCTCCGGCGGAATTTGATTGGCTGGACCCTAATAGTTACTACGCAGTGACAAAAGCCTCTGCCACATTATTTTGCCGATACACGGCAAAACTTTACAAGGTCCATATTCCAACATTGCGACTTTATTCTGTATATGGCCCCTTTGAAAACCCCGGGCGGTTGATGCCTGTCCTGATTCTGAAAGGTTTGACCGGGCATCTACCACCGCTTGTGAATCCAGATATTGCGCGTGACTTTGTTTATGTTGACGACGTCATCGAAGCCTACTATCTGGCAGCTATGAAGCCCGATCAGGAATTTGGTGCCGTATATAATGTAGGAACTGGCAACCAAACAACGTTAGATAAAGTAATTGAGATTGTACGGCGGGTGTTGAATATCCCCGAAGAGCCACAGTGGGGATCTATGAAGGATCGTCGCTGGGATACGTCAACATGGGTTGCCAACAACCAGCAGATTAGAACTAAATTAGGTTGGCAGCCCCGTTATGCTTTTGAGCAAGGATTTCGTAAATTGGTAGATTGGTTTTGTAATAACCCTTTACTTTTGGATCACTACCGAAAACAAATGAACGGATAGGAAACCCTTATATTGAACCATATTGAAGGATTAAGCATCTAAATGCCGATACTCTCTATTTGTATTCCTACTTATAACCGTTTTTACCAGTTAAAAGAGTGCCTTGTAAGCATTTTATTTTCTGCAAAAGGTCATGAAAGTGATATTGAGATAATCGTCTCCGATGATGCAAGCACAGATAATACGAAAGAAACTGTCTCTGAATTGCAGAATAAATACCCCTTTGTAAAATATCATAGAAATGTAGCAAATACTCGTGATGGGAATTTTTACATTTTAGCTAATTTGGCGGCGGGGAAATATATATGGATTTTTGGGGATGATGATAAAATGGCCCCCAATGCGGTGAGTACGATATTAAAGTTGATTGAATCTGATTATAATCCGATACTATGTGATTATTCGATATGGTCAAACGATTTTTCTCGCATGTTAAATAGTAAATATCTTGATTTTACTAATGATAAAACGATTAGAAACCCCGATGATTTACTAAGAAATATGGGACTTAAATTGGGTTTCATATCATGTGTGATTATAAAGAAGGAATCCTTTCTTAGTCTCCCTCCGGAAGAATACGAACCATACTTAAACTACGGGTTTGCCTTTTTGTATTCCTTATATACGGCTATGCTTTATCAATGTCATGCATATCTTGTCGCAGAGCCCACAATCTTACAAAGAGGGGCTAACTCTTGTTCAGAGAGAGATTGGTGGTACAAGTGCTTTGTTAAGGGGAGTTCATTAATTTTTCATGAACTTATTAAGAAAGGCTATTCAACGGAAGCCGCTTTTCGGGCAGAACATATGGTCCTTAAAGACTATGTGATGCATGATATTTCTTTGAGAAAGAGAAATGGTGAAAGCATGGGAGGCATTTTTAGTTTAATGTTGCCACATTACAAACGTCATCGGTTTTTCTGGATTGTGATTGTGCCCATGCTAATTGCACCAAAATTTTGTATTTGGTTAGGAAATAGGGCGGTCGTCAATTTTAGGAAGATAAAAAAAATATTTAAACATGATTAACTCTGTAAGAAAACTATTCGGATATAAATTTCCAAGACTTGGGAAATATGCTAATAATTTATTTTTTAAGATAGCCCCTTCATCCATAAACTGTGAATTATTTCCTGGCATAAGAATGAGTTTAAATCTTACTGACTTAACTCAACGTGCGACGTTTTGGCAGGGAGACAGGTTTGAATATCCCACGGCATGTGTTCTGCGTGATTGGGGGGATATCACTTCATTTTTTGACATTGGTGCTAATTATGGGTTTTATTGTTATTTCATGCTAAGTAATCATCCCGACTTACAAGCTTATGTATTCGAACCGAATCCAGAAACCCACACAATTTTAGCAAAGATAAAAAATGACAACAATTTAGATAGATTATGCGACTTTCAATTAGGTCTTGGTTCACAAGTTGGTGAATTTGATTTACATCCTGGGTTAAACGACTCAGGACATTCGACGTTTCTACCTCACCCTGAATTATTTCATAAGTCACTTGGAAAAATTAAGATTACGACGTTTGATCAATGGTTGATTGATGAAAAACTCAAAATTCCTAAGCTACCAGAGTGGATAGCAAAAATTGATGTTGAAGGTATGGAATACGATGTTTTGCTTGGGATGCAAGCTGCCCTGAAATCTAAAGTGTTTAAATTATTGGTTATAGAAATATTAGATCATACATTAGCATTGGCGGGGCGGCGACCTGAAGATATCATTTTTATCTTAGATTCATTCGGTTACAAACCCATAAGCAAGTCACGGTTACTACGAAAATATGGTAGAATTAATACAGCGAACGTTTTCTTTGAGCTGCATTAGCCAAGATGTTATCTCGCGACTTCTTTGTTTCTGAGAAAAATTACTATCTTATTTCTTTTTTTGACAAAATTTTCAAGGTTATATGGGCCTTGTCAAATATATTTGGCCTTGTTAAAAATCGGTCCGGAAAAAAGAATCGCATTATTTTCATTGGTCCCACTCATCTCGGTGATATTCTTTTAACAACGCCAGCGATCAGATTTGCAAAAGAGAAAAAAACAGCATTAGAGATTCTTTGCCTTGTTTCATCATCCAGTAAAACAGTTTTATTGAATAACACCAATATTACTGGTATTGAAGTCATTGACCTGCCCTGGTTTTTAGAAGGGAAGAGAGGATTAATAGAGTCAGTCCGAGGTTTTTTTCATCTTGTAAAGGTTCTTAAAAAGCTTGACGCTGAAACAATAATTAATTTCAGTTCAACATCGTACCATCGAGAACATCTGGCTATTTGGCTTTCCGGAATTCCTCAACGCGTCGGGTTTTCCCATAAAGGATTTGCATATTTTCTAACCATGAGTCTACCTTTTGTTCGCAATGAATTGATTGCGAGACAAAAACTGCGTATGGTCGGTTATTGGTTGAGTGAAGATACTGAAAACTTCTCATTGAAGCCTGATTATTTCGTTTCTCAAAAGTCAGAAAAAAGGGCGGATGATCTTTTGGCGTCTATAGATTTTGAGCCAGGAAGGACGATCATCGGTATAAACCCCAGTGCCCAGCACAATTATCTCTGGCCACCATCACAATATGTTGAGCTTTGCAAGATGATTCATGATAAGTGGCAGCCCAATATATTGTTTTTAGGAACAAAGCAATTTGAAGTCCAGATTGAGCAGATAAGGTCAAACCTAAATTTCAAAACATTTACTTTGGCTGGGCAGACATCGCTCGAAGAACTGGCTGCGATCTTGAAGAGAATTGATCTGCTTATAACAGTTGATACTGGTACGAGGCATATTGCTAATACCGTTGGTACAAAGGTAATTGTTTTGAGAAATGGAGCGAATTCAATATATGAATTTGGCAGGTATGTTGAATCAGAAGAACTGGTTTTCCATGAAGTACCTTGTTCCCCATGTGGCCTTATGCAATGCAAATATCCAAGAATGTACTGTATGACAGACATTTCAGCAACACAATGTTTTGAGGCAGTCAATAAATGCATGAGGGAATGGAACCCCGGTACTTCATAGAACACTAAACACTGAAATTACTGTATACTTTATGACCGGTTACAATATGTCCACCTCGCACACCAAAGAATGGTCATGGAAATACGTTCTGCTTTTTGGGTTCCTCCTGTTACACGGCATCCCTACTTATACCAGGGCATACGCCTCGTTCTCGACCTCCTCGCCGCGGCAATCGTTCTCCTTATATTCAACCGGTTCTGGCTGATATTCATCGCCATAATGGATTGCCTGCTCTCATTGGTTATTGCGGCCTACAATCAGTACTTTCATCAGGCATTATCCGCTTATTATGCCATCAAAACAGTCAAAGAAGGGCTGCGGGTGACCGGATTTGCCGCCCAGGTCATTCCTCCATTTGTCTGGGCTCTGCTGATCTGCGCATCCTTGACATCATCAATCACCTACGCCGGCAGATCGCCCAGTAACGGGGCCGCAGCCGCACTCCTCCCGCCAAGTCATTCCCTGCGGAGGGAGAGAGTTAACGAGATTATAAAATGTTCCTGAACGTAGCATACAGTATCATTCGGACAAGGCGCCCATGAGGACTAAAGTTATCCAAAGCCCCATCGTAACAATAATACTCACCATCCTTATGGCTGTAACCATTGGGGCCGTATTCTTGAATTTTCTGACCACGACGATGGAGAAATATTCTTTTGGAGTTGTTTTCGGCATTCTTTTGGCGATCACCTGGGTATTGGGGAGTGGAAAATACTGGTGGCTGGCTTTTCCTTTCATGGCCTTCTGGGGAGGCGTGTTCTGGATTGGTTTTAAAATATATCCAGACGAAATTGGCGTCTTAGTAGCGTTGGCGGCTCTCATTCTGGCCCTGATTAGGTACCGCCATCATGAGATTATACAGGATCGCCCCCCCATTTCGTGGGCCTTCCTGTTGCTGATCTCGTACTTCATATTGCACATGTCAATTAGTCTCTATATTGCAAAACTCGACTTGCTGAGTGGCGGTGGCAGTATTGTTCGTGTATATGCTACAGGGCTCGCCTACCTCCTATTCAGTTGGCTTTATTACAAATTTGGTTCTTCTAAGTACATAAAGGCAGCTATTATTATTATATTCGCCGTAATTACAATCCGTATTATCATTTCTCTTTTTTATTTCTATCAACCTGCACTTTTCAATTTACCAGAAGCCGATCTTATATGGTTATATCCGTCGGCTGATCTACGCTTCTCAGCGTTATATCAGATGATCTTTAGTATAATGCTGCTCTATCTTCTCAAGAATCCATTGATGAAAACGATCATAGTGATATTCATAATCTTAATGTTTGTTTTAGTCTTACTTGGCGAAGGACGCGTTTCCGTTACCATGGCGGTGTTTGCATTGATCCTGTGGCTGCTGTTGGCAAAAAAAATTAGATTATTGATCTATTTACTTCCCGTATTATTTGTATCCATCATAATTGTATTAAGCGAGATGCATTTATTATCCAGTCTTCCTTTAGAAATGCAACGTGCCATATCGTTCATACCAGGACTGGAGTCTCAATTAATTTATAACACGGAAGCCAGTAATTACTGGCATTTTGACCTGTTCCGGCTGGGATTTGAAAGATGGGCCTCTGACTTTTTTTCGCTTCTGTTTGGTAATTCTGTCGATCCAGTGGGGGTGTACCAATTTTCAAAGCTGGGCTATTCTTCCCAGTTGGAAATGGCAGCAGGCACGGCTCGATACGAGTGTACTTTGTGGACCGTTCTGGCAACGTTGGGCATCGTCGGCACATTTTTATATATCTGGATATTCATATTCCTTTTCCGCGAGATCATCCCCATTGTGTGGAAAGATGGCATCATCAGTTTCGACCATGGCGTTTATGCAGTCGCTATTATTTGTTTGCTGCTCATGATATTATTTAGTTGGATTCGTGGCGGATTTCCGACCATCGAGCTCATGCTCGGTGTAATGGCAAAAGCACTTTATGAGGATAATAAGAAGAATCGATTTGGACACGCAGGTAATAGAGTACTAAGCAGGATCAAGATCACTTAGTTTTACATATGTTTACAACGAAGATCTGCAATGCTTTAAAATATTATTTTACTCCTTTCGTTGTTTCCCTATTATTACATCTCTTAATAGTGGTCATATTGGGTCATTACAAACAACCACTCATCTGGGAAAGTGGAGGAATAGCTGAGAACATGCTGAAGGGTAAGGGTTTTTGTATCAGCTATGCACGACCAGATGAGCCTACAAGCTGGCAAGCTCCGGGTTACCCTTTTTTATTACTCATCATGTGGAAAATATTTGGACAGACACAAAATGCTTATCTGATATTGAGCCTTTTCCAAGCATTGTTAATAAGTACGATTGTCTTTCCAGTAGGGTCGTTAACGGAGAGGTGGTTTGATATAAGAACCGCCGCTATTGCAAGGTGGATTGCTTGTTTTATGCCATTATATGGATGGTATCCAACGCGAATTGTTCAAGCATCCCTTGTAATGACTTTGCATCCTTGGCTTTTGTACGGCTGGTTAATCCTTGCCAATAATGAATCTCGATCCGGCTGGCAAATTTTTTTGGTTGGATTGCTAACGGGAATAGGTGGATTGTTTCAACCGATTATTCTCATGCCTTTTGGGATACTTACAATCATCTGTGGATTTAAACAATTAATTCGAGGACATACTAAGGCGTTTTGGATAATTATCTCCACAGGAATCATCGTTTTGTTGTCTATTACACCTTGGACAATTAGGAATTACTATGTCCATGGAAAACTGATACCTATTAAGAACAGTTTTGGTAAGGAACTCTGGATGGGTAATAATCCGCATGCAACAGGGTCTGCATTTGTCGAGGGAGGTATAGATATCACAATCGCTTATCCACCGGCAAGTTATAAAATGATTGGTCATGTGTCTGAAATTGAACTAATGGACGCCCTTTTCAAAGAATCCGTTCATTATATTATACAAGATCCCGCTGCTTTTATTTGGCGATTTATTAAAAAAGTTATGTGGTTTTGGTCGGCGGTTCCAAAATCTTTATTGAGGAGCACAGGCGATGCTGAAGCTATTAAATTCTGGTATTTACATGTTGGTTATTGGTCTTTTTTCTTAATCATGATTTTAGCTTCAAGATTATTTGGTGGCCGCTTTCATAGGGAGTATGCATTATGTCTTTTAATCTATGTGTTCGTGTATTCCATTATTTACGGCTTAACTATTGTAGGGAATGCGCGATTCCGAGGAGAAATGGAATATATATTCATACCCGCTGTTTCAGCAGGGATATATTGTACTTACAGAAAAATTTGTGCGCTATATAACCGGAACAAAAGTCAACCCATACTTAATCTATGAGGTCACTCTGAAAGTCATTTTGATGATTGATCGGGATCCTGAAACTTCATCAGAAAGGCTCTTCGTTAAAAAAAACAGCTATTAAAAACGAATCTGATTAAATTCTGTAAAAAGTCTTGTGTATGTATAAGAACCAAAAAATGATTGTTGTGATGCCTGCCTATAATGCTGAAAAAACTCTGCTAAAGACTTATGATGAGGTCATGGAGCAAGGAATCGTAGATTTGGTGATATTGGTTGATGACGCGAGCCATGACAACACCACCGAGGTTGTTGAAAAACTAACAAAAGTGAAGGTTTACCGTCACTCTTAAAATCGTGACTACGCCGCCAATCAAAAGACCTGCTATCAAATGGCACTGGATGAGGGTGGGGAGATCATTATTATGGTGCATCCTGATTACCAGTACACACCCAAATTGATTCCCGCTATGGCTGCACTCATCGGAACTGGTCTTTATCATTGTGTTTTAGGGTCGTGTCTATTGGGAGGATATGCCTTGAAAGGTGGAATGCTCAGTTGGAAATACGCGGCCAATCGTTTTCTCACCTTTATAGAAAATGTCATAATAGGTGCGAAGCTTTCCGAATACCATACAGGTTATCGGGCCTTTTCCCTAACCCTTTTGACTACGATACCATTCAGGGAAAACAGTGATGACTTTTTCTTTGACAACCAGATGCTGGCTCAGATTCTGTGGTATGGATATGTAGTCGCTGAAGTCAGTTGCCCCACACGATATTTTGCTGAAGCATCTCCCATTAACTTCCGCCGAAGCGTGGTATATGGTATGGGCTGCTTAATTACAGCTTTGGTGTTTAGAATGTCAAAGATTGGTTTGTTTCATTCCCGTTTATTTCCGGATATCAGATGTTTGTAGCACTCAACCGATTTTTATGGAAATCCGTTTGGTATGCAAAGGCTGTAAAGTAAAAGATGCTGCTGGTGTGATTGGATCCTGGAAATGATAGCATGGGAACATCGCCATCTTTCATAATGCTGGATATTTACATTCCTTTTCCGCGAGATCATCCCCATTGTGTGGAAAGATGGCATCATCAGTTTTAAACATGCAGTTTATGCAGTCGCTATTATTTGTTTATTGCTCATGATCCTATTTAGTTGGATCCGTGGTGGATTCGCAACCATCGAGCTCATGCTCGGTGTCATGGCAAAGGCACTTTATGAGGATAATAAGAAGAATCAATTCGGTTGCGCCTAGTAATAGAAAATGAATATAAAATGAAATCTGCTTATTTAAAGAAACTTAATTTCGGTTTGATTTTAAATCATTTTTGGCGATTAGATCCCCGCAGGCATTTTGTAATGAGGCTACCTATCAATGCAAAATTACTTGATTTTGGATGTGGCAATGCCGATGCTTTAAAAAGATTTCATGAATTGAGACCAGACATAAAAATAACAGGCGTAGATGTACTCGACTTCTCGAAAGATGTTATCCAAAAAGGTGGAGAGTTCAAACAAATCGATAAAATTGAAGATATCTGTGGATTTGGTCGTGAGACTTTTGATGCTATAACATGCATACATGTATTAGAGCACTTGGATGCATTTTCCTATTCAAAACTCATGATTTACTTTTCATTTGTACTAAAAATTAGGGGAAGATTGTTTTTAGAAACACCCCATGTAAAATCTATCTATCTTCCTTCATTTAGTTTCTTATCGACAGATGGTGGACCAATTAATTTCTTCGATGATCCAACACATATCAGGCCATTTTCAGAGGCCGCATTGAATTCATTACTATCAAAGCATTTTCATGTAGAAAAAATTGGCTGTTATAGAAACTTGATTTTATTAATGATGTCTCCCTTTCTATTATTTTTTGGATTAGTATCAAGGCGACTGTTGGTATTGGGTGTGCATCACCTATTTGGCTGGGCTTTATACTCAATATGTAGCAAACCTTGATGGCCGGTGAAAAACCATGCAGGTTCGAAGTAGGAAAAAAAGGATATTAGCATGGGTCCTGAATATAGTTCTATACTTGGTAACACTTCCATTTCGCTTATTCAGTTTATCAATATCCATAAATAGGAAGGAACCAGCTTCATTTTTAATCGCTAGATTGGATCATATTGGTGATGTTATTCTCTCGACTCCCATTTATCATTCCCTAAAAGATAGATTTCCGAATGCGAAAATTACCGTTCTTTGCGGCTCTTGGGCAGCAGAAGTATTAGAAGAAAATCCTTACATTGATTCTCTTATTATTATTGATTGTCCCTGGTGGACGTCCATTAGAAACGGTGATCGACATAACCGCTCATTTATTAGCCAGTTGTATCGAGTAGTACAAGATATCCTTGCAGCAAAGTTCGATGTTTTCCTAGACCTCCGAGGTGATATCAGACATATTTATTTATTCGGCTATATGACGGGTATTCCCATCCGTATCTCATATACGCGCTCCGGCGGTGCTTTTTTACTAACTCATCCATATCCATATCAAGACGGAATGCATGAGATAGGGCGAAATTATAAATTGCTCAGTAAGTTTGAGCCTCTCAATAAATATTGGAAAACTGAAATATACACAAGGGCTGATAATTTATATGTGCTACAAGAGAAATTACGAAACCAACTAAATTTAGAGAATGATTCATATGCAGTTATCTTTAATGGTGGTAGGAGCAAGCTACGCAGATTAAGCAGCGGTAAAATCTCGGAAATATGCAATATTTTGTCTCAGGATTATTTTTTAAAGTGTTGTTATGTTGGCCATCAAGATGATTTCGAAGATGGTGAAAAGATAAAAAAAAATAGTAACTTAAGTGATATGAAGTTTATCAATCTATGTGGCGTGTTAACTTTATCCGAAGTGCGAGATTTAATTGCCTTTTCGAAATTATTCATCGGTACCGATTCTTCTGTATGTCATTTGTCTGCATCTACAGATACTCCCTCGATATCATTATTTGGACCTCTTAATCCCGAACAAGTTATGCCGATAGGTACAAAGAACAAAGTTATTTATCATAAGTATCCATGCTCGCCCTGTTTACAAGATATTTGTGTTGTTACTAAATCCAAAGATATTGCAAAGTGCATGGATGACATTTCTGCAGAGGAGATAATACAAAAAGTAGGAGAATTAATAAAAAAAAGTCCATCATGAAAACATTATTATGAAAATTGCCCTCCTTGGTTCACGAGGCATCCCCGCAAGATATAGCGGGTTCGAGACTTTTTATGAACAATTGGCGATTCGTTTAGTGAAGCGAGGCCATGAGGTCACGGTTTACAACCGATCGCATTTCATAAGAGATGTAAAACAGGAATATCAAGGTGTTCAAATTGTTTCACTTCCGTCCGTTCAGACAAAACACCTTGATACGATTACACATACTTTTCTTTCATCCATCCATTCATTGTTTCAGGGATATGATATTGTCTACTATTGTATCGTTGGCAACAGCCCGTTGGTTTGGATTCCCCGACTGGCAAGGGCGTGTACTTTACTGAATGTGGACGGAGAAGATTGGGCGAGGGAAAAGTGGTCAGGATTTGCCAGGTGGTACCAAAGAAAGTGTGAAGCCCTCGCTGCCAAGATGGCGCAAGTGATCGTATCAGATGCACGGGGCATCCAGGAAAGATATAAATATTTGTATGGGGAGGATACTATCTTTGTTCCCTATGGTGCCAATATACATCGGGATGAAAGCCTTGAAGCAATACAGAAATGGAGTCTGCAGCCAGACGAATATATCCTCTATGTAGGGCGTTTTGTCCCTGAAAATGCCATTGATCTGCTCATTAAAGCTTTTAAGCAAGTTAACACTGAGAAAAAGCTGGTTATCGTGGGGGATGCCCCGTATGTTGATGAATATAAAAGATCTCTTTACGAAATTGCGGACGAGCGAGTAATATTCACGGGCTATGCCTTTGAAGCAGATTATGCACAATTAAGCAGCCATGCATACCTTTATGTGCAGCCTTCGGGAGTTAACGGTACTAGACCCGCGTTACTTGATCAGATGGGGTTCGGGAATTGCGTACTCGTCAGAAACAGTTCTGTAAACATGGAAGTAATTGGTGACTGCGGAAGTTTTTTTGATAAAGACCGGAAACTTGATAGTCTGTCTGAGAAATTGCAAGAACTCATTGACTTTCCTGAAAAAGTGGAAAACTACCGGGGAAAAGTAAGGTCAAGAATCGAGCAGTATTATAATTGGGAGTGGATTACTGACTTTTATGAAGACCTATTCATGCGAATGCTCCGGAATGAGGTACTTATCTCCTACGATGAATATCTTGGAAGAAGACATAAGGCGTCTAATGAGATTCAAGTACAAACGAGAAGTTAATTTATCCGCGCATTTTAGGGTAACACATTAGTGATTGGGTCGTCTATCAATGTAACTTTTTCGGGTTTGGCTTCGTGGCAAGGATTTATGGGATACAGTTGTAATCCATAGACGAATGCTTTAACAAATGTCGTTTATAAGGTAAATCGTAAGAAGGATGAAGGCAAGAATATTCAAACTGTCGCTAATACTCATCTATCCCTGGGTTGACTTTATAGTAATCTCCTTCGCAATTATGTTTTCTTACAAATTTTACCGCATCTTGGAAATTGGCCGCTACGTATATTATGGAAAAGCAGCGATTATCCCTTACAGCTTCCTTGCCGGGCTGATTACAGTGATTGTTATGCACTTCTTTGGGGTTTATAAAAGGACATCGAGCCTTTTAAACATGGAGGAGATGAAGAATGCCATCTCGGGCATAAGTTTCGGGTTTCTTTTATTGATGTTCATCATGGTCTTTTGGCAGATTAACCTGTCGAGGTATGTTCTCATTTTTTCATACATTTTTTCATTATTTTTGGTTGTCATTGAAAAGACCTTTTTCTACCACGTTTTCCCATTGGTAAATCACATGAAGGGTCTCCACAAGAAGATTGTTATCTACGGGGCAGGAGAATTGGGAAAAGCCCTTTACCGGGAGATTGCCAATTCGCCAAAGCTTGGTCTGATTCCAGTTGGCTTTATTGATGATGATCCGAACAAAGATCATTTGATCTATTGTCAGAGCGGGTTTGACAGCTCAAAGGGTATTCCTGTTCTTGGGGGCGCAAAGGATATTAATAAGTTGAGGGAAGCAATAGGTTTTGATGAGGTTTACGTGGCTATATCGGATATCGATTCCGCAACCCTGACTAACGTGCTTGGAAAGCTTAAAGCGGAGAATCTCAAGGTTTCTTTTGTTCCCAATTTATATAAGTTCTTTATTCATAAGATCAAGATGCAGCAAATAGGGCATATTCCATTGATACAAGAGGAGGAAGAATCTTCGAAGCCATATTTGCATGTTAAGAGATATGTAGATCTATTTCTTGGAGTGATTTGCTTTGCAGTGTTATGGCCTTTGTTGCTTATCATTGGGCTGGGAATAAAAATGGATTCAAGAGGGCCGGTTTTTTTTAAACATAAACGTGTCGGCCTCAACAGGAAAGTTTTTGAGATGTATAAATTCCGGACTATGTTTACAGACGTAAATCCATATGCCGTAAATCCTCTCCACACTGATGATTCCAGGATTACAAGATTGGGTAAATACTTAAGAAAAATGAGTTTGGATGAGTTACCGCAGATCATCAACGTTCTGAAAGGAGATATGTCCTTTGTTGGCCCCAGGCCAGAAATGCCCTTCATCGTAGCTGAATATAACGAATTTCACAAGGAGAGGCTCAAAGTGAAGCCCGGTATCACTGGTTTATGGCAATTAAGTGGCGACCGGAAGAAAGCAATCCATGAAAACATGGAGTATGACCTATTCTATATTAGAAACGCTTCGTTCTTTCTCGATCTGGCTATATTACTTGAAACGCTTATCTTTGCCTTCAAAGGTATTTAGAAAAAGTGGATGATAGTTAAAAGAGGGAAGACACCTAACAAATCTTTCATACTTAGAGGATTCATATGACTACATCCGCAAAGAGAACATTGATCGTCTCTTCCAGATTTGCACTTCATACCAGATTTCCCTCCGCCGCTTCCAAACCCGCCTCGAAGACCTTACCCTTTCTTCCCAAAGCTAACCGAATCCAAAGCAATGCAAACCGGATCTTTCTCGCTTTCTTGCGAAAGTGAGAAAGACGCAAGTGGAAAATACTTAGACATTACTATATACTACTTTGACTGAGCCCGGTTAACAAACAATGGCTACTTAAAGAGGGGAGATATGGAGTCATTATTAATTGAAGATGCTGCCGGTATCGGAAAATGGATTCTGATCTTAGGGTGTCCTCTGGCTGAAAGGCATTCTCTCTTCGATCCTGTTCAGAATGCTTCAGGACCAACTTTTGCAGTTTGCGCATGCTGTGAATTTCAGGAAGGGAGAGATTTCCAATTTTTTGATTCAAGTGGAGAATTCCCTATTGAGGTATTTCCTGATTTACTTAAGTGCAGTTATCTTCGCAAAGAGAAAGATTGATTCTTTGCCATAGAATTTGGCCCGGTTCTGCTTTGCGAAGGAAGATCCTATCCTGGATGAAGCCTGCCAAAGGATTGAGAAATTAAGGCCTTGACAAGTCTTTTTAACTTCCTGACTGAATTTTTCAGTCAGTTTTCCAAGGAGGTCTAACTGACTGGATTGTGACTCGCAGTCTCCGCCTTCCTCAAATTTAACAGTGCCGAAGGTATATCCACACAATACTTTAAAGACCAAATTACTCAATAACTTAAAGAGTTTAAATCCAATTGGCTAATTTCGCCTTGACGAAAACTTAAAGAAGTCGTATTCTTAGCAATTAAGCGCCTGTAGCTCAGATGGATAGAGCTACGGACTTCTAATCCGTAGGTCGGAGGTTCGAATCCTCTCAGGCGCGCCAGATAGAACGTAAGTCGTGAACCGTATTTCGTAAATCGCAACTGTTTATATACCACAGTAAATAGAAATAAGTGGTGGTGAGTGTAGCTCAGTCGGATAGAGCACTGGGTTGTGGCCCCAGTGGTCGAGGGTTCGAGTCCCTTCACTCACCCCAATGCGCCCGTAGCTCAGTTGGATAGAGCGTCGGACTTCGAAT
>Ga0315281_10004806_pt1 | contig 19512 bp, 14 predicted proteins | sample YL17G07_0_MG_FD_204540 | JGI IMG/M metagenome (GOLD analysis project Ga0315281, IMG submission 204540) | Sediment microbial communities from Yellowstone Lake, YNP, Wyoming, USA - YL17G07_0 | ecosystem: Environmental > Aquatic > Freshwater > Lake > Sediment | place: USA: Wyoming | collected... | reverse complement strand
GTTTATTTGTTGAAGAGATTAATAAAAAAATAGAAAAAAAATTCATTGACGACAATCACATGCAGGGCGCGACAAACTCGTGTAAGTGTTTTGCCTTGGTAGACAAAGATAAAGAAGTGTTCATGGTCTTATCTCTCAGGAAGCCTTTCACTAAGAAAAACGTAGATAAAATTGAAATAGCTCGTGTTTGTTGTAAGAAAAACATTCAAATAAGAGGTGGGTTTTCTAAATTAATGAAGTATGCTATAGAATTTTGTAAGGCATCTAACTATAAATCCATACTGACCTATTCTGATTGTCGTTATTCATCTGGAGTTACATACGATAAATATGGATTTTTATACAAAGGTACGTCTTCTGTTTCTTATGATTATACAGACGGGATAGATAGGTATGGTCGATTCAGGTTCCGCGCTCAACCAGGTAAGACCGAGAAGGAAGTTGCTGAAGAAAGTAAAGTATACAAAATATATGGTACTGGTAACTTCATTTGGGAACTAAATATATAACAGATGTCATTTTACAAATTTAATCCAGATGATCTGATCGATACCTTCATAAGTACATTCCCTAGACAAGTATGTAGCTACACGAGCACTACAGCAGTTGTAGACGGCACGATTGCCTTAGAAAGTCCATTTTTGACTACTACTACTTGGTCCGCCTATACAGATGACTTAACGCCTGGTCTTGCATCTACATATGGTCGCTATTCTGGCGAGACCCTTACCAAGAAAAAATATCAAGGATATTCTGAAAGACTAGGCGGATTCCTAGAATTGCGAGGACCATTTTCAGCATCGCTTAACGTTGTTGCGGCAATTTCTGGCGGGACTAATCAAGATTTATATGAATCGGTAGTGACTCTTTATAAATATTATTCCCTGCAATCTTCTGAATATTTGCTAACAGCATCTGTTGGATTCAATAGCGCTACCATACCTTCAACAGTTAGAGTAATTTCTATTCCTCAAATATATTATGAACGAGGAGTCTTGACTGGTTCATTTTCAGCATCAGAGTCAGTTGGAGCCAATACAATCAATAGATTCTACGATAATGGGCTAGGCGGGATATACTCAGGTTCTGGCGCGACAAAGTTTAAGGTTGGCAATATTTTTTATTCTGAAGGACTTGTTGTGATGCACGCATCTCAGCTAAATGCAGTTGTCGCCAGCACCACTACAACTTGTTATTTTAGAGGCGACAATACTATACCTGTAAAAATATTTCGCTGTAGGGCTCCTGCAGGCGAATTAAACTGTTCTAGCAACTCAAGCTATAGTAGGATAAGAACAGATATTAGCGCGTCCAATAGGAACGAAAGAGAAGTTAGATCCTTAATCAATACGACATATATAACTAAAGTTGGCTTATATAATAATAATTATGAACTTGTAGGCTATGCTACTATGGCGCACCCTGTACGCAAAGATGAAGATAAAAGTATACAAATAAGATTGAGGATGGATTGGTGATTATATCGGAAGGGTCTTTAAGTCATCTGCTGCCGCAGAATTAGAGTTAAATATTTGTCATGTCGCAGATCATATAAGCGGCAATAGAAAATCTGCTGGTGGATATGTTTTTTGTAAAATAAAAATAAAATAAAATGGAAAATAAATTAAAACAGCCATCAAGAGCAACTTTAAAAAAATATCGGATTTTCTCTTGAAGAATGGCATATAATAGCAGAAAAGCAAAATTTTGTATGTCAAATTTGTTTAAAGTTGCCAAAAAAATTATTCTTATGTTTTGATCATTTTCATGTAAAAAATTGGAAAAAACTTCCGTCAGCAGAACGTAAAAAATATGTTAGAGGACTCCTATGCGCATATTGCAACCTTCGCTTGCTACCTAAGCGGAGTTACGTTAGCTAAGGCTAGAAGAGTAGTTCTTTATCTAGAACAGTGGGAAGGTAAAAGACCTTGAGCAAAAACAATAAAGCGCTCCCGCCATCAGCAAGTCCTATAATTTTAAACCCATACGGCAAGCCATATTCAAAAGATGATCTTTTCGATGACGACGAGATACAAGAATTAGTTAGATCCATAGATAATTTATTTGACAACATGCCAGATCGTAAGGTAGTATGCGATTGCCGGCGCCGATGCAGTTAAAACTACTCATAGCCTTTGGTGTACAGTATATAAGCCAAGTAAAGCGTAAGCGTTAAATGGACAAGTTTAGTTTTTTGAAATCTATTTTCGGAAATGGAAAATATACAAAAGACGGACTTAACTATGCTTGTAAGGAATGTATTAAAAAATATAGTAAAAAATATTATTGTGAAAATTATAAAAAACTTTTAGAAAATAATAGAATTTGGCATCAAAATAATAAAGAAAAAGTATTTTTAAGAGCTTGTCATTATACGAATTTACAGCCGCTATGGGCACAAGAGAATTTTAGTAAAGGAAGTAAAAATGGAAAGTAATAAAATATTATTTATTCAAAATATTTTTGGATACGGGGTATATTTCAGAAATACAAAAGAGTTGGCTATATTTTGTCCATTTTGCTCTCATTATAAAAAAAAATTATTTATAAATATTGAAACGGATTTTTGGCATTGTTTTGTTTGCAATAAATCTGGTAAAAGTTTATTTGTTCTTTTAAAGGAAATAAAAGCCAATAAATCTCAGATTGCACAATATATTAATTCCTATAAAGCAAAAGGAATATATGTTTCTTTAGTTGATAAGAATAAACAAGAATATATTCCTAAATTGCCAGATGAATATGTTCCTTTATGTAGTGATACGTCAATTATTGGTAATAGATTTTTAAATTATTTAATAACAAAAAGACGAATATCAAAAGAACAAATATTACGAAATAAAATAGGCGCATGTTTTTCAGGGAAATATCAGGATCGTATTATATTGCCATCGTTTGATGCTTATGGCAATTTGAATTTTTTTACCGGCAGACACATAGACGACAATAATTATCTACCTTATTTAAACGACACAGAAGCTCCTAAAGGTTATCGTAGTAATATCATTATAAATGAATTAAATTTAGATTTCACTAAGCCTATGGTGGTAGTAGAAGGATGGTTTGATTTATTTAAATCAACGTGCAATACTGCATTATTATTAGGTAGTGAAATTTCATATAGAAGTTTATTAATTCAAACTTTAGTTAAAAATAATACGCCTGTCATTTTAGCGCTAGATCCAGATGTTTTTATTACTAAAACATTACCGTTAATGAAATTATTAATGAGATATGGTTTAGATGTGTTTAATGCCGATATATTGCCATTTAAAGATCTCGGAAGCATGACAGAAAAAGAAGGCATAAGCAGAATTGAGAATGCTGAAATTGTAAATGAGAAATTTATATTTAAACACAAACTTAGGAGCGTTGCTTGAGCGATATAAGTAAGGAAAAAAAAGACGCAAAAAGAGCACAAAAAAGAGAATATGACAAAGCATATCGTGAAGTAAATAAAGATAAAAAAAGAGAACATAACATAGCATATCGTGAAGCAAATAAAGACAAAATAAGAGAACATAGCAAAGCATATCGTGAAGCAAATAAAGACAAAATAAGAGAACATAGCAAAGCATATCGTGAAGTAAATAAAGATAAAAAAAGAGAATATAGCAAAGCATATTGTGAAGCAAATAAAGATAAAAGAGGCGCTTACTCGCGCCACCGACGACATATTGATATACATTACAGGATTTCTTGTGTTCTAAGAGGCAGAATCCGCTCAGCCATTAAGGGTAACTACAAATCTGGTTCCGCCGTTAAAGATTTGGGATGTTCTATTGTAGAATTAAGGCAGCGACTTGAAAAGCAATTTAAACCAGGAATGACTTGGGAAAATCATCGGAATACATGGCTGGCATGTAGATCACATTATCCCTCTTGCTTCGTTTGATTTAACAAATAGAGAAGAGTTTCTTAAAGCATGTCACTATACTAATCTTCAACCGTTATGGGCAAGTGAAAACCTTAGTAAAGGAGATAAAATATTATGATTATAGCACATTTATCCGACATACAAATACGTACTTTCAAGCGTCATAAAGAATTTCAAAATCATTTTGAAAATTTATATAAATCACTAAAAGAACAAAAACCAGATCTAATTGTTTTAACTGGCGATATTGTTCATCAGAAAAGTAATATTAGCCCGGATCTTGTAAATATTCTTGCAGATTTCTTAAGAACTTTATCAGAGATAGCTCCGCTTCACATGATAGCAGGCAACCATGATTGTCTAATGAATAACCTATCTAGGATGGACAGTCTAACTCCTGTTGTTAGGGCTATGCGTGATTGTAATATTCATTATTATAAGCACTCTGGTGTATATCCAGTTCACGTTCCGGGACTGTATTTTGATGGAGATACTTCCCTAAAAAACAGTAAAGATAATTATTTTAATTTTATTGTATTTTCTTGCTTAGATGATGAAAGTAAATGGATTAAAAATAAGGAACAAATACCGACAGTACATTCTAACGTAATGAATGTTGGGCTCTTTCACGGAATGGTAGTTGGTGCAGAATTACAAAATGGACAAATAGTCCAAGAGTGTCCGTATAAATTAAAACAATTTTTAGATATAACTGATTATCTTCTTCTTGGCGATATACATAAGATGCAAATTTTAGACTCTAAATATAGGGCAGCTTATGCTGGAAGTTTAATCCAGCAAAACTATAGCGAGACAGTTGAAAAAGGATATTTACTGTGGAATATAGAATCAAAAACAAAACGTTCTGTTGATTTTATTACGCTTCCTAATTTATGCCCATTTTATTCTATTTATTTAGAAAATAATTTATCAATTCCAACTGATTTAAAATTTCAAAAAGCTGCAAGAATTAGAATAGTTTCTAGAGGCTTAACTCCCACTGAAAAGAAAAAGATCATAGAAGATGTTAATCATTTTTATAGTCCTATTGATATTGATTTTTTAGAAGTAACTAATGAAGAAAAGCACGTTATTGTTTGTGATGATGCTGCAATTGAGAATCTAGAAGATTCTTTAGTGCAAGAAAAGTTAATAAAAGACTTTCTTCTTCCGCATAATTTAACTGAAGAAAAAATAGCTTCTATTTTAGAGCTAAATAAGAAATACGATACGAAAGACACAGAAGATACAATTAGGAATGTTCAATATATTATAGAAAAAATGTCGTTTTCCAATTTATTTAGTTATGGAGAAAATAATGAATTTGATTTTTCTAAGCGAAAAGGAATAGTTGGAATTTTTGGAATTAACGGCGGAGGGAAGTCGTCCCTAGCGGTAGATATTTTAAATTATACCATATTCAATAGAATATCTAAAAAAGGCGTAGTTAAGAATGATTTAATAATAAATGAAAACAAAGAAGACTGTGGCGCTTCAGTGGAAATTAAAGTTGGGAATAAGAAGTATATTATTAGTAGAGCTACGCATGTTTATTTAAAGAGTGGGAAAAATCAAGGTAAAACAGACGTAGACTTTAAGGTCATCAATGCCGACGGCAGCGAACAAGATCTAAACGGAGAGCAAAGAGATGTTACCGATACTGCAATACGAAAGATTTTTGGCAGTCCAGATGATTTTATGGCTACTTCCGTTGCTCCACAATGGCAACTACTTGGCTTTATTGATGCTGGCAGTACGGAGCGTTTAAAGCTAATTGGTAGGTATTTTGATATTGATTTATTCGAGAAGAAGCACAAATTAGCCAAAGAAGACGCTAAGGCGTTAAAGGCGAAAGTTAAATACTTAGAAGATAAGAAGCTAGAAGACTCTTCAATCCAAGATAAGTTAGAAATTGACAATATCGATCAAAAAGCTATTGAATTAAATTTAAAAGGATTAGAGATAGAAAATGAACTTAAGTTAGTTAAATTAAAGTTTGAAAAAAGAGAAAAATCCCAAGATCGATTCATAGATAAAACAAATGAGTTAGTTCGTAAGCGTCAAGCCTTAAGCGAAAAGTTAATTTATGTAAAAGGAATTATAAAAGATAAGTTAAGTTATCCTTGCGTCAAGAATTCAGACTGTTGCTTGCTGAAGGACATAGAGGAAAATACTGTAAAAAAAGGATCACTAGAGAGTGACTTGAAAGCGATAACTATACAGCAAGAAGAAAATGACAAACAATTAAGAGTCTTTAATAGCGCAAATAAGATGACAGAAGAAGAAAGGACTTTATTAACACTTAAAGCAGACGAAGAAAGAACTGCATCAGGTATTGTATCTGGCGTAATGAATAAAGCAAGAATAATATCTAAACTTGAGCGTACTAGACAAGACTTAGAAGAATTGAGTGGCTTTAAAAAAGAATATGAAATATATGATTATTTTTTATCTGCAAATTCTAAAGACGGAATATCAAAACAAATAATATCAAAAAACTTAAATATTATCAATACACAGATAAAAAAGATTTTATCTAGTGGAGTAAACTTTGATATAGAGCTAGTGTCAGAAGATGACGGAAAAGCAATAGAGATTTTATTTAAGCACGAAAGAGGAAAGCCAAGAAAAGTAGAGTTATTAAGCGGAATGGAGAAAAGTATTGCCGCATTAGTTCTTCGTGCTGCGCTAGTTATTACGACTACTCTACCCAAGAGCAATGTTTTTATTTTAGATGAGCCGTTTGGATCTTTAGATCCTGAATATAAGGACTCTGTTGCGAAAATATTAACATATTTAAAGGAATATTTTGATACGATCTATATCATTACACATGATGAATACTTTAAGGATATAGTTGATGAGTTTGTGGAAGTCGTTAGAAGTAGCGAAGGGTATTCGAAAATTGTAGAGTAGGGAGAGTTTGTGAGATTGTTTTTTGTGTCTAGTTATAATTTGTTGTTTGCTGCGTTGTTTGTGCTTGTTGTTGGGTGCGGGCGCGTTCCGCCTGGTCGGTAGAACTGTCCCGGAGCCAGTACCAGACGCAACAGAAGACGAGCAGAGCCAGGATGGATCTGGAGAAGCAAGTGAAGTTGTTGTTTCGCCGCTGCCTGATGGCGGAGCTGGAGAACAACCACAACCAGATCCAGTTGTTGTAGTAGATCCACCAGCTGTTGTAGTAGATCCACCAGTTGTAGATGACGATGGAGAACTTACATGCGAAAAGAATAAGATTTTGATTTGCCATTATCCTCCAGATAACTTAGCTAATTTTCATGAAATTTGCATAAGCGAAAGCTCAGAAGCAGATCATTTAGCGGCTGGCGATAAAGCGGGAATTTGCGAGAATGATTAGTAACTGGTGGATGATATAAAACAATGAAGTCACGGAATAAATAAGCCAGGTTTAGTTTATAAAGTAACTAGCCCAAGTCGGTAAATCTTACATAGGACAAACTACAAGAACATTAAATAGTCGTAAAAAACAACACTATTCTTCTTCGGAGAAAGGTTCTAATAAGAAAAATAAATTTATTTATTTAATAAAGGAAAATATTTTATGAAGTGGATGAAAAATTCAAAAGGAAATGAAGATTTTTTATTAACAACTGCATTTATTAGTTTCGTTGTTGTATCTGCGTGTATTATACTATCTTTATTTAAGGGATTTATTTTTAAAAATTTATCTGTTGAGATAGCAACCCCAGACAATAGTTTGTTGACATTTTATCTTACTTCTACTTTTGGTGCATATGTAGCTAGGAGATCTATGGCAGACAAGAATGATACAGAAAATAAAAAATAATAAAAAAGATTTTCTTTAAAAGAAAACAATGCTAATAGTTCGCTAAGGAGTGATAAAGGATAATATGCAAAAGTATGTAAGTATTTTTCTTGCCGTAGCGTTACGGAGTCGTATGTGTTGGATATTTCTGGAAACAACATATACATCAAAACGAAGTTAATGCATTAAATAATGAATTAGCAAAGTCGCAGCAACTTATTAAAGAAACTAAAACTGCCATATCTTCAAGAGCTTTTGAAGTAGAAAATCTTAAAGCTCAAAATAAAGATTTACAAAAGGTTATAGACAAAAAGAAAGAAGAAATATTTGCGGTAACTGATATTGCTTTGCAATGGAAGAATAGATATTTTGACATTAAGGACGCTAAACAAGAATATGTAGATGCTTCCGGAAGCCAGCCATCTTCTATATCAACTGAATGTGATATATGTTTTGGAAGTACAAGACTTAAAATAACATTTGACCAAACAAAAAATGATTTACGTATTTTTGGATTCACTATAACAAATCCAACTCAAGCACAAATTAATTTAGAGTGGCTTAAACCCCTAGCACTTCAGCTTATATTGACTAAATCTGACGATGGAGCCTATAAGGTATATTTAGATTCTAAAAATTCTGATTTTGTGCCAGTTGAATTAATGCTAAAGATAGATCCGTCTGTATTGTCCAAAAAGTGGTATGAAAAAATAAACATGATGGCTAATCTAGGACTTGGAAGTACGTTAATTGGGCAATCTTCATTAGGAGGATTAGTTTCGGCTGGTGTTGGTTATCTTATAACTCCTAAAATAAATGTAGGATTACGGACTAACGGCATTATACAATAGAGATATTCAGCTCTATGGTTCTGTTTTTGTAAACTATTATCCGTTTATGAAGGAAAAATGAGCGACATTAAAAAGAAAGAATGGGTAGATTGTGGGTCTGGTAATGGATATTGGAGGACTTTAAAAGGAGAAAACTCTTCTCGTAAAGACTTTTTTTGTCCGCTATGCACCAAAATCACCGGTACAGTGGACGATCAATGCCTTCAGGAATATCGGTTTTTGTTTGGAGTGCTACGTTATGAATGTTGAGGATCGAGTCACTCCTCTTATTGACTTAAGCAAATTTAAGAAGAAATAATTAACTTATTACCTATTTAAAAAGTCTATATATATGTGTAATATTATTTTAATAGGAGATTTTCATCAACATGACTGAAAAAAAGATTAAAGGATATAAAGACGAAGGATATAAACAGAAAGAGAATTTATATGACTCTATAGCTCAAGCGTTCACAAACTTAAAAGCTGAAAAGAGCGCTAATTCTAGCTTTATTGCAGTTGAAAACCTTAAAGGTGTAACGTTAAAGCTTATAAATAATACATTATTAAGTTTAACTTACCATAGAATTGAGATGGGAACGACTGATAGCTTAGCTCGCAATAGCGATGAAGGTAAGAACTTCATAAAAGAAATAGAAAAGGAGCTAAAGAAGAGCTTTAAAAAGCTTACCAAGAAAGCCCTTAAACTAAAGAAAGAAAAAGAAGACCAAGTAACAGATAAATATTCGCATGTACAGTCTGATACTTCTTGGATGGTTGGATCTAGCAGATATGGACACGCTAGCCAAATGGGAAGATATCTAGTGAGAGACACTATAATCTATTCCTTTGATGAAGAAACTCTTGCATAATGGCATTATTAAAATCTAAGTCTGCCTTAGTTGAAGAGCTATTAAGATGCCGGTAGAGATCCGATTTACTTCATCAATATGTATGCAAAAATTCAACATCCTGTGAAGCGGTTTAGTGCCTTTTAAATTATACCCTTTCCAGTCTGACGTACTGAACGCATATGTTAACCATAGAAAAAACATAATCGTAAAAGCGCGTCAATTACGGAATTACGACTGTAACGGCAGCTTTCGTTGCGCATTTTATCTTATTCCATCGCGACAAGAACGTTTTAATTGTTGCTACAAAACAAGAAACTGCAAAAAATATGATTCGTGTAATTAAGAATATTTTTAGATATATTCCAAAATGGATTCTTGATCTTGGTAAAATTACAGTAGATAATAGAAATTCACTAGAACTTGCAAATGGCTCTAGAGTGAAAGCAGTAACAACCTCTGCAGACGCTGGTCGTTCTGAAGCTGTTTCGTTACTTGTTATTGACGAAGCTGCACACATTCAAAATCTACAAGAAATTTGGACAGGCGTTAGTCCGACGGTAAGCACGCGGTGGTTCTGTGGTGCTTATGTCTTCTCCTAACGGCACAGGCAATACATTCCATCAACTTTACGAAGGCGCAAGAAATAATGAAAATGGCTTTAATTGTAGATTTGGAAATTATACTAATCCCAACAATATAGATGAAAAATACAACGACAGACTGCCTTGGTGGGTGCATCCAGAACATGATTTAGTTTGGTTCGAGGCAGAGTCTAGAGATAAGAGTCCTAGAGATGTAGCTCAAGAATTTTTGTGCTTTAGTGGAGATACAAGAATTGCTACTAAACATGGATTTAGAAAATTAAAAGACATTGAAATAGGAGATGAAGTTCTTACTCATAAAGGTAGGTTTAAAAAGGTACTTCAAACAAATAAAAGAAAAACGAATGAAGTTTATGAAATACAAACTTTCTTAAATAAGCAAAAAAGCTATGTAACTCAAGAGCATCCGATATTAACGTCTGACATTGAGTGGGAAAAGATAGAGGATATACATGAAAATAATCAAGTTTGTGTGTTTCCAAAGAACATTGATATAAAAAATGAAATAAAAATACTTGATATTTTTAAATTAATTAATCCTAATTTTTTTAAGTTAAAAATATGTGAAAATGATAGTAATTTATTGTATTTAAATGATAGAAGGTTTAAGACATTACATAAAAGAAATATTGAAATAGATTATTCCTTTGGTTATTTTCTTGGAATATTCTTAGCAGAAGGACACATAAATAAAAATACTATAAGCTTATCTTTTAATTATCCTAATGAAATCAATACTTGGGTTGCTAAAATTATAGAAATTAGTAAGAATAAATTTGGATTAAGTAATTTAAATATCTACAATACTTCTAAATCTCGGAACTTTAAGCTTAACTTCTGCTATTTTAGTTAAGTTCCTAAGGTTATTTTATGAGGGCAACTATGCATACGATAAGCGTTTATCTTTATTTGCTTATGAAAATGCAAGTAAGGACTTTTTAAAGGGCGTAGTTGATGGCGTTTTTATTGGAGATGGATGTATATTGGAACCCTATAATAAATCATTATCAGTTACATCAAAAGATTTAATTTATGATGCAAAATACATCCTTAATATGCTTGGAAATGGATTTGTATCTTTTAATTCTGTTCGTAAAGGCGGACTTTCAAAAATACTAGAGAGAGAAGTTAAAATAAAAGACAGCTATAAGGTAACTTGCTTAAGAACGAGAAATAAAAATATAGAAAATATTAGCGACATAGACTGTAATGTTTTAAATAAAAACTATAATTTTAGAAGTAAATATAATGAAAATGATCAATATTTTACTTCTAAAATTATACAAAAAGACTTAATAAAGAAAGAAGTAGAAGTATATAATATTAAAGTAGATGAAGATGAAAGTTATGTAACAGAACATTTTGTTGCTCACAATTGCAGCTTCAATGCATCCGGCGATACTTTTATCTTTCATGAAGATATTCTTAAAATTGAAAGACAATGTAAAGATGCAAATGAAGCCTACTCTGACGATAGAAATGTTTGGATCTGGCAGAAAGCAGAAAGAGCTGGCGTGTATTTAATTTCTTGCGATGTCAGTCGTGGCGATTCGGCAGATTACTCTGCGTTCCACGTTCTCAGGCTTGATAGTTCTCCGATTGAACAAGTCGCGGAATATAAAGGAAAAATAAGACCAGATCAACTTGGATATTTATTAGTCGCAGTAGCCAAAATGTATAATAATGCAACTATCGCACCAGAAAATAATTCAGGATGGTCTGGACAAACAATCCTTAAAATTGAAGAATCACAATATCCACATCTATATTATTCGCGTAGAAGAAAACCAAAAGAAAAAGATAGCTCACCTGTTGATCCATATTATGCCATGAATAGAAATGATTATCTTCCAGGATATTCAGTTACATCAGCAAATAGACTTCAAATGTTAGCTAAACTTGAACAATATTTAAGAATGGGTGATATAAAAATAAATTCTTTGAGGCTTATAAATGAAATAAAAACATTTGTCGTCAGAGAAGGAAATAGACCAGAAGCATTAAGAGGTTACAATGATGATCTTATTATGGCTTTAGCTGGCGGGCTATGGGTACGTGAAGAAGCCTATATGAGTACTTATAGAAGCGATGAAGTTGCTAAGGCGTTGATATCGGCAATGTCTGTATCGACCAATAAAACAAATAATATACCAGGAATGAATGCATCAACAAATTCTGGGTTTTATCAGCGTGGACAAGTGGCAGAACATATAGAGAATCAGCATAAAATTGTATTAGGTGACGGGTCAACGGAGGATATCTCGTGGTTAATCCGTTGACAAAAGTATATTATAATGTTAATTTAAGTTTAAAATTTTAAAAGGACAGAATATGGCAGATAATGAAAATAAAAAATTTGATTTGGCGGCATATTATAAAGATCTGGCACGTCTTTTTAAGTCAGGTCCAACATTTAAGCAAAGAGTGTCATCTAAAGTAGCAGCACCAGGCGAACCACATGCGCCAGTTGGCACTGCTCGTGCATTTATGAAAGATGCAAATGGCATGTATTCTAATATGATGGCTTCATATGGACAATATTGTATAGATGGAGATACTGAAGTTTGGGTAGTTGAATTATGTAAGTCTGTTACAATAAAAGAATTAAGTGAAAAATATAAAGATAAATCTTTTCATGTTTATGCTTATGATCTAGAAAATAAGAAGGTAGTTATTGCAGAAGCGATGCATGCTCGCAAGACAAAGACAGACAAGACAATTAAATTAACTTTTGATGATAATTCTTTTTTAATCTGCACTCCTGATCATAGAATATTAATGAGAGATGGTACATACAGAGAAGCACAGAATATTAAAATTACTGAGTCTATAATGCCTCTTTACAGAAAAGATATTTATAGCACTGGATATCAATTTTTAGTAGCTCCAGGACATAAAGGCGCTGTCTCTGAGCACAAGGCTGTTTGCGAATGGAAAACTGGAAGACAAAAGTTAGAAAACGAAGTTGTTCATCACATAAATCATATAAAAAATGATAATACTCCAGAAAATTTAGTTTTTATGGACGAAAAAGAACATTGCTCTATGCACGGTAAGCAAGGAGCTATAATATGGGAATCACACAGAGACCAAATTGTTGAAAAATTAAAAAAATCTTGGGACGAAAACTACGAAGAAAGATGCAAAATCAATAAAGATTCGTGGGCAGGAAGAGAAGATCGAAAAGAACTTTCAAGACAATTTGCTATTAAGCATAACGAAATATTTTGGACAGAAGAAAACAAACAAAAACATTCGGCTACATTGAGTGAAACATATAATACTCCAGAAGGCAAAAACAAACAATCAAAAAGAGCAACGGAAGCTTGGCAAAGTGGAAAATTAGTAGAGAACAAAGAATTTACTAATTATTGGATTGGAAAGAAAAGATCGCAAGAATGGAAAGATGCTCGTTCTGGTAAAGCAAATTATAATTTTAAAAATGATATAACTTTGGAAGCTATAACTGAGCACGTTATAAAAAATAACTTCGCAAGAAAAGAAACGTCCGTGTCGTTAGGTTGCAGTAATGATACGTTAGGAAGAAGATATAAAAAATTTGGATTTTCTGATTGGAATAGTTTCTGTGATCACGTTAAAAAATACAATAATCATAAATTAACTAAAATTGAAGAGCAAGATGTCAGAGACGTTTATGATTTAGAGGTTCCAGGTTATAATAATTTTGCAATTGCGTTTGACGGTAAGCCGTTGATATTTATACATAATTCTAGAATGGCACGTTACTCGGCGTATTCGGAAATGGAGTCAGAAGCTCTAGTCGCGTCAGCTCTGGATCTCCTCTCAGAAGAGACTTGCGCTAAAAATGAACATGGAAAGCTTGTAAAAATAGAATCTGAAAATCCAAAGATTAAAAATGCTTTAACTGAATTATTTGAAGATGTATTGAATATTGAATTTGAAGCTGCCACCTGGATTAGAAATATTTGCAAATATGGCGATCATTTCATGACAATCGATCATCATCCAGATTTTGGTGTTCTTGGCGTTTATCCGCTTCCGGTTAACGAGATAGAGATCGAACATGGCTATGATAAAGAAGATCCTTTGGCGTTTAGATATCGCTGGATTACGCAAGGCAATAAATCATTAGAAAAATGGCAAGTAATACATTTCAGAATGCCAGGTAATGATCAGTTTTGGCCATATGGAGCATCGGCAATTGAACCTGCAAGGAGAGCATTTCGTCAATTATGTCATGCTTCAAATACCAAAGTCCTAATAGATGGATTTGGTTATAAGTTAATAAAAGATGTTTTGCCTGGAGATAAAGTAATATCTTTTGACATAGAAAACAAAACAATTGTTAAGACAAAAGTTAAGCATTCGATTGCAATGGGTAAACAAAAAATTGTTAAAGTAAGAACCTTACATAGACAAATAGACGTTACTCCAAATCACGGATTACTTGTTTATAGCCCAAAAGAGGAAAGATTTTTATACAAACAAGCAAAAGACCTAAATGTTTCTGCTGGAAACGGTGGACATACGTCGATGATGTCTGACAAGCTTGTTTTGCCAATAGACAAATCTGGATTTGACGATATTAAATTCGAAGTTACGGACTCATCAAAATACTACGTCAAGCTTAAAGAAAAATCAAATATCTCTCGCTACGGGGTAGTTGAGAAAATTAAAGATTGTAATGCTGTTACTGGTCATAAAAATGTTCACGAGTTCCTACAAGGACGCAGGAAAATATCTTATTCAGATTTTCTGAAAGTAAAAACTGCTTTACAAATTAAAAAAGAAGATTGTGTGTTTTATTGGGAAAACAAAAAGAGACCAACCTTAATTCAACCGAAAGAAGATACGTGCCTTAATTTATCGTGGCAACCAAAAAATGTTGAAAGTTTTGTTAGATTTTTCGGTTTTATGCTTGGCGACGGATGGATAAGTAAAAAAGGAACAAATCTTGGTTTTGCCCTTGGCGTGCATCCTGAAATGAACGAAACATATGTTTCTTTATTGAGTGAGCTGTCTGAAAACAGACCGCTAATGCTTCAAGAAGCAAAAAAGTTCAGAGGCGGACAAATTAATCTTCCGTGCCAAGAATTATCAAGTATCTTCAAAGAAGCTGGTTTTATTAGTGGATTTGCAAAAAAACGCATTCCTTCTTGGGTGTTTACACTTAATCAAAAACTAAGAATTGGCTTTATTGAAGGATTGATGGACGCTGATGGCTGCGATACAGGAAAGATAGAGTTAGCTAACGAAGAACTAGTTAGTCAGTTACAACAGCTCTGCTATATTTCTGGCGTTCCTGTTGGAAAAGTGACTAAAGTTACAGGAAAAGAAAAAGTTATTGGCGGAGTAAAAACTAAATCTAAAGACAGTTTTTACTTACATTTGAATCTTAAAAATAAAGCTGAAAATAAAGAATTTATATTGGAGAACGTTGTTTCTGTAGAAGATTCAGGTGAAGATGAAACATACGATATTGAAGTTGATCATCAAACACATAATTTTACAGCTAATGGAATTATATCTCACAATACTTTAATGGAAGATGCAGTAATGTTGTATCGTATTGTACGCTCTCCAGAACGCAGAGTGTTTTATATTGGCGTTGGAAATATAGCACCACAAGACGTTCCGTCATATGTTGAAAAAGCACAAACGCAGTTGCGTAGAAATCAAGTTGTAGACGGTCAAGGTAGAGTAGATTTAAGACTTAATCCTATGAATGCGCTTGAAGACTTCTTCATTCCTATTCGTGGTGAAGGCGACGGTACGCGAATTGAAGCGCTTCCTGGCGGACAATTTGTTGGCGACATTGAAGACTTAACATACGTTAGAGATAAATTATTGGCAGCGCTTAAAATTCCTAAGGCTTATTTAGGATATGACGATGGATTAGGAAATAAATCAACTTTATGTATACAATTAAATACTAAGATACCGTTGTTGGATGGCAGAACTTTATCATTATCTGAAATTATAAAGGAATATGAAGTTGGAAAGAAAAATTATTGCTATTCCGTTGACACTGATAAAGGCAAAGTTATTCACGGTGAAATAAAATGGGCAGGACCAACAAAGAAAAATGCAAAAGTTATTCGTATTTGGCTAGATAATGGGAAATATCTAGATTGTACAGAAAATCATGTTTTAGTCTCTAGAGGCGGCACAAAAAAACAAGCGCATGAATTTAAAGTTGGTGATTCTTTGATGCCGTTATATAGAAAGCCAGGAATGAGAAATTACGAAGAAGTATATCATCCAGGACTAGATAGCTATGAATTCACGCATAAAGCAATAACGCAAAGTTCAGGAAAATATATTCAAGGAAAAGTAATTTACCATATTGATGGAGATAAGACAAACAACACTCCAGATAATCTTGATTGTTCTATGACCTGGTTAGAACACAGAAGATTTCATCAGAAACATGTCGAACTAACTTTAATGAGACCCGATGTTATTGAACAGCGCAAAAAGGACTTTGCCGATCCTAATTCCAATTTCAGTAAGTGGATTAAGAGCGACAAACATAGAAATTTAAAGTCTATACAAATGACAGGACAGTGGAAAAATAATGATTTTACTTTTCTGTCTAGCGATCAATATAAGATAGATACTTCTGAAAGAATGAAGAAAAACTGGAAAAGATCTGAATATAGAGATTTAAAAGTACAACAAAATAAAGATAGATGGAATAATCAAGATTTTAGGAAAGATCATTCTGGAGAAAATCATTGGGTAAGTAAGAAATATATTAATTATGACTTTAAGTGGTTAGTTGATTATTGTAAAGAAAATAAAATAACATCTAGGAAAGATTTTTTAAGTAAAGCGCCTATTGGTTCTAGATTCTTAGATAAACTACTTAAGGCAAATTGCGATGGAAAGTGGAGAAATTTTGCTAGAAATTATTTAAATTGTAGAATAAATCATAAAATTGTTAAAATTGAAGAATTAAATGACTCTGTAGATGTTGGTTGTTTAACAATTGATAATGAATTTCACAATTTCGCTATAGATTCCGGTATTTTTATAGGAAATTCGCAGATCGACACTAGGTTTGCAAGAACAATTCAAAAGATTCAGCGCGTCTTAACGCAAGAATTAAATAAAATTGCTATTATTCATCTCTACTCTATGGGATTTAGAGGCGATGAATTAATTAATTTTAATATCAAAATGGCAAATCCATCTATGATTGCAGAGCTTCAAAGCCTTGAGCTATGGAGAACTAAGTTCGAAGTTGCGTCATTGGCTCAGTCAGGGCAAGAAGGGGCTACGTTTGATAGTTATTTCGTCTATAAGAATATATTTAAGCTTTCAGACGAAGAAATTCAAGGAATAGAAGAAGGTAAAAGACGCGACAAGTTGTTTCAGGCAGGCATGGAAGGTGTTATGGGTGCTCCAATAGAACAAGCCCCAGAAGCTGGTGCTGCGCCCGTTGATCCAGTCGCTCAGCCTGTTAATGGAGCGCCACCAGATCCAGGGTTGCCTCCTCCTCCAGGAGAAGAGACTGGTGCTCCAGTGGAGTCCGCTAAAGATCCAAATACGCAATCTGCTGCGCCAAGTGAGCTAATAAATCCTGGTCATTCAAATTCGCATAAGCAACATGCGTTACCTAATTTATCTCAGCACGCTACCAACACCAAGAAGACATCTTTAGATCCACAAAGAGGGTATAGTGAACTAATGAGAGCTATTAAAGCTCCTTTTGGTGAAGAAGTAGACAAATATAGTACAACTGATGAAAATCTTAACAAAAAGATATCACAGTTAAAGCGTTTTGCTGAAGATCTAGAAAATATACCAGATCTTAACCGTTCAAAAACGAAAAAGGTATTTAATGATTAAAAATTTATAATTATCAAGTGAGGAATTATAAATTTTTATAATCTTATGAAACGCCAAAACAAGAAACGTAATTCAATTCTGCTTTTTGAAATGCTAGTTCGTCATATCTCTAAATGTTTAATTGACGATAAACAGCAAGAAGCTATAAAAACATTAGCAATCTCTAAGAAATTTTTTGCTGAAGGTACTCCCTTAAGAAATGAATTAAACTTATTCAAATCTGTTTTGTCTTCCAAGTCCGTTTCTAGAGATGCTATGACGAAAATCATAGAATATGCTTGCAAGTCTGCAGGACTTATGAATCCTCGTCTTATTGATGAAGAAAAGAGTAAATTAATTAAAGAAATTAACTATAACCTTGATGATAAAGTTTACAACTATAAGATTCCAAAGTACATGGATTGCTCGTCTTTGCAAATGCTTTTTAATGATCGTAGAAATAAAAATAAAAAACTTGATGAAGTTTTTAAAATTAAGGTTAAAGACGCATTGATAACTCGTTTAATGGAAAGTAAAGAACTAAGCACTACCACTACAGTAAATCCAAAATACAACAATACAGTCTATAAAATGCTTGTAAGCAAGTTTCATGAAAAATATTCTTCTTCTTTGACGGAAAATCAAAAGAAATTCTTAATTCAGTATACTGCAAATTTAATGTCGGAAGATAGCAAAGTATTTAATGAGTTTATAAAAAAAGAAAACGTCAGAATTATACGCTCTTTGAAGGAAATTAAAGATCCTAAAGTAATTAAAGATAAGGAATTAATGATTAAAATTAAAGAATGTTCAGAAAAATATCAAAAAGATTTATTAGTTGAGTCTTTGAATGATGAAAAATTTGTTTTAGGGTTTTTGCAATATATTGCTCTTGCAGATGAAATAAGTAAATAACTATGAAAAACACAAAAGAAAGCTCTATAGCTGCTGGAATTAAAGGAGTGCAAGCTCCTGCTGGATCTATGGTTCGTCGTAAATTATCCGAGGCTGATTATTTTGAAGCTCTAGCGGCATATTGCGAAGTTACCGGAGAAGATCTTGAAGAAGTCGTTAGAAAGAAAGGTGATTTTTGGGCAATTTATGACGACAAGACAAAAGTTGAAAGAGGGGTCTTTCAAAAGCGCTCTGATGCCTGGAGAAGACAAAGAGAATTGCGCTTACAAGCAAAGAATAAGAGAATAAGTAAAAAGAAAAATAAAGGAAACAAACCTGTAGTTCCTGTAAAGGCAAAGCAGTCGCCACTTGCCAAAGCAGCAGGTAAGTCTAAGTTATCTCCAAAAGCAAAAAAATCTCCAAGATTAACTAAAGAAGGATTCTTGAATGCTTTTAAGAATAGAATGAGAACTCTTCTTTCTGAAGGAAGCGCTCTTTCTTATGTATTTGAACAATCTCCAATCTCAAAAGACAGTGTTTATTGGGAAAATTTTCTAGAAAGACTTTCTCAGCAAACAATTGTTTCCGATCCAGATCTAAAAGCAATTCTTCAGGATATGGCAAAATCTGAAGTGCTGGTATTAGTTAAAGCAGTTTCTGCGATTAAAAGAATTCTAGCTCAGTCCGGCGAATTCGTCGTCAATCAAGGAAAAGTCGATCAGGATGATGCTGGTGATTTATTATTAAATTTTGATGTTACTGGCGGCGGCGTTCAAGGTAAGTTAACTTTTGGTGTAAAAATTGACAATGCAAGACCGTTGATTCAATTTCCAGAAGAAACAACTACGAAATTAAA
>Ga0315281_10004805_pt1 | contig 19522 bp, 21 predicted proteins | sample YL17G07_0_MG_FD_204540 | JGI IMG/M metagenome (GOLD analysis project Ga0315281, IMG submission 204540) | Sediment microbial communities from Yellowstone Lake, YNP, Wyoming, USA - YL17G07_0 | ecosystem: Environmental > Aquatic > Freshwater > Lake > Sediment | place: USA: Wyoming | collected... | reverse complement strand
TTCAAGGCTATACTCCTTTCCTCGGTTTGGTTTACCAACTTGCCAGCTGGTTTCAAATCGAGAAAGAGTATAGCCTATTTGTTTGGGCTTAGCTACTTTCTACAATATAGCAAGCTTTTGCGGCCAATCTGAGCAGTTGCATTACTTTAGCGTTTATTTATTTTACGAACCCCAAGGCGATCGAAACCGGCAGGGCCGCATATCCCAGGAACAGGACCACGGACGCGGCCAAACCCGCTTTTATGAAAACCGGGAGCGTGCGGTCATTGTTCATGCCCCAGGTCTGGAACGAGCTCTGGATGCCGTGCATCAGATGGAGCAGCAAAGACGCCACTCCCGCCAGGTAGATGCATACGAACCACGGGCTCTGGAAGCTCCGCACCATCATCATGAGCACGTCCGGCCGGTTCAGCGCGTCGGGATGCCGCAGTGCGGCGAGTGCAGGGTCGATGACCTGGAGCGTGAAGTGCATGATATGAAAAAGGAGGAATATGCCGATACCGAGGCCGGTCCAGATCATGTTTCTACCGGCAAAGGTGGCGCTTACGTCTGATGTCACTGCATAGCCCCGGGGTTTCGAGCGTTGGTTCTCAAGCTTGAGGACGACGCCGTACCAGGCGTGGAGTATCAGAGAGAGGAAGAGAAGGAAGCGGGAAGACCAGAGCACGATAACGAAGGGCCAGTGGTGCAGGCCATCAGCATAGGCGTTGATAACGCCGGCGTAGAGCGTAGAGTTCCCGAGCACGTGGGCGGCCACATAGAAGGCCATGAACTGGCCCGTGAGCGCCATGAGAAGTTTTTTGCCGACGGTGGATGTGGGGAACATGACTGCTCCTTCCGCAATACTGTTATTATACTTGAACTATCAGGGCAGTCAAGCGAGATTCGGGGAGGGAGATTGCGAAGCAATTGCATTCCTGTACGATTGCATCGCTGGTCTTGATGGGTTGCGGATAGAGATGCACCCTTCGCAGCGAATCAGTTTTTCATGACCAGAGCCCTATTCCACAATACGGACAGCGCCATCGGGATAGGTCGTGATCGTGGTCTTAAGCGGTTCTGGAGAGTCTGCCAGATAGATATATTCTGTCCGCACCAGTTCCTGCCGGGAATCATTGGCCTTGTACATGCGCGTCAAAGCGAGCCGGTCGCGGGCATCGTATGCATACGTGGTATAAGCGACGACCTGCTCCTGCTTTCCAACCACCACCTTGCCCACTTCTTCCGCAGTCGTCCGGATGCCGTCCGCAACGCCGATGATAAACCCGCCGGCAGTGCCGATCACCATCGGCGCAATAACGAATGCAAGAGTAACGCCGTGTTCATCGCGGCCTCTTCCCATCGTTCCCCCATACGACACCATATTGCCAGTTACCAGCGTGTTCCGTGCGCCCCACTGAAAACCACTACCGGTCCACTCATAAACGACCTTAAAAGGCTTCGTAAAATCGTTGTCAGTTCCGGCCACGACGATGTCGTAGGATGTCGTCGGCCGTCCGTTCATGAGTTGCGCAATGGTAAACTGGTCCCCTGCACGACTCGGCCGCTTGACCAATTGATGCAAGAACAGGGGCAGGCCCTTGCGATCGTATTCTATTTGACGCACCAGGACCTCTTTGCAGCCGGTTACAGCACGCTGGTCGTCGAGCTTCATCTGCCTGGTGGCGCACCCGGCGAAAATTAATGATAAACAGAGAAGGTGAGCAATTGTTCGATAAAGCATGGTAAACCTCGAAGTGTCTTTGGATCAGTCAGAGCGTGCATTACGTATAATTCAGGCTTGGCGGGCGTATCAAAGTTCGACCTGTATGACTCGAATGAACGCGCGGCTGACCCGCCGGGCGCGTCAGCGCCCGGACGGAGTCAAGCCGCGCGTTAAGATCATCTATTGTTTCTTTTTGAAATCGGCGGTGATCCCGAGTTCTTTCACTCGCTGGGCGGCAAGGCTTTCAAGTCTTCTTGCTTGCGTTAGAAGGGTTCGTCGAAGTCCATCGGAAACATCACGCTCGCTGATGACACGAGCAAGATTGGCAATTGTTGTGGCTCGTCTTGCGATTCGGATATCAGGATGTTTTCGTTGAATGTAAATTGCTTCGGGGATGATGCGTTGCTTGTATGATTTGGGAAGTTTAATTTCGCTTCGCGGCGCCATCTCTTTTTCGTTCAACACGGCGCCAAGCGCGGATTCTCTCAAGACCTTTTGAAAAACGGTGTATTCAGCGCGATCCAAAAGTGCCTTTTTCTCTTTTTTGAGCAGACCGTCCATAAGATCATCGAGCGGCCATACTTCAATATATGCTACCTCGAAAGGATCGAGCACGTTCATCGCGACGGCGTCGGTTCTCTGATTCGTCAGGTGTCTGCTGACTCTGCCGCTGAGTTTTGCAGCAGAAACTAAATTATGGCCAATTAAGTTCATAGTCGGTGACTTTCATTTTGCGACATGCCTTTGAAATCGCTTTCTCCGCTTTTTCCTGGTCAGAGATTAACAGCTCCACAGCATACCCGCCACCAGCAAATAGAGAGGTACCGCTGCCAATTACCCGTCCACAACGCGCTGTTTCGAGACAATCGTCAATAGCTGTCACAACCTCTGGTTTGCGTTCCCACGGAATTCCACTTAAGAAATACATGACAACTTCAGTCATTCTTGTATGTTTGTGAGCCATGAAATTCGTACCTCCTTTCTTTCGATTCTAGCAAAGTCCAAATCGCTCCGCAATGGATTTCTAATGACGCTGTGAAACGGAACTTCTGCAAAGTTACGTACCAGCACTAAATAAAATTTATCCGCCAATTCATCAGCCATCGCATACTCAAGGTCGGTCATTTGAACCTGTCCGCAACGGTTTCGCATTCCCTTGACTTCCACAGCTGAGAACGAGTCGTTTTTTGTAGTGGTCATCTTGAAATCGAAGCCACAACCCCATTGGGTAGTATCCGTAAGCTGACATGCATCGAATTCGGGCATTTGCGAATAATTTGAGCGGAAATATTCTTCCGCTGCTCTGCCTGTAATTAAACGCTTAGCAAATGATGAGTCGGCACCCTCATTGTACTTCTTCAATACTTTTGATATTTCAGGAAGCTGGACCAATTCTTGATCAGGGTAAAGGAAGCTCTTAATAAGATCGCCGAGATCAGAAAGGCTGAATCGTTTATACAAATCCTTGATGCGTTTACAGTGATCCCGAAGAGGTCGCTGATGCCAGCCTTTGCGAGTATTGGGGAAGAAGGGGTCTAACTCATCGCGATAATTCTTAATAGATGCTGGCTTGGCATGTAAGCTGAGACCGAGAGTGTTAAACGCTTCTGTGAAACTCTGAAAGCCAAGATATACCAGTGCCGCTTGATCATATTTAGAAAGAAAAAGACCACAGATAATTTGCTTATCCCGACTAGAGATGTTGTCCATTTGGACCCGCATAGTCATGCCGCTTTGAGCAGTGGCCGCAACTGGGATTGACAGAATGACGGCGTTTCAGATATACGATCGGCCTTTCGTTTCCTGCGTTTTCCTATAAGAAAAAGTCGTTGTCTGCTTTGCGGCACGAATAAAGAAGCGTCGATATTAACGGCGTCAACCGCATATCCTAAGTCGTTCAGCGCAAGGCAAGCGTCTCTGAAATCATTTCCATCGTGAGAAGCTAGAAATCCTGCGACATTCTCAAGCATAACTAGCGGAGGACGCCGATTCCTCATCCCTTTAAGCGCATTCACGAATCCCCAAAACGCGCCGGAATGTTGGCCCGCTAAGCCGCGGCGCGCGCCTGCAAGGGAAAGGTCATTGCAGGGAAAAGACGCTGTTGCCAGCGCAACGCTTGGAATGTCATTAGGGGCCAATTCATGAACATCGCCTAGATGGAAATACGCCTCGTCATCTGTGAAATGGCCGCGATACATCTTCATCTTGTCTTCTTCGATGTCATTCGCCCATACTGTTTTCCAGCCGGCTTGTTCAAGGCCCAACCGCATGAGTCCAATGCCGGCGAAAAACTCTGCTACTGTTTTATCATGCTTCATGTCAGCCTATCGCTTTCCTTAAACGCGCAACAGTTGATGGTTTCGCAACCGCATCTTCCCATATTCTAACTACTTTCCAGCCCTTATCTCTGAGAGTTCGCGTTACAAGCTTGTCGCGAGCCACATTGCGGCTTATCTTGTTCAACCAGTAATCGCGATTATTTTGAGGCACTCTGCATTTCTTGGGATGTTCATGCCAGAAGCACCCATCGACGAATACGGCTACTTTCCTGCCAGGAAACGCAAAATCGGGTTTGCCAAAAATAGGGTAGTGTCTGCGCCAGCCTACAATTTTGGACTTGCGAAGAACGGCGACCAATATCTGTTCCGTTGATCTATTTCCAGTGGATTTGACCTGAGCCATTATCCACGAACGCTTCTTCGTGCTGAAGGTATCCATGCCAACATGCACCTTGTCCGCAATAATATCTGATGAACTTTATCAGACTCTTTCAGCCATTTCAAGCAATTTATGGACGCTTTCTGAACAGATTAACCATGTTATTGATTGGACGAAATCTGTTATATACATATATGGACCGTATGGGGTCAGACTTAAAGATTGAGTTACTTGTTCTTTCTTTAAAGCTGCGGCCACTGCTTCTACTTATTTTCGAACATCCTTGCTCCTCCGGAGATAAACAGTCGTTGGGGAGGTTGATGCATATAGTGCGAAAAATTAGTCAGCGACACGACAGTATCATTTATTGCTTGTCATCGGATTGCTTTCTTATAAGCCTCGTTGTCTCTTCATAAATCGTACTGCGCGGGCCGAGGGCAACCACCTCGATTTCTTTCGCCGTTACGCGATAGACAATTCTGAATTTGCCGACCCTGAAGCTTCGATAGCCTGCCAACTCGCGCTGGAGCGGTTTACCTTCGCCCGGCTGCATGCGTATCTGATCGAGGGCATTATGAATCCGCTTCTTCACTGCCGGATGCAGAGACCGGAGGTATGCTGCGATTTCTTCCGTGGTGCGGACTGACGGAGAATTCTCATCGCCGGGGATTATCCTTTCAGCCCCGTAATATCCCCGGTCCGATGGTACACCTTTCCCTTTTTCTTTACGTCCTTGATGCCGCGATGAATTTCCCGGGTGAATTCCTTGTTCCCAAGAATTTCCATCGTCTCCTTCCAGCCCTCGAATTCCTCGGGACTCATGATGATGGCGGCCGCATGACCGTTTCTCGTGACCGTTATTTCCTCATGGGTCGTGCGAAGCTGTTCAACCAGCTTGCTCAGGTTGTTCTTTACTTCCGAAAGGGGCAATACCTTCATGGGACCTCCAAGTTATACACCGCCTTCGGTCATTTTCCCCGGGTCGAGTAATCGGTCCAGTTCCTCTTTCGACAAATCCGTCATCTCCGCAGCGACTTCCTTCAACGATCTGTTTTCAGCATAGGCTTTCTTCGCGATCTGTGCCGCTTTGTCGTAGCCGATGACCGGGTTCAGGGCCGTCACGAGGATAGGGTTCTTGTCCACCAGCCCGGCGATGCGTTCGCGGTCCACCGTGAAACCGGCAACGGCGTTGTCCGCCAGCAGGCGCGAGGCGTTTCCGAGGACCGTGATGGACTGGAGCAGGTTGTGAGCGATGACCGGCATCATGACGTTCAGCTCGAAGTTGCCGTGGGAGTTGCTCAGGGTAATGGCCGCGTCGTTGCCCGTCACCTGAGCACAGACCATCATCATCATTTCGCACATCACCGGGTTGACCTTCCCCGGCATGATGCTGGACCCCGGCTGAAGAGAAGGAAGGGCGATCTCTCCCAGTCCCGCAATCGGGCCGCTGTTCATCCAGCGCAGGTCATTGGCCATTTTTATGAAAGAAGAGGCCGTTGTCTTCAGCTGGCCTGAAAGTTCTACCGCGCTGTCCAGGGTCGCCTGGGCCGCGAAATGGTTGTCTGCTTCCACAAAAGGAAGCCCGGTGCGGCCGGCAAGCCGGTTGGCGACGATCTTGCCGAATTCCTTCGGCGCGTTGACGCCCGTGCCCACGGCCGTACCGCCGATGGCAAGTTTGGCCAGGCGGGGCAGCGTCGATTCGATCCGCTCGATGCTCTGCCCGACCTGGTATGCCCAGCCGCCGAGTTCCTGGCTTACGCGTATTGGCATTGCGTCCATCAAGTGCGTGCGGCCGGTCTTTACAACGTCCTGGAATTCAACTTCGCGTTTTTTGAGCGTGCCATGGAGATGCCGCAATCCGGGCAGGAGAGTTTCGTTTACTTCGAGATAGGCGCTCACGTGGATGGCGGCGGGAATAACATCATTCGACGACTGGCCCATATTCACGTGATTGTTCGGATGCACGGGACCGGTGCCGGGGATCTGCGTTGCCCGGGTGGCGATCACCTCGTTGGCATTCATGTTCGTGGACGTGCCGGAACCGGTTTGAAAGATGTCGAGGGGAAATTGAGCGTCCCAGAGTCCGTCGGCCACTTCAAGTCCCGCCTGATGGATTGCCTGGGCGAGCGTTGCGTCCATCAGCCCCAGCCCGGCATTCACTTCCACGGCAACGGCCTTGATCAGCCCGAGAGAGCGGATAAAGGCCCGGGGGAACCGGATGCCGCTTACGGGAAAGTTTTCCACGGCGCGCTGGGTCTGGGCGCCATAGAGAGCGTCCACAGGGACCTTAACTTCTCCGAGGGAGTCTTTTTCGATGCGATATTCCGTCATAGGGCCTCTGAACTCAGATTAGGATTAAAATAGCGACTGGATTTTATTATTATACATACTCTGAATAATATTTGCACCGGGATTTTTAGTTGATGATCCCGCAAAAAACGAGGTATACCACCGGCAGGTTGACCATCGGCAGCAGAGCGGATATAATGAACTCATAAGGAGAAACGACATGGATAACCTGTGCAAGCCGGGCGCCAGCTGCAGTCCCAGTTACAGCATCACCATCCGGGTGGAGATCGAGAACCGGATAGGCATGTTCGCGCGTATTGCCACGGCCATCTCCGGAGCGGGCGGCGACCTCGGTTCCGTGGACATCGTGCGTGTGGAGAAGGGCAAGATCATCCGGGACATCACCGTGAACGCCCACGATGAGAAGCATGAACAGGCCATTATAAAGGCCATCAAGACCCTGCCGGGAGTGAAGGTTGCGCGGAGTTCGGACCGGACCTTCCTTTCCCATGAAGGGGGCAAAATAGCGATCAGCAACAAACTGCCGGTGCGCGATCAGAGCGATCTTTCAAAAGTCTATACGCCCGGCGTGGCCCGGGTCTGCATGGATATCTTTCGCCACAAGGAGCACGCCTACCGGTACACGATCAAGGGAAATGCCGTGGCCATAATCTCCGACGGCACCGCGGTCCTCGGCCTCGGCGACATAGGGCCTGAAGCGGCGTTGCCGGTCATGGAAGGCAAGGCCATGCTGTTCAAGGAATTCGCCGGTATCGACGCGTTCCCGATCGTGCTCGCAACAAAAAATGTGGAAGAGATCATCGCAACGGTGAAGAACATCGCCCCCGCTTTTGGAGGGATCAACCTGGAGGACCTTTCCGCGCCGCACTGCTTCGAGGTCGAAAGCCGGCTCAGGAAGATGCTCGATATCCCCGTGTTCCATGACGACCAGCACGGCACGGCAGTGGTCGTCCTTGCCGCGCTCATCAATGTTTCACGACTATTTAAACGAAACCTGAAAAAGTTCAGGATCGTGGTCGTCGGCGCGGGCGCCGCGGGCACTGCGGTGACGAATATCCTGCTCGCGTCAGGAGTCAAAGACATCACGGTCTGTGACAAGACGGGAATTCTCTACGCAGGGCGGAAGCAGGACATGGACCCGTACCGGAGGCGGCTCGCAAAAGCGACCAACCTCCGCATGCTGAAAGGCCCCATTGCCGTTGCCATGAAGGGGGCCGATGTGTTCATCGGCGTGTCGGCGCCGAACGTCATCACCGCAAACGAGGTCCGCACCATGGCGAAGGACCCCGTCGTGTTCGCCCTGGCCAATCCCGACCCCGAGATCGCGCCGGAAGAAGCGCTGCCGCTCGTGCGGGTCATGGCAACGGGAAGGTCCGATTACCCGAACCAGATCAATAATATGCTGGGCTTTCCCGGAATTTTCCGGGGGCTGCTCGATGTGCGCGCAACGGGCGTGAACGAGGCGGTCAAGCTTGCAGCGGCAAAAGCCATTGCCCACACCGTTGCCGCGGAAGAGCTCCATGAGGACTATATTATCCCGAGCATTTTCGACCGGAGTGTGGTAACCTCCGTTGCCGCCGCAGTGTCCGAGGCGGCGAGGAAAACCGGGCTGGCGGATTAAAACAGTGCGGAGTTGCGAGTGCGGAGTTCGGAGTGTCACGACGTAGAACAAATTCTAACTACATACTCCGAACTCCGCACTCCACACTCCGAACTGTTTTTAAGGAGGGGGTAAAGCATGAACCGCAACCACGACCGCTTGCACCGCGATGAGACCGATCTGCGCAGTCTCGGCATGACGGAGCTGCAGACGATCTACGCCGATCTTGATCTGTCGCAGGAGGAGCTGGGTCTGCTGTCCGCGCCGCGCCGGTCCTTCAGCGTCAGCTTCCCGGTGAAACTCACGACGGGCAAGACGCAGATGTTCTCCGGTTTTCGCGTGCAATATAACGACGCTCGCGGGCCGGCCAAGGGCGGCATCCGTTTCCATCCCGAGATGGACCTGGAGCATACCAGCGAACTCGCTTTTCTCATGGCGCTCAAATGCGCGGTGGTGAATATTCCTTTTGGTGGCGCAAAAGGCGGCGTGGTCGTCGATCCTACGGGCCTTTCCCGGCGCGACCTCGAACTGGTGACGCGCGGATACATCCGGGCCATCGCGGACTACATCGGCCCCTTCAAGGACATTCCCGCGCCCGACGTGTACACCGACGAGCAGATCATGGCCTGGATCCTCGATGAATATGAACGGATCAAACGGGAGCATGTGCCTGCCGTGGTCACGGGCAAACCGCCTGAGCTGGGCGGCATTGTGGCGCGGCGGTACTCAACGGCCCTGGGCGGCATCCATGTGCTCGAGCAGGCATTGAAGGAGCTGAACAGGGAGCCCCGTGGTCTGCGCGTCGCGATCCAGGGTTTTGGGAACGTCGGAGAAAACGCCGCGAGCCTGTTTCATGCCCGGGGCTATACGATCGTCGGCGTGAGCGACGTGAAGGGCGCAATTCTGAGTCCCGCCGGACTTGATATCCCCGCGGTGATCGCACACAGGAATGAAACCGGAAGCGTGGCCGGCTTCCCCGGAGCGAGGGAGGCGACCAACGCGGCATTGCTTACGGCAGACTGCGACGTTCTCGTGCCCGCGGCCCTGTCCAACCAGCTCGACGCGTACAACGCAAAAGACGTGAAGGCGAAGATCATCCTTGAACTTGCCAACGCGCCGACCACCGCGGCCGCTGATGAGATCTTTTTCAGCCGCGAGGTGCTGCTCATTCCGGACATTCTGGCGAACGCGGGAGGAGTGGTCGTGAGCTATTTCGAGTGGAGCCAGAACCTGAGCAACGACACCTGGCCCGAGGAAAAGGTGCTCGAAAAACTGAAACAGATCATGATGACCGCATACAGCGACGTGAGCGGCCGCTGCCGGGAAACGCGCTGCCGGATGCGCAAGGCCGCGTACGAGCTTGCGGTCAAGCGGATTCTTCATGCGGAAAAATTGCGGGGAAATGTATGACCTCTGCAAAACAAGAGGTTGTTCTCATGCAGGCCATAAAGACGGTCAGCGCGTTGCACTATTCACGCTTTTAAATACGATCAGCCCGATATTGAATAAAGAAGAAAGGCGGCAGAGTAACACTCATGATCTCTTATCCCGTAATAGACCCGGAAATCGTCCGCTTCGGACCGGTGGCCGTCCGGTGGTACGGTGTTATGTACCTGGTCGGGTTTGCCTCATCCTATGCCCTCGTTAGAGCGCAGATAAAAAAGCAAGGCCTTGCACTGAGCAGTGATTTTCTCGATTCATTCTATACCTCAATTATCCTCGGGCTGGTGATCGGCGCGCGCCTGGGGTACGTGCTGTTTTACGACCTGTCCGCCTATCTCAATCATCCTTCGAACATTATTGCCGTCTGGCAGGGAGGGATGTCCTTTCACGGAGGACTCATCGGGAGCGTGGTCGCCGGGGTCTGGTGCTGTAAAAAGTTTAAAGTGGATTCCTGGCTCGTGGCGGACCTTGTTATCGTGACCGCGCCGATCGGACTTGGAATGGGCAGGATTGGCAACTTCATCAATGGTGAACTCTTTGGGAGAGTTACGGACGTGCCGTGGGGGATGGTCTTTCCGAACGGAGGCCCGTTTCCGCGCCACCCGTCACAGCTTTACGAGTTTTTTCTTGAGGGTGTCGTGCTTTTCAGTGTTTTGTGGATCATGAAAAGCAGGATGCGGGGGAACGGCGGACTCTCATCGCTTTTTGTCATCCTGTACGGTGCGATCAGATTTACCGTGGAGTTTTTCAGGGAGCCCGACGCGCAACTCGGTTTTGTTGCCGGGCCCTTCACGATGGGACAGGTGCTGAGCGCATGCATGGTGCTGGCCGGGATTGGTTTGCTTTTCATGCTGCGAAAGGTGCCTGCTTCAAAAGCCAAGTCCTGAGCATTGAGACCGCGTTTGTCGCAGGAATAAACTCATACCCTTGTCAGTGTCGGAACGGGTCTGAATAAAAAAACCGGTGGGATTTTCTCCGCCGGTTTTGACTGCGCAATAGCAACTCTTACCTTATCCGCCGAGGTAGCCGCCGGGGAAGTCCGGTCCGGTGATGTTATCGGGCGGCCGTACCGAAACGTCGCTTTCCACTTCCGTTCTGTGCCCTTTCGCGGCTTTCCAGTCAAAGGCGGAGCCCTTTTCAAGCACCTGGAGCTTCCAGTCGACATACTCCGCAATCTCTATCAGATGCCGGTCCTGGGTCAGTAATTCCTTGCTGTCTTTGCCATAGGTCTTTGCAAGCTCTTCGCGCAGCACGTATATTTTCAGCTTGATCCCTTCAAGTACTTTGTATACTTCCTCGAAGTAGATCTTTTCTTTTAATTCTCTTGCGGTTGCCATAATGGGCCTCCTTGGTGAAACATTTTTCCAGGGACATTTGCCTGAGGATTAACAGGACTTATTGTATCCTCATTTATGATTAAAGTATAGCTCGATTACCGGGAGAGTCAAGGATTCATTGCGGAGTGCGGAATGCGGAATGGGATCAAAGACAAAAGACAAAGTAAAGTTAGGATTACGGCCGTTTCGGTTTGCTCAGGACGTTTCTTTGGTATTTCAGATACAATTCCTCGACTTTGCTTCTCGCCCAGGGAGTCCTTCTCAGGAATTGCAGGCTGGATTTGATGCTGGGGTCATTCGTAAAGCATCTGATCTTGATGATCTGGCCCATTTTCTCCCACCCGTGATGCTCCACCAGCTGGGTAAGTATCGCTTCCAGCGTGATGCCGTGAAGAGGGTCCCTGGATTTTTGTTCAGTCATGGGACTGCCTTCCTGAGTAGTCTTGAGGGTTGAATGCCGGACGCATATGAACAACGAAAGTGTATCAGAAAAAGACGATAATGTAAAAGTAAATTGCTCCGGCTGGCCGGATGTAATCTGCGAAACCATGGATTCGTGATTCTTGATTCTTGGTGCTGCTTACCTTTTTCCCGTTGACCTTAAGAATAACGTCGTCCTCGCAATAATTTCCCTGCATCAAGGTTATCACGGACCCAATCCGCATTTTCACTTTCATTTTGGGAGAATGTGGTATACTATGGGTTCTCAGCGTGGTAAAAAGGCGTCTTTAAAGGCTGGAAAGAGCACCGGGTGTCCTATCCCGATATCGCGCAGGCCGGTTGCGCCCGAGGGGAAGTCGCATGAAAACGAAGAAAAATCTCATCATTATAGGCGATCGCGTTCTCATCGATCCGGACGAACAGATGGACAAAACAGCCTCGGGCCTCTATCTTCCCGCCACGGTCAAGGAAAAGGAAAAGATCTCCGGCGGGCATGTGAAAAAAACGGGGCCGGGCTACGCGATTCAGGACACGGCGCCGGACGAATCCTGGAGCACGGGCAAGAAGGAAGCGAAATACCTGCCCCTTCAGGCGGTGGAAGGCGACTACGCCATCTTCCTCAAGGATGCCGCCATGGAGATAGAATTTGAGGAAAAGAAATATCTCATTGTCCCGCATTCGGCGATTCTCGCGCTCGTACGAACGGAACTCTACGAGGAAGGCTGATCCTCAGCTCGCAACCGCTCTCCGCTTCATCGGCCTCCGGCGCTTCGTTCCTTCCAAAACCTTTCCAATAGTGCTAAAATATGTCTGACAGAGAGACTGACGACTGACATATCCTAAGAGAGATCCTTATTGTCCTGATTTGTTGTTTGTGCAGACAAAGAGGTGGAGTTCATGAAAAGAAGCCTTACGTACAAGATCCTGGAGTCCCATCTGGTGGAGGGGGAATTGATTCCCGGCAGCGAGATCGCCATCTTGATCGACCAAACCCTGCTGCAGGATGCAACGGGAACGCTCGCGATGCTCGAATTCGAGGCCCTCGGGCTCGACCGGGTCAAGGTGGGCCTTGCGGCCCAGTACGTGGACCACAACCTGCTTCAGACAGACAATAAGAGCGCCGACGACCACAAATTTCTCCAGACCGCCGCGGCGAAATACGGCGTTCATTTCAGCAAACCGGGCAACGGCGTATCGCACCAGGTCCACATGGAGCGCTTCGGCGCACCGGGCAAGACGCTTCTGGGATCGGACAGCCATACTCCGGGCGCGGCGGGCATCTCGATGCTCGGCATCGGCGCGGGCGGGCTCGATGTGGCCCTGGCCATGGCCGGGCATCCCTATCATTTTCCCTGCCCCCTGGTGCTCGGCGTGAAGCTTAGTGGCAGGCTGCCTGACTGGGTGAGCGCCAAGGATGTGATCCTCGAGATGCTCAGGCGCTACAACGTGAAGGGGTGCGCGGGCAAGATCATAGAATATTACGGGCCGGGAGTAAAAACGCTTTCCGCCACGGACCGGGAAACGATCGGCAACATGGGCACCGAGACAGGGGCGACGACATCCGTCTTCCCGTCCGACGAGCGCACGAGGGAATATCTGACGGCACAGGGGCGCGGCGATGCCTGGGCACCTCTTGCAGGAGACGAGGATGCACACTATGACGAGAACGTAGAGATAGACCTGTCTACGCTTGTACCGCTTATTGCAAAACCGTCATCGCCGGGCAACGTGGTGCCGGTGCGTGAAGTTGCGGGTACCAAGGTCGACCAGGCCATTGTGGGCAGCAGTGTGAATTCATCATACCGTGATCTTCTCATTTCCGCAAAGATGCTCGAAGGCCGGCTCGTCCATCCCGACACGTCGTTTCATGTGAACCCGGGGAGCCGCCAGGTGCTCGAAAACGTGGCCCAGGCAGGTGGGCTCATGGCATTCCTGTCTTCGGGCACGCGCATTCATGAGCCGGGGTGTCAGGGGTGCATCGGCATGGGCCAGGCCCCGGGCACGGGCGAGGTGAGCCTGCGCACGTTCCCGAGGAATTTTCCGGGGAGAAGCGGCACCAGGGACGACAAGGTGTATCTCTGTTCGCCCGAGACCGCGACCGCAGCGGCCCTGAAGGGCGTTATTACGGACCCCCGCGATATGGCAAAGGAGATGGCTTATCCCCGGATCGAGGACCCGAAGCAGTACCTGGTGGACGTGAAATCCATTGTGTTTCCGTCCGAGGCCCTCAGAAAGACCGTGGTCGTCCGCGGCCCGAATATCATGCCCCTGCCCGAGCTTGAACCGCTGCCTGACACGCTCTCGGTACGGGTGGTCTTGACGCTCGGGGACAATATTTCCACTGACGCGATCATGCCTGCCGGCAATAAAATTCTGCCGCTCCGCTCGAACATTGCCGCCATCAGCGAGTTTGTCTTTTCCCAGGTTGCTCCCGACTTTGCGAAAGAGTGCAAGGCCATGGGCGCGGCGGCTGTCGTGGGAGGCGAAAACTACGGCCAGGGTTCAAGCCGTGAACATGCGGCGCTCGCGCCCCGGTATCTCGGTGTGCGCGTGAAGCTCGCGAAAAGTTTTGCCCGCATTCATAAGTCCAATCTCTGCAATTTCGGCATCCTGCCGCTCACGTTCAAAGACCGGTCGGATTACGATAAGTTTGCCAAAGGAGCGCGCATCGTGCTGAATGATATCCGGAAGCGGATCGAACGGGGAGACAGCGAAATTCCCGTAGAGGTTGACGGCGCGGAAATTATCACAATCCTGGACGTGTCGAGCCGGCAGCGCAAGCACCTGCTGGCGGGCGGAACGCTGAACTTTGTGAAACAGGAATTGAAACGCGGAGGCGGGAATGGCTGAAACCGCAAAAATAAAAAACACCGGGCTCCGCGGCGTTACGGTGGCGGACACGAAGATCAGCCATGTTGACGGCGAGAACGGGGTCCTCATCTATCGCGGGTATCGCATAGAAGAACTTGCCCGGAATTCAACTTTCGAGGAGACGGCGTACCTGCTCCTGCACGACGCGCTGCCGAACCGGGGCCAGCTTGACGACTTCAGCAGGCAACTCACGAGGGCGAGGCAGGTCCCGAGTTTCATCTTTACCGTGCTCAAAAACCTGCCCCATGGCGCCCAGCCCATGGACGTGCTCCAGGCCGCGGTACCGCTCCTGGCCATGGCGGACGCCGACCTCACTGATGACTCGCGGGAGGCAAACACTGCAAAGGCAGTGAAACTTATCGCCCGGATCGCGTCAATCGTCGCAGCCTGGCAGAGGATCCGGTACGACAAGGAGCCGCTGCCGCCTGATGACGCTCTGTCTCATGCCGAGAACTTCATGTGGCAGCTCATGGGGGAAAAACCGGACCCCGAGACGGCGCTGGATCTCGATACCGCACTGGTGCTGCATGCCGACCATTCCTTCAATCCCTCCACCTTTGCCTGCCGCGAGGTCGTTTCCACGCGGGCGCACATGTACGCGGGCGTGGCGGCGGGCGTGGGCGCCCTGTCCGGAAGCCTGCACGGCGGGGCGAATGCGCAGGTGATGAAGATGCTCACGGAGCTTAAGGACGAGACGGACGTTCCGGGATGGGTGAAAAAGCAGCTGGAGAGCGGCCAAAAGATCATGGGAATGGGGCACGCGGTGTATAAAACGATTGACCCGAGGGCGCGGTTTCTGAAGGAAATGTGCTACCGGCTCGGAGAAAAAACAGGACAGGCGCTTTGGTGCAGGCTTTCGACGCAGGTCGAGGAAAGCGCGACTGCCGAGTTCGCGAAGCGGGGCAAAACCACGATCAAGCCCAATGTGGATTTTTACAGCGCGCCGGTTTACCACATGATGGGGATACCCGGGGACCTGATGACACCGCTCTTCGCCGTGGCAAGGATCGCGGGATGGACAGCCCACATCATCGAAGAAAAGTTCGGCGATGCCCAGGAAAAGCCCGTATTGTACAGGCCGTCATCGGAGTACGTGGGTAATTACTGCGGGAAGACGGGGTGCGAGTACGAGTCGATGGAAAAGAGGACATAATGATGGGCCAGTTCGGAGTGCCGAATGAGAATTTATTTTTCTAACTATTCAGGTCAGCCGCTCCGCGCAGCCGCAAGCGCGCAGTATATCGCTCGATGAGCCGATGTTGTATGCCTGCTCCACAGCGCGTTGGCTTCGCGCGCGCTGTTTTGGTTCTTTCGTGGTTCTCTAGTTTGTGAACGCGCGCTTTTTGCGGCTACGCTCCTCGGCAGATCTGAATAGTTTAACACTTTGAACTTTGAACTGTAATTAAAGGAGAATTATAATGTCAATGAAGAGCAAAAGTGTTGAGAAACGGAAAGCGGGAACGCTTCGTGCGAGGACGAATAAACTGGTGCCCCCGAAAAAGGACGCGCAGACCGTGAAGGCAAAAGTTGCGGCAGTAAAAGCGCAGCCGACTCCTAAGAAGCTGCATTCGATCAACCCCTTCACCGAAGAGGTGATGCAAAAGTTTTCGCTCATGACCACGTGGGAGCTGAACGGACAGGTGAAAAAGTCCCGGGAAGCATATGTGAAGTGGCGGGACATGTCTGTTGCGGACCGGGTGACGCTTCTTACGAGGCTTGCGGAGGTGCTGCGCGCTGAGAAACGGCGTTATGCGGAGCTTATCACGCGGGAGATGGGAAAGCCGATCAGGGAAGCGCTTGCCGAGGTGGAGAAGTGCGCCGTGCTCGCGGATTACTATGCCGGGAACGCCGTCAAGTTCCTGAGTCCCGAGGAGATCAAGACCGAGGCGAAGAAGAGCTACGTCATGTTCCAGCCCCTCGGCATCGTGCTGGCGGTCATGCCCTGGAATTTCCCGTTCTGGCAGGCCTTCCGGTTCGGCGTCCCCGCGGTTGCGGTGGGGAACGTGGTGCTGCTGAAGCATGCGTCCAACGTGCCGCAGACGGCGCTGGCGATCGAGGAGGCATTCACCAAAGCGGGTTTCCCGGAGGACGTGTTCAGAACAGTATTGATCGATGTGCCGGAAACCCTGCGGCTCATTGATGACGACCTCGTGGACGCCGTATCGCTCACCGGAAGCAATAGGGCAGGCGAGGAGATCGGCGCTCATGCGGGCAGGAGGATAAAAAAGGTCGTGCTCGAATTGGGCGGGTCCGACCCCTACATCGTGCTGGACGACGCTGATGTGGAAAAGGCGGGCCGCACGGCGGCCAATGCCCGCATGGTCAACACCGGCCAGAGCTGCATCGCGGCAAAACGCTTCATCGTCATGGAAAGCGTGGCCGACGAGTTCGTCAGGCATTTTCTGGCGCGGCTCAGGGAAATGAAGCTCGGCGATCCCATGGACGAGACCACGGACATCGGCACCGTGGCCCGGAAGGACATCCTGGACGGCCTGAAGGAACAGTTGCGCGATGCAAAGGCGAAGGGGGCCAGAGTGCTCTCGGCGGGCCAGACCTTTGAGAAGGGACTGTTCTTCACTCCCTGCGTGGTGATCAATACCAAACCGAACATGAAGGTCCTGACCGAGGAGGTTTTCGGTCCCATTGCGCCGATCATCGTGGTGAAGGACGAGGACGAGGCGGTCAAAGCGGCGAACAACACCGAATACGGCCTCGGGGCCGTGGTTTGGAGCAGGAACCTTGAAAGGGCCGAGCGGCTTGCCGCGCGCATCGAGGCCGGTACCGTCACGATCAACGATATGGTGAAGTCAGACCCGCGGCTGCCCTTCGGCGGCGTGAAGAAATCCGGCATCGGCAGGGAGCTGTCGCACTACGGGCTGAAGGAATTCGTGAACGTCAAGACAGTGGTGGTGAGGGAGTAGCGCGTTGATGCTAGTTCGGAGTGTGGAGTTCGGAGTTTGGAGTGAAAAACAACATGAAAGGCGAGGCATAAGCAATTGCTGACCTGGAAGTGTAAGTGTCCCTGTCACAAAGCAGGACGAATGGTTTTGCATCCTGTACCATGTTGCGTACCTTGCCCGCATTGCAGCAAGTCAGTAGCACGGGGCATGCTGCAAGAACATTTGAATGATTGCAAAAAATATCCAAAGGCTTGAGACCATGACCGGGAGAATTGCATGAAAGCATCGGACCTTTTTGTCAAACAGCTGGAAGAAGAAGGCGTTGAGTATATTTTCGGCCTGCCGGGCGAGGAGAACCTCGATTTTCTGGAATCCCTTGCTTCATCGAAGATCAAAGTGATCATCACCCGCCACGAACAGACAGCCGCTTTCATGGCAGCTACGTACGGCAGGCTCACGGGAAAAGCGGGAGTGTGCTTTTCCACGCTCGGCCCCGGCGCGACAAACCTGGTGACCGGCGTGGCGCACGCGCAGCTTATCGGCGCGCCCTTCGTCTCGATCTCGGGCCAGAAAGCGGTCCGGGAGAACCATCAGGGCCGTTTTCAGCTCATCGATATCGTAAGCATGATGCGGCCTATAACCAAGGAGGCCGTTTCCATCATCGATCCCGGCTCCATTCCGACGACGGTGCGAAACGCTTTTAAGCTTGCCCAGGCCGAACGCCCGGGGGCGGTGCATGTCGAGCTGCCCGAGGACGTGGCCGCAAGCGCGACCGATGCGGTGGTGCAGAAGCGGGGACTTGTCCGGAGGCCGGTTCCCGAAGCAAAGGCGCTTATGCGCGCCGCCGATCTGATCACAAAATCCAGACAGCCGCTCATCATCCTGTCCGCCGGAGCGAACCGGAACCTGATCACCAAGCAGCTCATGCAGTTCATCGAAAAGACCGGCATCTACGCCGTGCATACCCAGATGGGAAAAGGGGTGCTGAGCGACGCTTCGGACTACAGCCTTTTCGCGGCCGGGATCCACCGGCGCGACTACGTAAGCTGCGGCATCGACCTCGCTGATCTCATCATCACGATCGGGTACAACATCGTGGAATTCCCTCCCTTTGTCTGGAACAAGAACCTCGACAAGAAGATCATTCACATTGATTTCACCGAGTCGGTAACGGACAAGTACTACAATCCCGACATCGAGGTCATCGGCGACATTTCCTGTTCGCTCAGGCAGCTTGGAGAGCTGGTCGCGGAAAAAAAGAACGGCGAAGCTTTCAAGACGATCAGGGAATTTCTGGACAAAAAATTATCCGTTGAAACGCCGAAACACTACCCGCCCACCCCTCGCGAGGTGGTGCGGCATGTGCGCGAAGCGCTCAGGCACGAGGATATTTTGACGCTGGACAACGGCATCTATAAGCTCTGGTTCTCCCGCTTGTACAAGACCTATAAGCCAAACACCTTCCTGCTGGATAATGCGCTTGCGACCATGGGGGCGGGGCTTCCCGCCGCGATCGCGGCGAAGATGGTGCGGCCGGACCGGAACGTGCTTGCTGTCGTCGGTGACGGCGGTTTTATGATGAACTCCCGGGAACTGGAGACGGCGTTGCGCTATAACATTCCCGTCGTCGTGCTGGTCCTGAACGACAATGCCTTCGGTTTCATCAAATGGGAGCAGCAGGCCAAGGGTTTCAGAAACTTCGGGCTCGATTACAGGAATCCCGATTTCGTGAAGTACGCGGAAAGCTACGGCGCGGTCGGCATGAAGGTAAAGGATGGGGACAACCTGTCCAAGCTCCTGCGCAAGGCGTTCGAACTGAAGACCGTGGTGCTCCTGGAATGTCCCATCGACTACTCGGCCAACTATGAGACGTTCTCAAAAGAGCTTGCGAACATCCTGTGCGAGATATAGCCCCGCAGCGGATACGTGCGGCGCATTTTCATTTGCCCTCTTTCAATCATTGCAATTATCCTGTATCATAGTTCCCGTGCAGACGAATGATGATCGCAAGCTCATAGAAAGATTCAAACAAGGGGATACCTCCGCATTCGGGGAGATCGTCCTCAGATACCAGAATAAAATTTACAACCTATGCCGTCACATGCTCGGGAACGCCGATGACGCGGAGGACGCCGCGCAGGACGTGTTTCTGAAAGCCTACCAGGCCCTTCCCAAGTTCCAGCCCGAAGCATCTTTATACACCTGGCTCTATCGCATCGCTACTAACACCTGTCTAGATTACAAGAAAAAGCCGATA
>Ga0315281_10004804_pt1 | contig 19524 bp, 3 predicted proteins | sample YL17G07_0_MG_FD_204540 | JGI IMG/M metagenome (GOLD analysis project Ga0315281, IMG submission 204540) | Sediment microbial communities from Yellowstone Lake, YNP, Wyoming, USA - YL17G07_0 | ecosystem: Environmental > Aquatic > Freshwater > Lake > Sediment | place: USA: Wyoming | collected... | reverse complement strand
TATTTCGCCCCCAGACCCACAGGCTGCCGTCGGTCTTGAGGGCGAGGCTGTGCACAAAGCCCGCGGCGATGGCGGCAAAACCGGTGCCGATCCTGACGGGGCTGGAGCGCCCGGTGGTGCTCCCGTCGCCGAGCTGACCGTAGAAGTTGTCTCCCCAAGTCCACAGGCTGCCATCGGTCTTGAGCGCGAGGCTGTGCTGATTGCCCGCGGCGATGGCGGCAAAGTCGGTGCCGATCCTGACCGGGATTGAGCGATCGGTGGTGCTCCCGTCGCCGAGTTGACCGATGATATTTTGCCCCCAGGCCCACAGGCTGCCGTCGGTCTTGCGGGTGAGGCTGTGGTAACCGCCTGCGGCGATGGCGGCGAAGCCGGTGCCGATCCTGATGGGGCTCGAGCGATCGGTGGTGCTCCCATCTCCCAGTTGACCGAGGTAATTGCCGCCCCATGCCCACAGGCTGCCGTCGCTCTTGAGAGCGAGACTGTGTTGGGAGCCGGCGGCGACGGCCGCAAAGCCGGTGCCGACCACGACCGGACCCGATCGGGTGGTGGTGGTCCCGTCGCCAAGCTGGCCCGAACGGTTGCTGCCCCAGGCCCACACGCTGCCGTCGGTCCTGATGGCGAGGCTGTGCACAAAGCCCGCGGCGACGGCGGCAAAGCCGGTGCCTGTCATGACGGGGCTCGAATGATTGGTGGTGGTGCCGTCGCCGAGCTGACCGTAAGAATTGCTTCCCCAGGCCCACAGGGTGCCGTCAATCCTGAGGGCGAGACTATGTTCGCTCCCCGCGGCGATGGCTGCAACGCCGGTGCCGACCGCGACAGGAGCAGTTCGACTGATAGCGGTGCCGTCGCCGAGCTGACCGGATGAATTGGCCCCCCATGCCCACAGGCTGCCGTCGGTCTTGAACGCGAGACTGTGGTCGACGCCCGCGGCGAGGGCGGCAAAGCCGGTGCCGATCCTGACGGCGCTGGAGCGGCTGATGGTGGTGCCGTCGCCGAGCTGGCCGGAGGAATTGCGCCCCGAGGCCCACAGGCTGCCATCGGTCATGATGGCCAGACTGTGTTCGCCACCGGCGGCGATCATGGCAACGCCGGTGCCGAGGTTGACGGGGCTGGAACGATTGGTGGTGGTCCCGTCGCCGAGCTGACCATAGGAATTGCTTCCCCAGACCCACACGCTGCCGTCGATTTTGAGGGCGACGCTGTGGAAGCTGCCGGCGGCGATGGTGGCAAAGCCTGTTCCGACCTTGACGGGAGCGGATCGGCTAATGGTCGTCCCGTCGCCGAGCTGGCCAAAAGAATTACGTCCCCAGGCCCACAGGCTGCCGTCGGTCTTGAGGGCGAGGCTGTGGTAGGTGCCCGCGGCGATGGCGGCAAAGCCGGTGCCGATCCTGATCGGGCTCGATCGATTGGTGGTGGTCCCGTCGCCGAGCTGACCCAGGCTATTGTCGCCCCAGGCCCACAGACTGCCGTCGGTCTTGAGGCCGAGGCTTTGTTCCCAACCCCCTGCGATCTTGATGAAGGGGCCGGTGGCGGCGACAGGAAGTGGTGTCGATGATTGCAGGATGCGACCTGCGCCGACCTGTCCGTCGCGATCAGAGCCCCAGGCCCTGATGGTGCCGTTCACGTCGAGCGCAAGGGAATGGCGCGCCGCGGCAACCTGAGGCCGCATTGGGCCGGCGGCGATGGCCGCGCCAGCGGCCAAGCCGGCCAGACAGAGGAGCGCCGGCAGAAGCCGCAGCAGGATGCCCCGATCAGTTGACGATGTACACACCCCTGTACCGCTGCGCCTGAAGCATTTCAGTGTCGCTGGTGCCGTAGCCGATGTAGATCTCGGTGCCGATCAGGGCGCTCAGGTCGGTGTCGCGAACGATCTCCACCGTCACGCGCTGATCGGCTGCACCCAGGGCCACATTCTCCACGAAGGCTGCGATCGGGCTGGTCAACGTGCCCCAGATTTCCGTGGCAGCGCGCTGGTAATAGACCTTCGTACCCGCGGCGGAGCCGAGCCTCTCCCCCGGCACCGCCGCGACCACGTACACGTTGTAGCCGCTGACAGCGGCAAAGCTCTGGGTCGGTGTGCCCAGTATCTTGGACAAATCCAGTGCCACGACCACCGTCAGCGAGCGAATGTCGTTCGACGCCTCCACGGATGCGATGGCCGCTTCCGGTAACTGCCCTGTCGGGACGGAAAAGCTCGTTTGGGGCGGCGGCGTGACCGGGTTCAGCGTCTGCGGGGGGGGCGAAGTGCTTCCCGGCAGCCCGAACGGCTGCCACGTGGCACCGCTGTCGCTGCTGCGCCAGATTCCGCTGGTACGCGAGGTGGCGAGCAATGTGGAAGACCCCGCTGCAATATCGCGCACATACTCGATGCCCGGCACCTGCGCGACCGTGCCCGAAACCTGCGCGTCCGGGTACGCGCGCACCCAACTCGAGCTGGTGGTGTCGAACCGGTATACGCCGTCGCCGATCACCGGGATCAACTGCTCGTTGTTGACCAACCCGATCCGCTTGCCAAAATCGGGGGCCGCAGGCAGGCCCTGCGTCTGCAGCGTGGCCGCCGGTTGCGAAGTTCCCCCGATCGGGCAGTTTTCGGTTCGGTACGGCCCCACATCGCGCACGAGCATCACGCACCACGACTTCGCGCTCTGATAGCCCTCTATCACATTCGAGCCCGCAGGTACGCTCCGAAACGGCGCCCCACTGAGAGCCTGATCCGCAGTCCAGTTGGTCGACGTATCGCTGGAACGAAAGCTTCCCTTGGTCGTATAGACATATATCGTGGACTGCGTGATATCGGCAGCACGTTGCGTGCGATTGACTTGCGGCGCGCCCGGCAGCGCGGCCATCGGCTGCCAGGTGACCCCGCGGTCGAACGAGCGGAACACCGCGTCCACCTGGTTGCAGCGAGTGGAAACGTACATGGTGCCGGAGTTGGTGACCTGCGCGTGCGTCGTGCCAAGGCAGGTCAGGCCGTTGTTGCGCTCCTGCCAGGTGGCCCCGCGATCGAAGCTGACCCATACGCCCGCGTCCGACCCGGCCCAAATGAAATCGCGCGAGGGTGTTTGCCAGGTTTCCACCACGGTGCCGCCGATGCCCGCGCTGATATTGGTAAATGCGCCGCCAGTGGAGTACCACAGCGCGCCGTCGATTTTTGCGTACACGGTATCGAGCACGCCGTTGGTTGTGAACCAGCCGATACCGGGCCCGGCTGCCCCGTCAGGGCGCGCACCGTTGCCGGCGGCCCAGGCGCCGGACCCGAACGCCATGAGAGCGCACAAGCATTGGACGCAAATCCGGAAAGATTGGCGCAGCCACTTGTCTTTATGCATTTTGATGTCTTCCCTCCGTGTACTCGCTTGTCCTCAATGACGGACGCTGCAGGAATTGCGGCAGCCTGTGCAGCATAGCTGCTTCCGATCGGGGCAGGGGAGGTATACAGACCTTCAACACTAGAGCCCCAAGTCCAGAGGCTGCCGTCGGACTTGATTGCTAGCCGCCTGCAATCGGCGGCCAGATCGCTAACTCGTCGTGCGGTGCATCCGGGTTCCCCGGCGATGCATCGCTCCGCGCGGGCCCGCCATATACCTCGCCAGCGCCTCCTGCAGTGGCTGCTTCCACCGGGCCACCTGGGTAGGGCACACTTCGTGCTGGATACTTGCCATGGTCAAGTCGTGGCAGCATGATCCCGACTTCGCGTAAAGTCGAAGAAAACAAATGACACTCCCAGTGCAGATTTGACCGAAGCTTATGCGAGTCCTGTTCATTCACCAGAATTTTCCCGGCCAGTTCAAGCATGTCGCCCCAGCGCTGGCTGCGCAGGGGCATGAAGTCGTGGCTCTGGGCATCAACAAGCCGGCATACCCCACGCCGGGAGTCAAGGTGCTGCTGCACCGGCCTCGCGCACCCAACCCTGAATCCGCCAAGGCAGCACCAGACGAACTCAAGGAATTGCAGGCCAAAACGATACGCGGCCATTCTGTGGCCAGGGCGCTGACGCGCCTCAGGCAGGAGGGGTTCATTCCCGCCCTGATCTGCGTCCACTCCGGCTGGGGAGAGGCGTTTTTCATCAAGGACGTGTTCCCCGATGTTCCGCTGCTGGTCTATGCCGAATATTTTTATCGATCGAGCGGGGGCGATTCCGACTTTGATCCCGAGTTCTCAAGAAAGACGCTTGAAAGCCTCGAGCGTCTTCGGCTCAAGAACACGCACCTCATTCACGGACTCCTGGCTGCCGACCGCGGCCTGTCCCCGACCCGCTTCCAGCGCGACTGTCACCCCGAGGTCCTGCGCGACAAGATCGAGGTGATTCACGACGGCATCGACACCAAGCGCTTCGTGCCGGACGCCAGGGCCATCGTCAGCCTGCGCAAGGCTGGGCTGACCCTGCGGCCCAAAGATGAAGTCGTCACGTTCGTCGCCCGCGAGCTGGAGCCCTACCGCGGCTATCACAGTTTCATGCGCGCGCTGCCCGAACTGCTGGCGCTGCGCCCCAATGCGCAGATAGTCATTGTCGGGGGACACGGCGTCAGCTATGGCGCGCCACCGCCGGTGGGCACGACGTGGAAAGACCTGTTCCTGAACGAGGTGGCCGGCCGCATCGACCGGAAACGGGTTCATTTTGTGGGCAAACTGCCGCACGCGCTGCTTACCCAGCTCATGCAGGTATCGACGGCTCACGTGTATCTCACCTACCCGTTCGTCGTAAGCTGGTCGCTCATGGAGGCGATGAGCATCGGCTGCCTGGTCGTGGGTTCGCGCACGGCGCCGGTGCAGGAAGTCGTCGAGCATGGCCGCACCGGGCTGCTGGTGGATTTTTTCGACTTATCTGAAATTGCCAGCACCGTGGCCGACGCGCTGGAGCGGCGCACCGAACTGCAGGATCTGAGAAAGGCTGCACGCCAGCATATTGTTCAGCACTACGATCTGAAGACGCGCTGCCTGCCCGCCCAGCTGGAACTGCTCCAGCGCCTGGCTGCGCCCGACAAACGCTGAAGGAGCCGCACCATGCCCACTTTTCTGCACGTCGGTTGCGGCATGAAACGCCAGACCCACACCACGCGCGGGCTGCAGGCCACCGACTGGAAGGAGTGCCGGCTGGACATCGACCCGCTGGTGGAGCCCGACATCGTCGGCAGCATGCTCGACATGGTGGCGATACCCGATGGGAGCATGGACGCCATCTATTCGTCGCACAACATCGAGCACCTGTACGCGCACGAGGTGCCGCTGGCGCTGGCCGAATTCCGGCGGGTTCTGAAGCCCGCCGGCTTTGCCATCCTCACCTGCCCCGATCTGCAGGCCGTGGCTGAACTCATCGCCCGTGACAAGCTCACCGAACCCGCCTACACCTCACCGGCGGGCCCCATCGCCCCGCTGGACATGCTCTATGGCCACCGCCCCGCGCTGGCGGCGGGCAATCTCTACATGGCGCACCGTACCGGATTCACCCTGAAGAGCCTGCTCGCAACGCTCCGGCAAGCCGGATTCGGCTCGGTGATCGGTGCCCGCCAGCCCGCGCCGGGCTACGCGCTGTGGGTAGTTGCCAGCCCATCAGCGCAGCCCGAAGCCGCCCTGCGGGCGCTTGCCGCGCAGCATTTCCCGCAACAGCGCACCGGCCTCGCGGGTGCGCCTTCAGCTTAGTTCCAGACTGCGTCCGCTGCGCTGTACACCGCTTCGTAACCCGCTGCCATGAGATCCGAGATGCCCACCGGCACGATGGCACTCTTCGCTGCCATAGCCTCCACAAGCGTCTGCACATCCGATGCGTAGAGCTTCTGCCCACTACTCTCCTCGAAGAGATCGAGCCGTTGCGTTGGGGACTGGGCAAACCAGTTCGTCAAAGTGACCGTATCGAGAGTGTTCAATACGGTCACCAGCAGATCATTGCCACTCTGCTTGAACCAGAGTTTGTCAAACCCGACGCTGTCAGAAAAACGCAGCGTGTCGATATCCGTGCTCGCGGCGCTGACGTAGGTAATCACCTCCGGATCGCCGTCCAGGCCGACCATAAACACATCGCTGCCGTCGTCGTTGAGGTAGAGGTCCTGTCCGTCATCCCCATTGAGAGTGTCGTTGCCTGCCCCGCCGCGCAACGTATCGTCCCCGAGCCCGCCGCTGATGGAATCGTTCGAGCTAAACCCGACCAGGGAATCACTGCCGTCAGTCGGCGCCAGCACCTTGGCAACGATGTCCGCGGCCGTCCATACGGTATTGTCAAAAAAGCGAATCTGCTCGATCGCGCTATCGCTGTTCGTGAAGTGGTTATAGACCTGAATCAGATCGCTGCCGCCGCTGCGCGTCAGCACCAGGCTGCCGTCGCTATCTTTTGCAGCAAACACCTGCGAAGGCGACAGGCCGGTCCCCGAGAGGTTTATCACGTCAAGCGAGCCCCCGGTATCGGAAATCACGTCTTGCCCCCACCCGGAGCTAAACTGGTACTCGTCGCTGCCCATCGAACCCACCAACGTATCCGCGCCCGCGCCGCCCACCAGGATATCGTCCCCTTTGCCGCCATAGAGCGTGTCGTTGCCGCCAGAACCATCCAGCATCACAGGATTGGTGCTTGAGCTCGAGCCAAGAATGTCGTTGCCCGAGGTGCCAGTCACGGTGTCCATTGGCAGCAATACGCCAAATCCAGTCGCCGGTGCGGAACCAAACCGGACCTGCTCCATTGCGTCCGGGCTGGTCACGAGGATCTCCCCACCCTGACTCAGTGTCAGGCGCAACGAGGTGTCTTCCCACGCCCGTGCCGTGATGGTCACGCCATCGTCAAGCTGCAACAGGTCGGAGCCGCCAGCATCGCTGGCAATGGTCGAAATGCCCGTGGCTGTGCTGCCAAAGCGGTACATGTCGTTGCCCGATCCGCCGTCGAGCCAGTTGTCGCCGGCGCCGCCAACCAGGACATCGTCTCCCTTGCCGCCATACAGTGAATCGTCGCCGGCGCCGCCCAGCAGGCTGTCGTTGCCGTTGTTGCCCTGGAGAGTGTCATTACCGGCCAGGCCGTCCAGCGTATCCGCCGCGGACGTTCCAATGATGCTGTCGGCCCCGCTCGTTCCGGTGCCGACCAGTGCCCTCACATCAGCGACAGTGAGCGTGGCGGGTGTGCCGCCAGTGAACTGGAAGCTCTCGATCAGACTGGGGCCAGTGCCCGCCGCGACGTCCAAGCCAAAGTTCGCCACGGTCACGCTGTCGGTGGGGTCGGCGATGCGCTCTATGCGCAGGGCGCTATCCTGGGTCAGCGAGAAACGCCACTCGGTGCTCGCCATTCCGCTAAATACCAGCGTGTCGGTGCCTGAGGCCTCGGTAATCACGTCCGCGCCGTCGCCTGACGCAAACACATACCGATCGTTGCCGTCGCCGCCCAGCAGGCTGTCGGCGCCGGCGCCACCCACCAGGGTATCGTCCCCCTTGCCCCCATACAGTGAATCGTCGCTGGCGCCGCCCAGCAGGTTGTCGTTGCCGTTGTTGCCCTGGAGCGTGTCGTTGCCGGCCAGGCCGGTCAGCGTATCCGCCCCGGACGTTCCGATGATGCTGTCGTCACCGCTCGTTCCGGTGCTCACCAGTACCGTCACATCGGAGACATTGAGCGTGGTGGGTGTGCCGCCAGTGAACTGGAAGCTCTCGATCAGACTGGGGCCAGTGCCCGCCGCGACGTCCAAGCCAAAATTCGTGACCGTTACGCTGTCGCTGGGGTCGGCGATGCGCTGCATGAGCAGCGCATCGCTCGCAGTCAGCGAGAAGCGCCAGTCGGTGCTGGCCGTCCCGGCAAACACCAGCGCATCGGTACCCGATGTTTCGGTGATGACATCCGCTCCGTCACCCGGGTTGAACACATACTGGTCGTCCCCCTTGCCGCCGTACAGCGTATCGTTGCCGGTGCCGCCCACCAGACTGTCGTTGCCGTCGTTGCCCTGAAGAATGTCATTGCTGGCGTTGCCCATCATGCGCTCGGCGTTACTGCCGCCGCTCAGGCTGTCAGTGCCGATGGTGCCGTCCCAACGATCAACGCCGGTTGCCAGACTGCCGAGGGAGAAGTTCGCGCCGTTGAGGGCAAAAGTCTCCACCGCTCCGGCACCGTCATGATTGGTGATGGCCAGGGCATCCTGACCGCTGATGGCAATCATCCGTCCGGTTCCGTTGAGCCTGCTCACGACAAGATCAGCGGTTGTTTTTGCAGCGGCGGTAATCTCTATCCGGTCGGCCGTGCCGCCGGCATCCGTGATGCCATCAAGGCCATCGCCCAGGGTGTAACGATAGACGTCGTTGCCCGTGCCGCCGCTCATCTGGTCATTGCCGGTACCGCCGATCAGGGTGTTATTGCCGGCACCACCGCTCAGCGTGTCGTTGCCGGCATCCCCCATCAGGCTGTCGTTGCCGAGGTCCCCCAGGAGACTGTCGTTGCCGTCGCCCCCGTTGAGCGTGTCGTTGCCCGCCACGCCGTTGATGGTGTCGTTGCCGGCCAGGCCATTGATGCGATCCGCCCCCACGTAACCGATAAACGAATCGTCCCCCGCCGTCGGCTGTATGACCCTGGCACGAATGGTGGTCCCGGTCCAAGACGTCCCATCGGCGAATACAAACTTCTCAATGGTGGGAATGGTGGCGCTGAAGAAGTTGCGGATGGTCAGTTGATCTCCCGGGTCGGCCAGGTTGACCAGCAGGTCATTGCCGGCCCGAGTCAACTGGAGCTGCGATGGCAGCACACCGCCACCAAAGTTCAGCACATCCACATCGCTGCTGCGCGGCACGTCGCCGTTGGCAACGTAGTAGGCCGGCCCGTCGCCGCTGCTGAGCAGGCGGCCATCGACATCGGTGAAGAAGTCATCGTTGATAACGTCCTGCCCGCTGCCATTCCCGAAGCGGTAGGTGTCGGAGCCTGAACCGCCGGTCATGCTGTCGTTCCCCGGACCACCGTCGAGCGAGTCATTTCCCGCACCGCCGGCCAGGTAGTCGTTGCCTGCTCCGCCCACCAGAGTGTCGGTGCCGTCACCGCCGTACAGAGCGTCGTTCCCCGTGCCGCCGTCCAGCGTATCGTTGCCTGCCGAGCCCATCATCCAGTCGTTACCGCCGCCGCCGCTCATGCTGTCGGCCGTCGTGGCATAGCCGAGCAGGGTGTTGTCTTCGTCGTCACCCGTGAGCGCCTTCGTCGCCAGTTGGACGCGTGTCCACAGCACGTCGTTGGTGCTGATCGTGTCGCCGCCGGTGAAGCGGATCTGGTCGATGGCGCCGGCATTGTTGACGGCATCGTTCTTGAAGAAATCAGACACGATCACTTGGTCAACATTGCCCCCCTTGCTCGTGCGCACAACGAGGTCGTCATAGGTGTGGTAGCCGCGCGAGACCGTGACATCGCCAGGGGCGATGTTGTCGGTGAACTCCAGCGTGTCAATGTTGGCCGCCACGGTGTCGTTCTGGTCGATGATGTCGTCGCCCTGTCCCATGCTGAAGCGGTACACGTCGCTGCCGTCGCCGCCGTCGAGCAGGTCGTTGCCCGGTCCGCCGACCAGCGTGTCGACGCCCGGCCCGCCTTGCAGCATATCGTCGCCGCCGCCGCCGCTGATCGAGTCGTTGCCGGCGAGGCCGTTCAGGTTGTCGTTCACATCATCGTCGCCGGTCAGGGTGTCGTTGCCGGCTGTGGCGAGCATGCCCAGGCTTACAAGGGTCTGGTCGTTCGTGGTGCCCAGATTGCCGTCGGCATCAAAGATGACCGACTCGATATTTAAGGCGGTCGTGACGTTTAAGCCCTGGGTAAACGTTGACGACGCAGGGCCGAGACGGGCAAAGGCGTAGCTGCTCTGGTAGCCCTGCAGCACCATCACGTCGTCGCCAGCCGGACCACCGTCGATTGTATCGCTGCCACCGGCGCCTATCAGGGTGTCGTCGCCCGGCCCGCCAATGATGACGTTCCTGTCAAAATTACCTTTGCCGGTGAAGGCGGAGCTGCCGGTATAGGTCAGGTTTTCGACGAGGAACGGCAGCGTGTAGCTGGCCAGCGCGGTTTGCACGCGATCGATGTCTGAACCGCCCAGTTCAATCACCACATCGCCTACCGCGTCGACGACATAGACGTCGGCGCCCAGGCCGCCCTGGAGCGTGTCGTTTCCGGCACCGCCAATCAGGATGTTGGCCGCCGCATTGCCGGTCAGGACGTTGTCCAGCGCGTTACCCACCAGGTTCACCGCAATCGTGCTTGCCGAACTGACAAACGCGTTCTCGACGTCGGCCCCCAAGGTATAGGTCCCCCCGGACCCAACATAGGCCACGTTGACCTGGTCGATGCCTTCCGCGGGATTCTCTGTGATGACATCACCCGCCCTATCGACGACGTAGGTGTCATTCCCTGCGCCGCCCACCAGAGTATCAGTGTCTGTCCCGCCATCCAGCGTGTCGTTACCATCGCCGCCGGTCAGGATGTTGGCCGCGGTATTGCCGGTCAGGACGTTGGAAAGCGCGTTACCCGTGCCATTAATAATCGCGGCGGTACCGGTCAGCGCGAGATTTTCTACGTTGTCAGCCAGCGTATAGGAAACGGAAGACTGAACCGAATCGGTACCCGCGGAGGCGAACTCGGCAACGACGTCCGCCGCCGAATCGACAATGTAGGTGTCATCCCCTTTTCCGCCGTACAGCGAATCATCACCCAGACCCCCGGTGAGAAGGTCATTGCCCGATCCGCCCCAGATAGCATTGTTCAGCGCGTTGCCCGTGCCGCTGAAACTGGCCGACCCGGTGTAGCGCAGGTTCTCGATGTTGGTGCTGGCTCCGAGCGTGTAACTGACAAGGCTGGTCCGCACCTCGTCCACGCCGCTGCTGCCCACGGCGGTCTCGTTGACCACATCCGTGGCGATGTCCACCACATACACGTCATTCCCTACCCCACCCACCATGGTGTCGGAGCCGGCCCCGCCATCCAGCGTGTCGTTGCCATCGCCGCCGGTGAGACTGTTGGCCGCCGCATTGCCCGTGAGCACGTTGTTGCTCGTATTGCCCACCAGATTTATGGCGATCGTTCCCGTGGCGGCAGTCGCGTTCTCGACGTTGTCCGGCAGCGTGTAGGTGCCCGCCGCAGCAAAGGCCACGTTGACAAGGTCAGTGCCTTCGTTGAGGGCCTCGGTTACCACATCGGTGGCCACATCCACCACGTACAGATCGTCTCCGGCCAGCCCGACCAGCGTGTCGTTGCCCGCCAGACCGTTCAGGGTGTCGTTGCCGGCCGTGCCAGTGATCAAGTCAGCGAACGGGGACGCGCTGTTGGCCGTAAGCTGCGTCCAGGTAAGAGTGCCGTCCGTGAACTGCACATTCTCGACGTTGCGTATGGTGATGTTCTCGCCCGTCCCGGCATTGACCAGCACGGTGTCGGTGGCATTCGGCCGCGAGACGGCGTAGCCGACCCTCGCACCCATTACCACCAGCGTGTCGCTCTCGGTGCCGCCGTCCACAACGTCCACGCCCGTACCCGCGTACAGGGCGTCGTTGCCCGCCATGCCGTTGATGGTGTCGTTGCCGCCCAGACCCTCGATCTTGTTGTCCCCGGCGCTGCCCGTAATGCTGTCGTTGAAGTCGCGCGAACCGCGGACGTTCTCGATATTGAGCAGGGCATCGGTGCCGCCGTAGCCGTCGCTGGCCAGACCTGTGCTCAGATTGACCGTCACGCCTGCCGTGGAGTTCTGATAATCCGCCCGATCCGTGCCGCCCTTGCCATCGATGGTGTCGTTGCCTTCGCGTCCCTCAAAGGACTCAAACACGCCGGTATCGCTGCCCGTCAGGATGTCGTTGAAAGCCGAACCCCCCACCGCCTCGATGTTGATCAGGGTGTCCGTCCCGCCCAGCCCGTCCTGCGCGGTGCCGTTGGCAGTACCGCCCAGCACCACGTTCGCGCCCGCCGTGCTACTGGTGTAATCCACGCGGTCGTAGCCCGCACCGCCGTCTATGATGTCGCTGCCCCCGCCTCCACGGAAGAATTCCAGCCCGTCGGTAGCTCCGGTGCCGTTGAGCGTGCTGCCGCCCGTCAGGACGTCAGCAAAATCGGAGCCGTGGATACCCTCGATATTGAACAGCGTGTCGGTCCCGCCCAGACCATCGCTGGCGGAACCGGTGATCAGGTTGACGTTTACGCCCGCCAAGGCGCCTTCGTAACGCGCCGCATCGTAGCCGCCCGCGCCGTCAATGGTATCGTCGCCGGCCAGGCCGAAAAAGCTCTCAGTGATCGAGCTGTTGGAGCCCGTCAGCCAATCGCCGTAAGCCGACCCACGCACCTGATTGATGTTGAGCAGCTTGTCGTTGCCTGCTCCGCCTGTGGCGGTGCCCGTGGCCAGATTCACCGTAACCGCAGCAACTGCACCGTCGTAGAGGACGCGGTTGTTGTTGTCGCGATTCAGCGTGTCGGTTATCACGCCGCCGTCGATGGTGTCGTCACCGGCGCCGCCGTCAAACTGCTCAAGAAGCAGCGCCGTGCTGCCAGTGAGGGTGTCGTTAAGGCTCGATCCGATGACCCTGTTGACGTTGGCCAGCGTGTCCGTACCGCCCAACCCGTCCTGCGCCGTTCCCGTGCCCGTGCTTCCGTCCCCCGTGATGCCCGAGAGGTTGACATTGACGCCCGCTGTCGCGTCCGTGTAATAGACCAGATTGGAGTCCGTGTAATTGATGCGGTCCGTAATGATGCCGCCGTCAATGCTGTCGTTGCCGGCGCCACCCCTCAGCGAATCGCGCCCGGCCCCGCCGAGCAGCGTGTCATTGCCATCGCCTCCCATGAGGTCGTCGTTGCCGTCGCCACCGCTCAGACTGTTGGCCGCCGCATTGCCGGTAAGCAGGTTATTGTCTGTGCTGCCCACCAGATTTATCGCAAGCGTTCCCGCCGCGGCAGTCGCGTTCTCGACGTTGGCCGTCAGCGTGTAGGTGCCCGCCACCGCGAAGGCCACACTGACAAAGTCAGTGCCTTCGTTGAGGGCCTCAGTCACCACGTCGGTGGCCACGTCCACCACATACACGTCGTTGCCCGTTCCGCCTGCCATCTTGTCGATGCCGGCGCCACCAATCAGGGTGTCGTTGCCGGCAGCGCCGCTGAGACTGTTGGCGCCCGCATTGCCCGTCAGCAGATTATTTTCCGCGTTGCCCGTCACGTTTACGGCAAGCGTTCCGGCCGAGGTGACCGTCGCGTTCTCGACGTTGGCCCCCAGCGTGTAGAGCCCCGCCACAGTAAAGGCCACGTTGACCTGATCAGTGCCTTCGCCGGAGATCTCCGTGATGACGTCACCCGCGACGTCCACCACGTACACGTCATCGCCCGCTCCACCTGCCAGCGTGTCGATGCCCGTGCCACCTATCAGGGTGTCGTTGCCGGCGGCGCCGCTGAGGCTGTTGGCAGCACCATTGCCCGTCAGCACGTTATCGCCTGCGTTGCCCACCACGTTTACGGCAACCGTTGCGGCCGAGGTGACGGTTGCGTTCTCGACGTTATTCGCCAGCGTGTAGCTGCCCGCCGCCGCAAAGGCCACGTTGACCTGATCGGTGCCTTCACCCGGATTCTCCGTGATGACATCACCCGCGTTGTCCGCGGTGTAGGTGTCGTTGCCGGCACCACCGACCAGGGTGTCGGCTCCCAGACCACCGTTCAGGCTGTTGTTGCCGGCATTTCCCGTGATTACGTTGTTCAGCGCATTGCCCGTGCCGCTCAGATCGCCGCTGCCTGCGAGCGTGAGATTCTCGACATTGAGGGCGAGCGTGTACGTCGGCGCGGCGGAAACGACGGCATCTGTTCCTTCGCCGACCGCCTCGATAACCACGTCGAGGGCGCTGTCCACGATAAAAGTGTCGTCACCAGTGCCGCCGACCATCGAATCTGTGCCCGGACCGCCGTCGAGCGTGTCATTGCCCGCACCGCCAATCAGCGTGTCGTTCCCTGCCAGGCCATTGAGGATGTCATAGCCCGTAAAACCCGCAAAGCTGTCGTTGTTCGCCGTTCCGTTCCAGATCACACCCTGACTGTTCGGCGACGCATTGTTGGTGAAGTTCGCAGCGGTCAGCGCTGAGACCGTCACCGCCTTCAGCAGCGCCACGCCCTGATAGGCGCCCGGCCCGCCGCCATCGGCATCGACCTCCAGCAGCGCATCGGGACCGACCTGCGTGAGCTTCAGGTGACGCGTGCCGATCGGATCCGAGCCAGGCGTGAAGTTGCTCAGTTTCGAAACGACCTGACCGATGTCCAGAATGTCGCCGCCGACTCCGGGTGCAAAATCGGTCACCGTGTCCTGCGAGTCCGAAGCCAGCACAAACGTGTCCGTACCCGCACCGCCGGTGAGCGTGTCGTTGCCCTTGCCTCCCTCCAGCACGTTGGCGAAAGCATCGCCCGTGATGGAGTCGGCGAACGTGGAGCCGGTCACGTTGGCGATGTTGGAGATGGTGTCGGTGCCGCCGTACCCGTCGCTTGCACTGCCGGTGGCCAGATTCACCGTCGCCCCGGCAAATGAGTACAGGTACGAAACCCTGTCAACGCCCCCGCCGCCGTCGATGGTGTCGTTGCCCGCATTGCCGATGAACTCCTCGCCCGAATTGGTGCTGCCTATGAGCGTGTCATCAAACTTCGAGCCGATTACACCCTCGATGCCGGCGATCGTGTCCACACCGCCCTGGCCGTCGTCGAGCACCTGGCCCTGGCTGAAATCGACTCGCACCGCTGCGGGCATGCCGTTGAACTGCAGGTAGTCGAACCCGCCCTTGCCATCGATGCTGTCGTTGCCCGGGCTGCCCTCGAACAACTCCCAGGCATCCGAACTGCTGCCGCCGGTGAGCGTGTCGTTGAAATTCGAACCCCGCACCCGCTCCACGCTGATCAGCGTGTCGGTCGTGCCGTAACCATCGCCGGCCGTGCCCGCCCCAAGATCCACATTCACCGCGGCCGGCGCATCGGTGTAGACCACTGCGTCGATGCCCGAGCCGCCATCGACCGTGTCATTGCCCTTGCCGGGCTGGAATGATTCGAATGGCACCCCTGCGGGGAAGAATCCGAACGAAGAACCTCCCTTGAGGTAATCGTTGAAGCTCGAGCCCCACACCCCCGCCAGACCGCTCAGGACGTCGGTGCCGCCCTCGCCGTCGCTCGCGGTGCCCGCGCCCAGATCCACGGTCACACCGGTGGGCGCGTTGTAATAGGCGGCTACGGTGTAGAAATGCGCGCCGCCGCCGATAATGGTGTCGTTGCCGCCGCGACCGTTGAGAAACTCCGCCGCGAAAGTCGCCGTGGTGATGTCATGCTCTGGCGTGCCGCCGGTGAGCTTGTCCGCATAGGCCGTGCCCTGCACGAATTCAATCGAGGTCAGCGTATCGGTGCCGCCCTGCGGGTCGCTCGCCGTGCCCTTGGACAGGTCGACCGCCACCCCGACGTTCGCGGGTGCGCCAAGAAGATTGAAATAGTTTGCGGTGTCGAATCCCGCGCCGCCGTCGATGGTGTCGTCGCCGGCATTTCCGGTGAAGGTGTTGCCGTTGGCATCGCCGGTCAGCGTGTCATTGAACGCCGAGCCGTTGATGTTTTCGATGCTGGTCAACTTGTCGGTCGTGCCGTAACCGTCGCTGGCCTTGTTTTTTGACAGATCCACCATCACGGCACCGGGCGCGAAGAAATAGCTGGCCGTGTCGTTGCCCGCCCCGCCCTCAATCGTGTCGTCGCCGGCAAGCCCCGCAAAGAGGTTATCGAAGGAATTACCTGTCAGCGTGTCGCTTTGCGCCGAACCGATGATCTGCTCGATCGAGGTAAGCGCGTCGGTCGTGCCATAACCATCGCTGGCGATCCCCGTGGAAAGATTCACTGACACACTGCCGGTCGAACTTGAATAATCGACACGGTCCGTTCCCGCCCCGCCGTCGAGTGTGTCATTGCCTGCACCACCCATCAGCGTGTCGTTGCCGGCCTCGCCATAGAGCCAGTCATTCCCGGCGCCGCCGGCGAGCGAGTCGTTGCCGAAGCCGCCCCAGAAGGCGTTGTCCGCCGCGCCACCCAGGATGGTGTCGTTCCACTGCGACCCGCCCACGTTCTGGATGTTGACCAGGGTATCGGTCGTGCCCCAGGAATCGATCACTGTGCCTGTCGCACCGGTCAGATCCGCGTTGATGCCCTGTGGATTCGAGGGTGCCTTGGAGGGCCCGCCAGGAACACTCGTGTCGACGGTGTACCACGCGACATTGCCATTGCCAAAACCGGTGATCGTGTCGTTGCCGCTGTCGCCCCACATCGAGGCCCACGACGCAGAGCCGACAATGGAATCGTCCCCGGCATAGCCCCGCGCCCAGCCCCCGGTCGCGGCAAGCGTGATGGTGTCCGCAAAATCACTCGCCAACACGCCTTCAATCCCCGCCAGCGTATCGGTATTACCCCAGCCATCGATCGCAATGCCCGTCGATAGATCGACCGTGACCGGGGCAGTCCCATCACGGTAAATGACAGTGTCCGAGCCCAGGCCGCCGTCCACTTGGTCATTACCGGCGCCCGGAGCGATCCGATTGTCGTTCGCGTCTCCGGTCAGTGTGTCATTGAACGCCGAGCCCTGTATGTTCTCGATGCCGGCCAGCGTATCGTTGCCGATCGAGGTCCCGCTTGCCGTGCCTGCGGAAAGATTGACCGTGACCGGAGCGGCTGCATCGTCATAAGCGACCTCGTCACCCCAACCGATGTCATTCTTGTTGGCGCCGCCATCCACCGAGTCATCGCCGGCACCCGGCCGGAATGAATTGTTGTTCGCGTCTCCGATCAGCGTGTCATTGAGCGACGAGCCATTGACGTTCTCGATGCTGATCAACGTGTCTGTGTTGCCCCAGCCATCGATCGCCTTGCCGTTGGGCAGATCGACCATCACCCCCTGGAAGGGCCTTACCTCACCGGCGAATCCGACATCCTGATAGTTGACTCTGTCGAATCCCAACCCGCCATCGAGCGTGTCGGCGCCGTCCAGGCCGATCAGCATGTTGTTGTTGCCGTCGCCCGTGATGGTGTCGGCCAATTGCGAGCCGATCGCGCCCCTGATGTTCTTGAGCGAGTCGTGCCCGCCCCACACGTCGGTCGCCGTGCCCTTGGACAGGTCGATCACGGCGCCGCTTTGCGTGGGGGCCGGCGCCCCTGTGGGCGCGTAATAAAGAACAAATGTGTCGTACGCGGTGCCGCCGTCGATGGTGTCATCGCCGGGTCCGCCGTCGAAAAGGTAACCGTTATACGTGTCAGGGCCGCCGGTCAGAACGTCATTAAAAGCCGAACCCTGCGCGCCAAACACGTTCACGAGCGTGTCGTTGCCGCCCTGGCCGTCGGAGGCCGTGCCGTTGCCCAGGTCCACATTGACCGCCGCAGGCGCGCCGAGATACGACGCGACGGAAAAGAAATCATCTCCGCCGCCGACGATGGTGTCGTTTCCGCCGTTGCCGTAGAAGATCTCCGGCACGATCCCCGAATCCGATCCCTTGTGCGCTGGATCGCCGCCGATGAGCATGTCGCCCTGCGCCGAACCCGCGACCTGCTCGATCGAAACCAGCTTGTCCGTGCCCCCCAGGCCGTCGCTCGCCGTGCCCTTGGACAGGTCAACCGTTACGCCGCCGGTAGACTCCTCATAATTGGCTAGGTCGATGCCCGACCCGCCGTCCAGCGTGTCGTTGCCCGCACCGCCGTTGAGGGCGAAGTCATCGCCGGCGCCGGCATTGATGCTGTCATCGCCTGCATTGCCGAAGATCTGGTCTCCGCCCTGGCTGCCCGTCAGGGTGTCGGCAAACGTCGTGCCGGACATGATCGTAAACTCCACCGATGTCAGCGTATCTTGGCCCCCTTGCCCGTCGGCAAACGTCATGGTCCCTGCCGCTGGCCCGATCGCCGAAGCGTCGAAGTTCACGCCGGTCGTCAGCCCCAACTGATCAAACCGGTATGCGGCGCCGTCGTTGCCCGCGCCGCCGTCCAAGCTATCGTCGCCCGCATCGCCGCGCAGATTGTCACTTCCATCGCCACCAAGCAGGGTGTCGTTGCCGGAGTTACCGCGCAGTACGTCGTCGCCCGCACCGCCAACGATTGAATCTGCGCCGTCGAGGCTAGACGGATCCTTGCCGCTGTTGCTCTCAAAGCCCTGGAGGATATCGTTCCCCGCCCCGCCGATGATGGTGTCGGCACCGGCGCCGCCCACGATCTGATTGTCCGCAGCGCTGCCCGTGATGGAGTCGGCGAACGTGGAGCCGGTCACGTTGGCGATGTTGGAAATGGTGTCGGTGCCGCCGTAGCCGTCGCTTGCGGTTCCGGTGGCCAGATTCACCGTCGCCCCGGCCCACGAGTAAACGTACGAAACCGTGTCAACGCCCCCGCCGCCGTCGATCCTGTCGTTGCCCGCATTGCCGATGAACTCCTCGCCCGAGGCGGCGCTGCCTTTGAGCGTGTCATTCAACTTCGATCCAATCACCCCCTCGATGTTGGCGATCGTGTCCACCCCGCCCTGGCCGTCGCTGAACACCTTGCCCTGACCGAGATCGACATTCACCGGCGCGGGAACGCCGTTGAACTGCAGGTAGTCAAACCCGCCCTTGCCATCGACGATGTCGTTGCCCGGGCTGCCCTGGAACACCTCCCAGGCGTCGGTGCTGCCGCCACCGGTGAGCGTATCGTTGAAATTCGAACCTTGCGCCCGCTCCACGCTGATCAGCGTGTCGGTCGTGCCATAACCATCGCTGGCCTTGCCCGCCCCCAGATCCACATTCACCGCAGCCGGCGCATCGGAGTAGACCACCTGGTCGATGCCCCAACCGCCATCGACCGTGTCATTGCCCTTGCCAGGCTGGAACGATTCAAAGGTCACCCCTGCAGCCACTGCGGGGTAAAACCCGAATGAAGAGCCCCCCTTCAGGTAATCGTCAAAGCTCGAGCCCTGCACCCCGGCCAGGCCGCTCAGGACGTCGGTGCCGCCCTCGCCGTCGCTCGCAGTGCCCGCGCCCAGATCCACGGTCACACCGGTGGGCGCGTTGACGTAGGTGGCTACGGTGTTGAAATGCGCGCCGCCGCCGATAATGGTGTCGTTGCCGCCGCGACCGTTCAGAATTTCCTGCGAGACAGTCGCCGCGGTGATCTCATGCTCGGGCGCGCCGGCGGTGAGCGTGTCCGCATAGGCCGTGCCCACAACTTGCTCGACCGATGTCAGCGTATCGGTGCCGCCCTGCGGGTCGCTCGCCGTCCCATTGGACAGGTCGACCGTCACCCCAACGTTCGCCGGGGCGCCCGAAGTGTTGAAATAATTTGCGGTGTCGAATCCCGCGCCGCCGTCGATGGTGTCGTCGCCGGCGTTTCCAGTGATGAAGTTGTTGTTGGCATCGCCTTTCAGCGTGTCCGCAAAATTGGACCCATAGATGTTCTCGATGCTTATCAGCGTGTCCGTGCCGCCCAGCCCGTCGCTCGCGGTGCCCTTGGACAGATCCACCGCCACGGCGGCGGTCGCACTGGAATAACTGGCCGTATCGCCGCCTGCCCCGCCGTCAATCGTGTCGTTGCCGGCGTTTCCAGTGATGAAGTTGCCGTTG
>Ga0315281_10004803_pt1 | contig 19524 bp, 15 predicted proteins | sample YL17G07_0_MG_FD_204540 | JGI IMG/M metagenome (GOLD analysis project Ga0315281, IMG submission 204540) | Sediment microbial communities from Yellowstone Lake, YNP, Wyoming, USA - YL17G07_0 | ecosystem: Environmental > Aquatic > Freshwater > Lake > Sediment | place: USA: Wyoming | collected... | reverse complement strand
GGGACTCGGTGGAGAAGGTCGATTCGGGCACCAAGCTGGTCGACCAGGCGGGCAAGACGATGGAGGAGATCGTCGGCTCGATCAAGCGGGTGACCGACATCATGAGCGAGATCACGGCGGCCTCGCAGGAGCAGAGCGCCGGCATCGAGCAGGTGAACCAGGCGGTGACGCAGATGGACCAGACCACGCAGCAGAACGCGGCGCTGGTGGAAGAAGCCGCCGCCGCCGCCGAGTCCATGAAGGAGCAGGCCGGCAGTCTGTCCAATGCGGTCGCGGTGTTCCGCCTGGCGCAGCAGGAAACAGGCACCGGCGAGCGGCGCGGACCGGATCGCGCGAAGAATGTCGCGCGGCTTTCGCAAGCCACGGCCTCAGCGAAGAAAATTGCCGCTGCCCCGGTCGCGTCGCCGAAACCCAGACAGGCCAGCTCATGAACGAAAAACCGGCCATGGCCACTCGACTGCGCAAGCTGGGCTGGCTCACGCTGCTCGCCTTTACCGCCAAGGGCGTGGTCACCACGTCGCTGGTCGTCTGGGCGGTGATGTCGGCGGCAGAGTAGCGGGCCCGGGCTCAACAAGCTGCCTGCGGCATGCGGGGCGCGCGCTTTGACATGTCAACCAGCCTGCGAGAAATCGACACCAAAATGAATCCGACGCCGCAACCTCAATCGCAATCACGCGATCACGACATGACCGCGCGCGACTTCGAGCGCGTGCAGAAGATGATCCACTCGCGCGCCGGCATCTCGCTCAACGAGACCAAGCGCAACATGGTCTACAGCCGGCTCTCCAAGCGGGTGCGCGAGCATGATCTGACGAACTTTTCCGACTATCTCGACCTGCTCGAGAACGACGAAGGCGACGAGTGGCAGGGCTTCGTCAATGCCTTGACCACCAACCTCACGTCATTCTTCCGCGAATCGCACCACTTCGACATGCTCGCCGAGCACCTCGCCTCGCAGCCGCCGGGTAAGCCGACGATGCTGTGGAGCGCGGCCTCGTCCACCGGCGAAGAGCCCTACAGCATCGCCATCACGGCGGCGGGCATGCGGGCGCCTGGCGTGCGCATCCTCGCCACCGACATCGATACCCTGGTGCTGGAAACGGGCCGGCGCGGCGTTTACCGCGACGAACATGTGGAGAAGCTCGATCCCAAGATCGTGCACCGCTGGTTCCAGCGCGGCACGGGGTCGAACGCCGGCAAGGTGCGGGTACGAAGCGAATTGCGCGAGATGGTCAGCTTTCGTCAGTTGAATCTGCTCGCTTCCGTCTGGCCGGTGCGCGACAAATTCGCCGCCATTTTCTGCCGTAACGTGTTTATCTATTTCGACAAGCCGACGCAGCGCGCGGTGCTCGAGCGCATCGCCGCGCGCCTGGAGCCCGAGGGCATGCTGTTCATCGGCCATTCCGAGAACCTGATGTGGGCCCGCGACCTGTTCGAGCCCTGCGGCCGCACCGCCTATCGGCTCGCCCGGAGCGGGGAGAGGCATTGAATTGGAGACCGCTCTTCTCGAATGCGAAGCGACGAATCACTATTACGATTCGCAGTTCAAGCACGAGGCCGTCAAGCTGCTGCCCGGCGAGTTCTACGTCTGCCAGCACGACCGGCTGCTGGTCACGGTGCTCGGCTCGTGCGTCGCCGCGTGCATCCGCGACTATGCCAACGGGGTCGGCGGCATGAACCATTTCATGCTGCCGGAGGGCGGCAATGATTCGACGGGCATGCCCGCGCGCTACGGCGTGTACGCGATGGAAGTGCTCATCAACCAGATCCTCAAGACCGGCGGACGGCGCGACCGGCTGGAGGCCAAGGTGTTCGGCGGCGGCAACGTGTTGCGCGGCTTCACCGGCAACACGGTCGGCAACCGCAACTCCGAGTTCGTGCAGGAATTCCTCGGCAAGGAGGGCATCCGGGTGGTGGCGCAGGATCTGATGGATATCTATCCGCGCAAGGTGTACTTTTTTCCCGCCACCGGCCGGGCGCTGGTGAAAAAGCTGCTGCGCCTGCACAACGAGACGCTGCTCGAGCGGGAACGCGATTACAACGCGCGCCTTGTGAACGCGGACGGCGCCAGCAGCGGCGGCGACGTCGAACTGTTCGGCTGATGTCATGACCATCATCAATCCGAATCTCTCTGCGGGCAAGACCAAGGTGCTGATCATCGATGATTCGGCGCTGGTGCGCAGCCTGATGACCGCCATCGTCGACAGCCAGCCGGACATGTGCGCGGTCGGCGCGGCGCCCAATCCGCTGGTGGCGCGCGAGATGATCCGCGCGCTCGACCCGGATGTGCTGACGCTGGACGTGGAAATGCCGAAAATGGACGGCATCGAATTCCTCGAGCGGCTGATGCGCCTGCGGCCGATGCCGGTGCTGATGGTGTCCTCGCTCACCGAGCGCGGCGCCGAGGTGACCATGAAGGCGCTCGAACTGGGCGCGGTGGATTTCGTCACCAAGCCGAAGATCGGCATTGCCGAGGGCCTCAACGGCTCGGCCAGCAACATCGTGGACAAGATCCGCATCGCGGCGCGCGCGCGGGTCAAGCGCCACGCGCCGCCCGGCGCGGGCGCGCCGCGCAGGCTGATCGAGCGCTCGGGGTACACGGGCACGGAAAAACTCATCCTCGTGGGCTCCTCCACCGGCGGCACCGAGGCGCTGCGCGAGATGCTGCTCGATTTCCCGCCGGACTGCCCCGGCACCCTGATCACGCAGCACATGCCCGCGGGCTTCACCAAGAGCTTCGCCGACCGCCTGGACGGCCTGTGCCGGATATCGGTGAAGGAAGCGCAGCACGGCGAGCGGGTGCTGCCGGGGCACGCCTACATCGCGCCGGGGGACCGGCACCTGAGCGTCAGCCGCAGCGGCGCCAATTACATAACGCAGCTCTCGGACGAGCCGCCGGTCAACCGCCATCGCCCCTCGGTGGAGGTGCTGTTTCGCTCCGGCGCGCGTTGCGTCGGCGCCAACGCGTTCGGCATCATGCTCACCGGCATGGGCAAGGACGGCGCGCAGGCGATGCTGGAGCTGCGCCAGTCCGGCGCTTGGACCATCGCGCAGGACGAGGCGAGCTGCGTGGTATTCGGCATGCCCAAAGAGGCGATTGCGCTGGGGGCGGTAGAGGAGGTATTGCCGCTCGGCGAAATCGCCGGGCAGGTGTTCAAGCGGCTGGGCGCGGGCGGCATGCGCGCGGTGCGGGTCTAACTCTCCGGGCGGCCGCGCGGCGCGCGCCGCCGAATGACAAGTTGTGTCACGATGAAAATGAGAAGCGTTCCAACGGGCCATGGGAAGAGGCCCATGCTGTAATCGGTGCGATAGATTTCCGGATTTTCCTGAGCGAACCCTGACTTGAACGCCGAGAGAACCGATCCGATGCCGCGCAGGACTTCACGCGTCGTCGATGTACTGGTCGAGTTTCTGCGTCCGGTGGACGCCGTGCTTCTGCGCGTCCCGAAGTGGGTTCCGCTCGCGAGCTTCTTCGTCATGTCGCTGCTGATTCTTCTGCTCGGCTATGTGGCCTGGAACTGGCACGCGTCGGCGCTCGAAGCCTCGGTCAAGAAGGACGTCGCGGCATCGGTGGACGCCAAGATCGCGCGGATTTCGGACTGGCTGGCGGAGAGGCGCGGCGACGCCACCGCGCTGGTGAAGGATGAGGTCTTTCTCCGGGATGTCGCGGCCTCTCTGGCGCGCGGCCAGCCTGGCGTGGACACGGACCAGAGAATCACCCAGCGGCTGCGCGTGGTGCGCGATGCCTACCGGTACAAGGACATCCTGGTGCTCGACGCGGACGGTGTGGTGCGCTCGCGTTCCAGCCCGGATGCGCTGTCGCCCGGCATCTATGGACGGAAGCGCGTCGGCGAGGCGATATCGAGCGGCGAGACGCTGCTCACGGACCTCCATTACGATACTCGGGGAGGCGGAAAGACTTTTTACTGCGCCTTGGTGGCGCCGATCCGCGGTCCGGGCGCTGGAACAACGCCGCTTGGCGCGGTGTTATTCCGGATCGATCCCGTCGTCACGCTGTTTCCGATCCTCGATGCGCCTCTGGGTCCCTGGGATTCGGCGGAAACACTTCTCGCCAGGGAGGAAAACGGGGACATCGTTTATCTGAAGGAACCGCGTCAGCTCGGCGCGCCTCCGGTCACGGTGCGCCGGTCAGTCAATGAGCCGACGCTGCTCGCGGCGCTCGCCGCGCGCGGGCAGGAAGGCGCCCTGACCGGCACCGACTACCGCGGGGTCGAGGTGGTCGGGGCGGCGCGCAGGGTGCCGGGCACGCCGTGGATCGTGGTCGGCAAGGTGGATTCCGAGGAACTGTATTCCTTGCTGCTGAGGGAGGCGCGCATCGCCGGCCTTGTCCTCGCGCTGTTCGTGCTCGGCGCCGCGGTGGCCGCGACGCTCTGGTGGAGAGCGATCGCGGCGCGCGGGTCGGCGACGTACTACCGCCTGCGCGTCGAACGCGAGGCTTTGCGGCAGCACTATGTGAACCAGGTCGAATACGCGAACGACAGCATCCTGCTCCTCGACCAGGCGGGGCGAATACTCGATGTCAACGAGCACGCGCTCGAGGTGTACGGGTATGGACGTGCCGAGCTGCTCGGGGCGGATGTGGGGATGCTGAGAAGTTTCACGGCGCGCGACCGTATCGGCGAACTGCTCGATGAGTGGAGCGAAGGCGGGCGGGTCTACGAGACCTGGCATCGGCGCAAGGATGGCGGCGTGATGCCGGTCGAGGTCAGCGGCCGCGCGTTTCGCGTCGAGGGACAGGCGTTCTACCAGAAGATCGTGCGCGACATCACCGACCGCAGGAAGGCCGAGGAGGGACTGGTGCGCGAGCATGCGCTGCTCGAGTCGCTCATCGACGTCCTCCCGGGGATCTTCTACCTGTTCGACAAGGACGGAACGCTGTTGCGCTGGAACGCCAACCTGATGAACATGTCCGGAAAGCCGCCAGATGTGCTCGCCAGGACCAATATGCGCAGCCTGATTCCGGCGGAGCGGCGCGACGACGCGGAGCAAGCGATCAGACTTGCGCTGACCGGCCCCCAGTCGGCATTGGAGGGTCAGTTGCTGGGCGCGGACGGCACTCTGACGCCATATCACTTTTCGAACGTTCGCATCGAACTGGACGGCGCTCCGGCGGTGGTCGGAGTCGGCATCGACATCTCGGCCCGCTTGGAGGTGGAGCGGAAATTGCGCCGTCTGAACGAGGCGCTCGAGCAGCGCGTGGCCGATCGCACCATGGAGCTTGAGCACGCGAACCGCGAACTGAAGGCATTCTCGTACACGGTGGCGCACGATCTCCAGGTGCCGCTGCGGCATATAAGAGGATTCCTCGGGATCGCGCTCGAGGATCATGGCGCGGAAATCCAGCAAGAAGCGCGTGTCAACGTCGAGCGTGCCATGCGGGCCGCGCACAACATGTCCGACATGATCCGTGCGTTGCTCGAGTTCTCGCGCGTGACCCGTGCGGAGTTGCATCCGGAGCGAATAGCGCTGAATGACCTTGCAAGCGAGGTCGTATCCGAGTTCGCCCCCGAGTGCGCCGGACGGACGATCGAATGGCGGATCGGGCGGTTGCCTGCCGTGATGGCGGATCGGCGCCTGCTCCGGACGGTGCTGAGCAATCTGATCTCCAACGCGCTCAAGTTCACGCGGAACCGGAACCCGGCCGTGATCGAGATCGGAACTCAGCCTGGTCCCGGAAGCGCGCAGGGTGAGATGGCCGTTTTTTTCGTGCGCGACAATGGCGCGGGTTTCGACATGGCGTCAGTGTCGAGGCTGTTCGAGCCGTTCCAGAGATTGCACTTGGCGAAGGATTTCGAGGGAACCGGAATCGGTCTCGCCACCTGCCGGCGCTTGATCGAGCGGCACGGCGGGCGGATGTGGGCTGAATCCGTCGTGGATGCCGGTGCCGCGTTTTATGTCGCGCTCCCGGACGGGTCCTCCGGGCCCGAGCGCCCTGAGGACATGCGGGCGGCCTGACCCGGGCCGAATCGCTCAATTTCCCGCGCTGCGGGCCGATATGTTCTTGTGGCTGTCATGGCCCTGATGGAGGCATTTTTGAGCACCCCCCAGCCCAACAACGCAGTGCGCGCGCTGCCGGCGCGCGTCCCGCGAGCCCCGGCCGAAGAACCGGCCGTGGAAGAGAGCTTGGGCGCGCACGCCAATCGCGTGCTGCGGGCAAGGTTGACCGCCGCGTCATTGTCCGTGCTCGACCCCGGCATCGCGTCGCTGCAGTGGCTGCGCAAGGCGGCCGGCGGCGTTGCGGCGGCCGAAGCCGGAGAGGGCGACGCCGGATCGAGGAAGGACCGCGCGGGTGGCCGCTCCGAGGCGGGAGCGGCGGCCGCTGAAGCCGGGGTACCCGCTCCCAGGCGGCGCCTGCGTGCATTTCTGGTCTACGTCGGCGTGCTGCTCGCGGGGGGCATGGCGGGTGGAGCGCTCGCTTTCGATCTCCTGCAGGAGTTGATCATTTACCTGGCGGTGGAGAATCGGCAGCTGGAAGCGGCGCTCTCGACGCGCTCCAAGGCGGCCGCCGCCGCAAAGCAGGCCCTCGAGCAGGCGCTCGCCAGCGCCCCGGTATCGGCGCCCCCAGCACGCGAGAGCATGGGCCGCGTTGTTGCGGCGGTTGCGGCGGCGGTTGCGGCCGCGCCCACGCCCGCGGCCAAGGCGGTGGATTGCGGCGCCATCCCGAGCGACAACATCACCGCGCTGATGGACTGCATTCACAAGTTCAACCGTTAGCGACGCCATGCGATTGCGGTCCACGTGAACCTCGACACCAGCGTACTGAACGCGCCGCCTGCGAACCCTGCGATCGATGCGGTTGAGGCCTACCTTGGCCGCCAGCCGATCGTCGACCGGGAGAGCCGGCTGGTCGGCTACGAGCTGCTTTACCGGGGCGCCGACCGCGCGGCGAGCAACGTCGCCGCAACCTCCGAGGTGGTGGTCAACCTGCTCAACGGTGTGGGCTTCGCGGATTCGCTCGGCCGCTTCCGCGGCAACATCAATGTCTGCGCCGAATTCCTGCTCTCCGACATGGTCGATCTGCTTTCGCCGGCCAGCGTGGTGCTCGAGATCCTTGAGTCCGTGCGCGCCACGCCCGAACTGCTGGCGCGCATCGGCGAACTGAAAGCGCGCGGTTTTTCCTTCGCGCTGGATGATTTCATCGCCCGCACCGCGGACAACGCGCCGTTTCTCGATCTGGTGGATTTCATCAAGGTGGACATTCTTGCGGTGCCGGCGCAATCGCTCGACGCGCTGGTGCGCGGCCTGAAAGGCCGCCGCGGCAAGCTGGTCGCCGAAAAGGTGGAGGACGCCCAGACCTTCGAGCGCTGCCTGGCGCTGGGGTTCGACCTGTTCCAGGGGTTTCACTTCGCCAAGGCGGTGGTGCTCACTGGCAGGCGCCCCGATCCCAAGCGCCTGCAGGTGCTGCGCCTGCTCAAGCTGGTGATGTCGGATGCGGAGCAGGCGCGCCTGGAGGACGAATTCAAGCGCCAGCCGGTGCTGACCGTCAACCTGCTGCGCATGGTGAACAGTGCCGCGGCGGGATTTCGCATTCCTTCCGCCTCGGTACGCGATGCCCTGGTGCGCGTCGGCCGGCGGCCGCTCGCGACCTGGCTGCAGTTGTTGGCCTACGGCGTCAACGGCTCGCTTGAAACATCGGCGCTGTTCCGCACCGCGGCGGTGCGCGCGCGGCTCATGGAGTCCATTGCGCGCGCGATGCCCGGCATCGCGCGGCAAGCGGACAATGCGTTCCTGGCGGGCGTGCTCTCGCTGATGCCTCTCGCGCTCGGCATGACGACCGATGCGCTGGTCGCCGAACTGCAACTGGAGGATGTGGTGTCCGACGCCCTGATCGGATTCACCGGTCCTGTCGGCGACCTGCTTTCCATGGTGCAGTGCTACGAAGAGGGCGGCAGGGAGGCGTTGGCCGATTGGGCCGCGATCGCGGACTGGCCTCCCGCGAGCGAGATCGTGTGTTTCGAACTCGATGCCCAGGCCTGGGCGGGAAAGGTGGCGAGCGAGGCCGCCGCGTAGGTCCTCCTGATGTGAATCAGGCGGCGGTCGCGATCCGTGCGCCGCCGAACGCCGCGACGCGCCGGCCGTTGCGTACTCAGGTATCGCGTATCTCAAGTTTGACCAAAAGCAGCCGATACCAAGTTCGAAGCGGGTTTGCGCGGCTGGTGCGTCGGAGAGCGGCGATACGAGCTTGCCGGACGGGGGTCGCAACGGGACTGGTCATGGAATTCATATGCTTCGGGTGTTTCGCCATCCCGTCGGCGCACGGCGCCGACGATCTCGGCAATGGAACTGTTGTTCCATGCGGACGGGGTCCCTCCAGCGGGTCGTCCGGCTCGATCAACTGCGTTCGCTGCAACTCGCGGCTCAGGCTGGACGGGCATTTCGCGAGCTGGTACCGGAACGCGACCACCAGCCCTCTTGCCTGATCCAACGCACCGGGATCGATCGGGGATCTGCTCGCTCTGGCACAGTGCTACGAGGGCGAGGACGGAGTCTCCGGCATGGCGAATCAGGCGGCGGTGGCGATCCGTGCGCCGCCGAACGCCGCGGCGACAGGCCCCAGGAGGGTCGCTTCAGGGTCGGCCTCGTCCGCAGGCACGATGAACTTCTGCGTGAATGCCTCCACCGACAGCGGCCGGCTGAGGTAGAAGCCCTGCACGCGCTGGATGCCCTCGTCGGCGAGCAGCTGGTACTGCTCAGCGGTCTCGACGCCTTCGGCGACCACGCTGATCCTGAGCGCCCGCGCCAGCGCCACCACGGTGCGCACGATGCTCAGGCTGTCGCCATCGCCGGGCAGTTCCTTGACGAACGAGCGGTCGATCTTCAGCACGTCGATCGGGAAGCGGCGCAGGTAGCTGAGCGAGGAGTAACCGGTGCCGAAATCGTCGATCGCGATGCGCACGCCCATGCGCTTCAGGCTGCGCAGCGTGGCGATGGCGTGCTCGGCGTCCTGCATCGCCACCGTTTCGGTGATCTCCATCTCGAGCAGCTCGGGCGGCAGGCCTGATTCGTCGAGCGCGTTCCTGACCCGCTGCTGGATGTGTTCGTCGCGGAACTGCGCCGCCGAGAAGTTCACCGATACGGTGAGCGGCTCGCGGCCCGCGCGCTGCCACTCGCGCGCCTGCCGGCAGGCGCGCCGCAGGACCCAGTCGCCGATCTCGATGATGTGGCCGGTTTCGTCGGCCAGCGGAATGAACTGGTCCGGCGGCACCACCCCGAAGCGGTCGTGGCGCCAGCGGATCAAGGCTTCGGCGGCGCTGGCGCGCTGCGAGGTCACCTCGTACATCGGCTGGTAGACGAGGAACAGCTCCTCGCGCTCGACCGCGTGATGCAGTGCGTTCTCCAGCTGCAGCCGCTTGCTGGCCCCGTGCGTGAGCTTGGGATCGTAGATCTCGATGCGGTTGCGCCCGTTTTTCTTTGCCGTCGCCATGGAGCGCTCGGCGCCATGCAGCAGCACGTCGGCGTCATTGCCGTGATCGGGCAGCATGGCGCAACCCACGCTCGCCGTGAGGAACAGTTCCTGCCCGTTCTGCTGGAACGGCGTGGCGAACACCGAGAGCAGCCGTTCGGCCTGGTCGCGCGCATCGGCCGCATCCGCCACGGTCCACAGCAGGCAGGAGAAGCGGTCGCCGTTCAGCCGGGCCAGCACGTCGTAGAGGCCGAGCACCGTTTGCAGCCGGGCCCCGATCTGCTTGAGCAGGGCGTCGCCGGTGGCAACGCCGAACGAATCGTTGATGCGCATGAAGCGGTCGATATCGATGCACGCCACCGCGCCGGCGCCGGGGGCGGCGGCGCGCGAGGCGATTTTCTGCGCGAGCAGGCTGCGGTTGGGCAAGCCGGTTAGCTCGTCGTACAGCGACATCGTGTGCGCCACGCGCTCGGCCTTGTCCTTGGCGCGGCGCACCTGGGCATTGCGCAACTCGCGGCGCACCACCGGCAGCAGGCGCTGCGGATCGGTCTTGTACAGGTAGTCCTCGGCGCCGCCGGTCATCGCGGCCACGCCTTTTTCGTGATCGTAGGCGCCGGAATAGACGATAAAAGGGGTGTTGCGGTGGATTTCGCGCAGGGCTTTGAGTGCCCGCACCGAGTCGAAGGAGGGCATCGAATGATCGGAGATCACCAGGTCCCAGTTCTCGTCGCGCAGGGCCGAGAGCATGCCTTGCTCGGTATCCACGCGCCGGAACGCGGCGTCCGGGATTTCCTCCGAAAGCTGGCGCGAGATCAGAAGGCTGTCGTCCTCGGAGTCGTCTACGATGAGAATGCGCGTCGGTTCGCTCATGTTCGTCACGTGGGTCTTCTTCTAACTGCCAGCAGGCAATGCGCGCCCTGCCCGTTCAGGCTCCATCAGCCGTCTCCAGCCTGTTTCGGCAGTCCCGGCGGTAACTTTAGAGTGATCTTCGTGGCGGCGGCTCAGCCGCCGGCGGAGCGCGTCAGTTCGGCGATAAGTCCTTCTTTTTCATCGTCCCAGCCGGATTCCGTCTCGTCCTCGTCCCAGGTGGCGGCGTCGTGCCGCAGGGGTATTTCCTGCGGATCGCGCTGCGGCGCTTGTTGTTTGGGCAACATGTTCCCTCCAGTTTGCTTCGCTAAAGCCGATGTCGGGAAGGATGGGCGCGGTCGTGCCGAAGCGATCGGCCGAAAAGGCGGGCGAACGCGCGGGTCTTCGCGGGACTGAACCGCCGCGGCCCCGCAATAGTGGCAGCCACCGGTATCGGAAGAGGATTGGTCATGTTCTGGCGCAGCCGCCCTTCGCGTTACCGACTCGCCTTGCCGGCAACGGTATTCGCATTGAGCCTGTGCGCCGCGGGTTTCTGGAGCCTGTCATTGCAGCGCGACAACGAGGCCGCCGCCCGAGCCAAATTCCAATGGGCCGTGGAACGCCTGTCCAACGAGATCAGACGCCGGTTCCAAGAGCCGATTCACGGCCTGGCCGGCGGCAGGGGCTTGTACGACGCCAGCAAGTCCGTGCGGCGCGGGGAGTTCCGCGCCTACGTCGAGGCGCTCGACCTGTCGCGCCGCTACCCCGGTGTGCGGGGTTTCGGCTTTATTCAACGGGTCATGCGCGAGGACCTGGACCGCTTTGTCGCCGCCCAACGGGCTGACGAGGCACCGCGGTTCGCCGTTCGCCAACTGGAAGACAAGAGTCACGCGGATCTCTACATCGTCAAATTCATCGCCCCTCTGGCGCGCAATGCGGGCGCCGAGGGGCTCGACATAGGCTCGGAAGCGCTGCGCCGCGAAGCCGCCCAGCGGGCGGTGGACAGCGGTCTGCCGGCACAGAGCGCCCCTATTACGCTGGTGCAAGGCAACGGCCGTGCCCGCGACGTGCTGCTGTATTTCCCGGTGTACGCCAAAGGCGTGCAGCCAATCACGGTTGCCGGGCGCCGCGCCGCCCTGGCCGGATTGCTCTACGCGCGGGTCGTCATCGGCGAGTTGCTCGACGGATTGCAAGACGTGGTCGGCGCAGACCTGAGGGTCGAACTCTTCGACGCCGTTGACGGCGCCGCGCGGCTTGCTCTGCTCTACGACAGAGGCCCTCCGCCCGCTCACCTGCCGGAGGGCGCCGCCGCGGCGCCGAGTGGCGACCTTACAAGCATCACCGGTCTGGATCTGTCGGGCCGGGAATTGATGCTGCGCGTGACCAGCACGCCGCTGTTCCACGCCGCGTTCGATGACGGCGCGCCCTTGCTGGTATTCGGCGGCGGCATCCTGGCCAGCGCCTTGCTCGCGCTCCTGTTATGGCAGCAGGGGGCGAGACGCTACAGCGCCGAGACGCTGGCGCGCCGCATGACGGGGGAGGCGCGCCGGACCAACCAGCTGGTCGGCAGCGTGATCGAGAACCTGCCTTGCGGCTTGAGCGCGTTCGACAACGATCTCCAATTGGTGGCATCGAACCGGGAGTTCCGGCGCCTGCTCGACCTGCCCGATTCCCTGTTCAGCCAGCCGGTCACGCGCTTCGAGGACATCATCCGCTTCAACGGCGAACGCGGCGAGTACGGCACGGAGAATATCGACGCCACGATGCAGGCCATCATCGCGCGGGCGCGCGCGCCGTCGGTCCCGCACCAATTCGAACGCGTTCGCCCCGACGGCACGCCGCTTGAAATCCGCGGCGCGCCGATGCCGGGCGGAGGATTCGTGACCACCTACACCGACATCACCGCCGCCAAGAACGCCGAGCGCGCCCTGTCGCGCGAGCGCCGGGCGCTCGCCAGCATCATCGAAGGCACCAACGTGGGCACCTGGGAGTGGAACATCGAAACCGGCGAGACCCGCTTCAACGACCGCTGGGCGCTGACGATTGGCCATTCGTCCGAGGAACTGGGGCCCACCACCATCGACACCTTGCAATCCCGCATACACCCCGATGACCTGACGCGCGCGATGGCGCTGCTCAAGCGGCACTTCAAGGGCGAGTCGGCCGGCTTCGAACTCGAGTTCCGCGTGCGGCACAAGGATGGCCACTGGGTCTGGGTGCTCGACCGCGGCAAGCTCTTCAGCCGCACGGCGGATGGCCGCCCCCGCTGGATGGCGGGCACGCGCATGGACATCAGCGAGCGCAAGCAGGCCGAGGCCGAACTGGTGCGCGCCACCGAAGCGGCCGAGGAGGCATCGAACGCGAAGAGCCAGTTCCTCGCCAACATGAGCCACGAGATCCGCACGCCGATGAACGCGATCCTCGGCATGCTGGCGCTGCTGCGCAAGACCGAACTCAACCCGCGGCAGGCGGACTACGCGGTCAAGACCGAGGGCGCGGCGCGCTCGCTGCTGGGACTGCTTAACGACATTCTGGATTTCTCGAAAGTGGAGGCGGGCAAGATGACGCTCGACCCGCATCCGTTCCGCATCGACCAGCTGTTGCGCGACCTTTCGGTGATTCTGTCGGCGAACGTCGGCGCCAAGGACGTGGAGGTGCTGTTCGACATCGATCCGGCGCTGCCGCGCCACCTGATGGGCGACGCGATGCGGCTGAACCAGGTGTTGATCAACCTGGGCGGCAATGCCATCAAGTTCACTTCCAGCGGCGAAGTGGTGATTTCGGTGCTGGTGCTCGAACGCACCGCCGAAGCGGTCACTGTGGAAATCTCGGTGCGCGATACGGGAATCGGTATTGCGCCGGCGAACCAGGAGCGCATCTTCAGCGGCTTCACCCAGGCCGAGGGTTCCACCACGCGCCGCTACGGCGGCACCGGCCTGGGCGTGGTGATCAGCCGGCGCCTGGTAGGGCTGATGGGCGGTGAGCTGCGGCTGGAGAGCGCGCTCGGGCGGGGAACCCGGTTCCATTTCCGCCTCACGCTGCCCGTGGCGGTGAAAGCCGAAAACGAGGCGCAGATCCTCGCGCTGCCGGCGGCGCCGCTGCGCGCCCTGGTGGTGGACGACAACCCAACGGCTTGCGAGGTGCTCGAGCGCATGGGCCGGTCGCTCGGCTGGGCGATCGACGTAGCCAACAGCGGCGAGCAGGCGCTGGAATTGCTGCCCGCCCGGGCGGCGGCTGGCGTCGCCTATCAGGCGGTGTTCGTCGATTGGCAGATGCCCGGCCTGGATGGCTGGGAAACCAGCAGGCGCATCCGCGAGCTGGGGCTGATTGGCGAGGCCCCCGTCGTAGTGATGGTGACGGCCCACGGCCGGGAGATGCTGGCGCAGCGCAGCGATGCCGAGCAGGCAATGCTCGATGGCTTCCTGGTCAAGCCGGTGACCGCATCGATGCTGTTCGATGCCATCGTCGATGCGCGCGGCGGGCACGCGACATTGCACCAGCAAAACCGGAGCTCGGCGCGCGGCAAGCAACGGCTGCCGGGCATGCGCCTGCTTGTCGTCGAGGACAACCTCAACAACCAGCAGGTGGCGCGCGAACTGCTTGAAGGCGAAGGTGCCCAGGTGCAGATCGCCAACCACGGGCGGGAAGCGCTCGAAGCGATCGCCGCGGCCTCGACGCAATTCGACGCCGTGCTGATGGATCTGCAGATGCCGGTGATGGATGGCTTCACCGCAACGAGCCGCATCCGCACCGACCTCGCGATGCTGAGCCTGCCGATCATCGCGATGACCGCCAACGCCATGGCTTCGGACCGCGAAGCCTGCCTCGCGGCCGGGATGAACGACCACGTCGGCAAGCCCTTCGACCTGAATCACCTGGTGCGGGTGCTGCGCAAGCAAACGGGCCGGCGCGACATGCCGGAGGCCATTGCCGGTGCCGATGCAGGCGCCGCAGCGGAGCGTTCGCCGCCGGCGGTGCTGGAGGAACGCGCGGCCGCGGCGGGCGTGCAACTCGCGGCGGCGCTCGACCGGCTGGGCGGCAAGCGCGATGTGTATCAGTCCCTGCTGCGCCGCTTCGCGGCTGATCTGGCCGGCATGCCGGACAGGCTGCGGGCACACGTGGCGCAGAACGACATCGAATCCGCGTCGCGCCTGCTGCACTCGCTGAAGGGCCTCGCCGCCACGCTGGGCGCCACCGCGCTCGCGACGGCAGCGGGCGAAGGCGAAAAACAACTGGTCCGTGGCGCGGCTTCGACGCCATGCGCCGCCGTGGTGGAACGCAACTGCGCGGCAATGATCGCCGCCGGCCCCGGGCTGGCCGAGCTGCTGCGGGCGCTGCAGGCAACGGAGGCGCCGAAAGCCGCGCCGGCGGGCGCACCCGATGCCGACGCCCTGCGGGCCGAACTGCGCCTGATCGCAGGGCATTTGCGCAACGCCGACATGGCGGCCACGGACGCCATGGCCGGGCTGCGCCGGCGCTTTGGCGAGTCGCTGGGCGAACAACTGCGGCCATTGGACGAGGCCATAGGCACGCTCGACTTCGAGGGCGCACTGCGGCTATGCAACGAACTGATCGAAGGACAACCCGCATGAATGTACTGTCGCCGGTCGAAGCAGGTCTGATCGCCGATGCCGTCGGTCAAGGGCAGCCCCGGCCGCGGCTGCTGATCGTGGACGATCAACCGGCCAACATCCAGGCGCTCTACCAGGCGTTCTCGGCCGACCACCAGGTGTTCATGGCCACCGGCGGCGAGCAGGCGCTCGCCCTGTGCGCCAGCAAACAACCTGATCTGGTGCTGCTGGACATCGAAATGCCGCTCATCGACGGCCACGAGGTTTGCCGGAGGCTCAAAGCGGACGCGGCAACACGCGACATTCCGGTGGTCTTCGTCACGGCGCATAACGACGAGGCGGCCGAAGCGCGCGGGCTCGACGCCGGCGCAGTGGACTTCATCGCCAAGCCGATCAATCCCAGGATCGTGCGCGCGCGCGTGAAAACGCATCTCACCTTGAAAGCGCAGTCCGACCTGCTGCGCCGCTGGGTCTATGTGGACGGCCTGACCGGGGTGCACAACCGGCGCCACTTCGACGAACACCTGGCTGCGGAGTGGGGGCGCGCGGTGCGCAACAACACGGCGCTGAGCGCGGTGCTGCTGGATGTGGATTTCTTCAAGCGCTACAACGACCGCTATGGCCACCAGGCGGGCGACGATTGCCTGCGCCGGGTGGCGGCAACGCTCAAGGCCAATCTGAAGCGGCCCGCAGACCTGGTGGCCCGCTACGGCGGCGAGGAATTCGTCTGCCTGCTGCCCGATACCGGCCTGGATGGCGCGATGCAACTCGCGCGGCGGCTGGGGCAGCAGGTGTTCGCGCAAGGGATCGAGCACGCCGACTCCTCGGCAGCGCCGGTGGTCACCGTGAGTCTTGGCGTGTGCAGCAAGCGCGAACAAGCGACCGGCACTGCCGCCGAGTTGCTGCGGCAAGCCGACGCCCAGCTATATGCAGCCAAGGCGCGCGGCAGGCACCAGGCCTGCGGGGTTGATCTGGACATGGGGGAAAAAATATAAGAAGGTAAAAAGTTAAAAGAGGCCAGGCTCGAAGAATTTCCCTTCGGCACTGAACGCGAGGTGCCGCTCGACGTTGCCATGGAGCAGGGCGCCGGTGGTGATCATTTCGGTGTACAGGACAGGAATGCACTGGAGGAAACCTGGCGCAGGAAATAGCGGCAGTGCCGGTCGGGTCCAGTCCATCATCGGGGCGACGCAGAGCCGATGAGCGTTGTTTTTGCTGGAAATTTTCGGTACTTCAGTCACTTGTGTCTGAGCAAGGATTGATCCATTTTCCGCTATTTTCCTCGGTTTTCCTCCGTTTCTCACCGTTTCGGTGTACCTGAAGTGCACTAGGTACACCGAATTTGAATCTATGCATCGATGGCTCCTTCAGGGGGTGAGTTTCCGTTTATGGGAGTAACGGTCGGTCCAGTCACTTTCATAGTGCGACTGGATTTTGAATGAAGCACCACTCTGGAAACAGATTCTCAGTCGGTCCAGTCGCATGATGGTGCGCATGATTTCTCGTCGAAATTCTACAATCCGTTCGATGAAACTCTCTGAAGCGAAACTCAAGAGATTGATGGAAGAGGCGACCGTGGACGCCTACAACGAGTCCGAGCAGCGCGTCGGATTTCTGACGATGATCGATGAAAATCTTGCGCTGCCTTTCGCGACGCAAATCCTGGGTGTCGAAGTTTCGGTCGAGCGCGCCGACCTGAGCGCGGCGGACGCGATTGTTGCCATCTGCCGGCGCGGGCGAACCCGCCAAGCGATTCCGATACTCGAACTACCACTACCCAAGCCGGCCCCAAGGGGAGCGGAATGGATCGAGGCGTACCGCCGCTGGATGCGGGGCCGGTAACCGTGGAAAGGCCGGACTTCTCGGTGCCGCCCGATGACAACGTAGGACCTCCTTACGGATTGCCCAGCGGCAGATCGCGAGTGATCGAGTCTGCCGTGTCTTCGGAAACCGCATAGCCCATCGCCCGGTAGCCGCGCAACCGCTTGTTGAACATGCGCGCGAGCGCCGGGACGCCGGCATCGACGTAGTCGTAAATCCGAACCTCATGTTTTCCGGCATGGACACGGTGCAGCCTGCCGGCATATTGCTGGAGCGTGCCGCGCCAGGAGATCGGCATGGCGAGGAAAAGCGTGTCGAGCCGCGGGTCGTCGAAACCCTCTCCGATGAAGCGTCCGGTCGCGAGCACGACGCGGCGATGGTTGCCGGAGGATGCGCCAAGGCGGTCGATCGCCGCGGCCTGCTTGCGGCGTCCCATGCCGCCTGTCAGCACGATGATTTCCGCCGGCGCGGTATTGCTCAGGATGTCCGCGAGCCGATCCAGGTGGTCCCTGCGCTCGGTCAGCACGAGCGGATTACGTCCATCCCCCAAGGCTGCGAGGATGTCCCGCACAATCAGCGCGTTTCGAGCTTCCGATTGCCCGAGCACGCCGAAAATCGATTGGATCCGATCCATGCCGATGGGCGCCGCAAGGTCGGTGCGGCGCGGAATAACGACGTGGCGGACGCCGGCCGCTGCCCGCGCGTTCGAGCCGCGGAAGCGAATCGGCCCGCACTGCATGAAGATGATGGGGTGGTGGCCGTCGCGCCGAAGCGGAGTCGCCGTCAGTCCCAGGACGAATCGTGCCTTTGCTTCCTTCATGACCCGCTCAAACGAGAACGCGGATACATGGTGACACTCGTCGACGATCACCTGGCCGTAGTTCGCCACGACGTCGCGTACGACGCCCTTGCGCACGAGGCTCTGCATGACGGCGACGTCGATGATGCTGTTTGGCGAGCGCTTGCCAGCGCCGATTATTCCGATCGATCGGTGATCGATGCCCAGAAACGCGGACAGGCGATTGCGCCACTGATCGAGCAGTTGAGTCCGGTGAACGATGATCAACGTATTGGTCTTCCGCGCGGCAATCACTGCGGCTGCAACGACCGTCTTGCCGAACGCCGTGGGGGCGCACAGAACACCGATTTCGTGTGCCAGCACCGCATCAACAGCCAGAGTCTGGTCGGGATGCAGCTCGCCCTGGAACACCGCGTCGATCGAAGTCCCGGCATGCCGCTTGTCTTCCAACTGCAGCGCGATACCACAGTCCCGCAGCAAGGCCCGCACGTCGTCGGCACACCCGCGTGGTAGCGCGAGGTGATTCTGGAAGTCCTCCGCGCACCCGATGATTCTCGGTTTGCCGAATGTCGAAAGACGGAGCGATTGCGCCTGGTAGAACATGGGGTTCTGGAACGCGGCGATTCGGGAAAGGCGATTGATCAGCCGCTCCGGCAAGCTGTCCTTGGCAATGAACAACATGTTCGCGGATACGACTGTCACCGTGTCCGGGAAGGGGCCGGCGAGCTGAGGTTCAGATCTGCGCCTGGAAGGGGGTAGTGTCCATGGATCGTCGATGGCGTCTTCGCCGACACCAACTGACCGGACGCCGAGTACACCGTCTTCCTTTTCCGCACGGGCGAGGGCGGGTATCCACGGCAAATGGCATCATGTGCTCGACGGTGGCGAGGAATGCCCACTGGTCTGGATGCGGTTGCCACGCGTCGTCGACGAAGACGCAAGCGCCGCGATCGCGAGACTTGCGTTGAAGGGGAAGCGAAATCAGATTGCAGAATCCGCCCTTTGGCAACGTGTCCTGGCTTGGAAAAAGACGGTCGTACGACGCAAACGAAAGAGTGCGGTGCCTGGCGCATGCTCGGGTGATCGCCGCGCTGGCGAGTTGCCTTGCCTGGCCGGCTGGAATCGGCGAATCGAAGAAGATCCAGACGTGAGCCCCTTCGCTTGAGCGCGAGATTTCGACGCAGGCAGGGATTCGGAGTTCCCGACAACTGGTGGCGTAGGCCATGGCGTCGTCCCGCCAGCTCGAGCCGTCGAAATCGGCCGCGACCAACCAGGTCGTGTCGTCCTGCAAGATGGGATAGACGCCAAGAGTCTGGCGGCCGGCGAGGTGCTCGAAGATCGCGTCCTTGGAAACGGCGAGAAACGCGCGGTTGGGACATTGCGCGCACTTGATCCGGGGCTTCTCGCAGACACCGGGCACCCACTCGTTTCCGCAAGCGGGGCTGTATCCGGAGCGCCCGGTTTGCGACTGCCAGCGAACTGGATAGATGTCCTCCCGTCCGCGAAACAACGAACGAAAGAGGGAGACCTTGTCCGTTGTGGAAGAGTCATGGCGAACCGAAGTCTCGACAGCGTCGAGCTGCACCGGTTCGGCAGGGGCGGCAGGGTGCGCTGACCGTTTTCCATAAATGATGGCTCGGAGCGTTTCGTTCTCGGCTCGGAGCTTGGCGCACTCTGTCTCGAGAGCGGCGATGCGATCGTCGTGGGTCATCTGTGGACTCATGTGCATCTACACGCTGACATCACATCTGAAGTCATCCCGCAATTCAGATTTGTGGGGCCACTTCTCTAAGGGCGAAACGGATTCTTGATGGCGAGCGTGTCGTCGATCACCTGGCCGTCTTGCAGATCTTCGGTGTAAAGCATCGTGCAACTCGATTCGAGCGCCGCAGCCACGATCAGCGCGTCGTAGAACGAAAACCGGTAGCGCTCGGCTACTTGCAATCCCCGTTGGTGAATCTCAATGGTCAGCGGGACCACATGGCAGATGGCGGTGATAGGGTCGAGCGCCTCTCGGATTTCGGCCACGTTCATGCCAAGCTTGCGCAGAGCCACTGACGCGA
>Ga0315281_10004802_pt1 | contig 19525 bp, 12 predicted proteins | sample YL17G07_0_MG_FD_204540 | JGI IMG/M metagenome (GOLD analysis project Ga0315281, IMG submission 204540) | Sediment microbial communities from Yellowstone Lake, YNP, Wyoming, USA - YL17G07_0 | ecosystem: Environmental > Aquatic > Freshwater > Lake > Sediment | place: USA: Wyoming | collected... | reverse complement strand
CGCCTACGAACAGCACCGTCATGCTCACCGGCGAGAGCGGCACCGGCAAGGAGTTGATCGCGCGCGCCATCCACTACAACAGCCTGCGCAAAGACAAGCCCTTCGTGGCGGTCGACTGCAATTCGCTAAGTGAAAATCTCCTGGAAAGCGAGATGTTCGGGCACGTCAAGGGTTCTTTCACCGGCGCGGTAGTCAACAAGAAGGGAATGTTCGAAGTCGCGGACGGCGGAACGCTGTTTCTCGACGAAATCGGCAACGTCTCACTCGCCACCCAGGCGAAGCTTCTGCGCGTCATCCAGGAGCGCGAATTCAAGGCGGTGGGGGATACCCGGACGCAGAGCGCCAACTTCAGACTGGTCACCGCGACCAACAAGGATCTCAAGGCGATGGTGGCCGATGGAACCTTCCGTGAAGACCTGTTCTATCGCATCAATATCTTCCCGATCCAGATCCCGCCTTTGCGGGAACGCCGCGACGACATCCCCCCGCTAGCTTTCCATTTTCTCAGGGTATTCAGCGAGGAACTGGGAAAGAAAGTGAGCGAGTTCTCCGAAGATACGATGAGCGCGCTGGTGCACTACGACTGGCCCGGGAACGTGCGCGAACTCGAGAATACGATCCACCGCGCGGTGATTCTCGCCAGCGACAAGGTCGTGCGTCAGGCGCATCTGGCAGGCATCATCGATGCGCTGCCGCGGCTCGATGTCGACGTGCCTCGAACCAGCGACGAGCTCAAGCGGATCAAAAAGCTCGCGCGGGAGCGGTCGGTGGAAAACATCGAAAAACTGTTTGTTGTCGAAGCGCTCAAGCGCAATGCCTGGAACGTGACCAAGAGCGCCGAGGAAACAGGCATGCAGCGCGCCAATTTCCAGGCGCTGATGAAGAAGTACGATATCCGCGTCCGCGGAACAGAACAGGACCCCGGCGGGTCAGAGGCCGGCTGAATTCGGCGGCAGGGGTCTGCCGCCGGGCGCTGCGCTTCCGGCTCTTGCCGCGACGCCTAGCGCCTCTTTTGCCGTCGCGCGCCGAAATTCGATCATTTCAACGGATTTCCGCGCGCGCAAACTGCGCGCCCATGTAGTGCGTCTCCCGCGTCTTAATTTGACAAAAATCAAGCCCTTCTGGCCGGCGTGGCTTACCGTACCCGGTAATTGCCGGGTAAGTATGAATGGTCAATTCACGCAGAAAAAGCACGGCGCCAAGAGCAAGCTTGCGCGCGGGCGAGATGCCCGAACGCCAATATCCAGGCGGCTCCCGGCCAGGTGTGCCCATTCGATATTCCCGCGCGATTTCCTGAAGGCCCACTCGATCTCAGAGTTTATTGGAAGCCAAGTTTCCGACGGAGGCATGAAATGGTTCTACTAATCGTAGTTGTCACGATTATTGTTTTCATAATCGTCGATTTCTCTTTGCGTGTTTATTTCCAGAAAAGGCAGGAATTAAAACTCAGGAAAGAACGGGAGGAAGCGCTTGATATTGGATTGAAGCTGGATGTCTCCGAAGAAGCAAAGACCCTGAAAAGGGTGGAAGTAAAAGATCCGAAGGCAAGAATATTGGCCGTTGACGACGAAGCAATCATATTGGATAGCTTCAGGAAGATTCTCGTTGTTGCCGGCTATAGCATTGATACCGTCGAAAAAGGACGAGAAGCTTTGGGGCTTATTCTAAAGCGCGATTACGATTTCGTTTTCACTGACCTGAAAATGCCGGAAATGGATGGGTTGGAAGTAACCAAAGCAGTAAAACACTTACGCCCCGATATAGATGTGATCGTAATAACCGGATACGCATCAATCGAGACCGCCGTGGAAACAATGAAGTATGGCGCAATGGATTATGTACAAAAACCATTTACCGAAGATGAGCTAATTAACTTCTTCAACAAGTCCCTTATAAAGCGCAAGGACAGAATCGAACGGCAGATGAAACCGACAGTGCGTCTGGTTACGCCATCTACCAAAGAATCCGATTCAAAACATGAGTTCAACGTACCTGCGGGAATCTTTGTTTCCCAGAATCACACCTGGGTGAATATAGAGATGAATGGCACCGTTCGCGTTGGAATAGATGACTTTGTCCGGAAGATAGTCAGCACAATCGATCAAGTTGAGCTGCCGAAACTGGATAAGGTAATTAAGAAGGGTGAATTGCTTTTTTCAATTAAGCATGATTCTCAGACGATTGACATTTCCTCCCCGATAAGCGGAAAGGTCACCTTGATTAATACGGAGCACATTGAACACCCGGAATGGATTGTATCGAAGCCCTTTGAGTTGAGCTGGATGTGTTGTATTGAGCCATCCAATCTCCCTGAAGAATTGCGTTCCCTCAAGATCGGCATAGATTCCATCAACTGGTATAGAGAGGAAATAGACAAGTACACGGAAATTGCAAGAACAATTGAAAAGGAAGGTCCGCAAACCGGTTCCTCGGGCAAGGGTAGCGATAGGGCCGGGCAACAGAAGACAGATGAAAGATTCCTCGAGAAATTCGCAAAGACGTTTCTCCTAAAGTAATTAGCGAACTTTGAGCGGCTACATCACTTAATAACCGAATATCTTAATAGAGCCAGTCATGATTAAGCATTTTGTCGCAGTGGTATTAGCTGCCTTTGTTCTTGCTGCCAGCTTGCCTTCCAGATCGGACACCGTAGCGATACCGCCGGAAAGAAATTTCCCTTCCTCAGTGGGAGAAGTGATATTTCACCATCAGATGCACCTGAAAGATCTCGCGATTAAATGTGTTGAGTGTCACCACCAGATAAATGCAAAGCAGCTGAATACTCCTCATCCGGATTATTTCAAGTCATCGTCGATCAACTGTGAGACTTGTCATAAGGATTCGAAGAAGATCACACAAGGATCCTATACATGCTCGGAATGCCATCGCACTAGTCCAACCAATATTGCGGATGAAACGCTCAGTGCAAAAGTAGTAATTCACAAGCAATGCTGGAAGTGTCACGCGGTGGGTACTGCTAAGGAAGCGAGCAAAGCTTGCACCAAATGCCATTCTGGGAAGAGAACGTAGTGATCAATGATATTCGGCAAGTAATCAGTCTCTAATTAGGACATATCATGGATAGAAGGCAGTTCTTCATAACTTCAGCCACTGTTGCTGCAGGTGGCATACCAACAAACACTTCAAACGCCGAGAACGCGAGGGAACCCAAGGAATTCAGCGGAGTACTTGTCGATACAACCAGGTGTATCGGCTGCCGGTCGTGCGAAGTTGCGTGTTCGGTCGCGCACGATAATTACGTTCCGGACATACAGAATGATGAGGCACTTGAGAAGATCAGAGACACGAGTGAGAAGCAGTGGACAGTTGTAAATCGTTTCAAGACGGAAAAAGGCGAGATCTTTGTTAAGAAACAATGTCTGCATTGCTGGCAGCCGGCTTGTGTATCTGCCTGTCTTGTGAATGCGATGCTCAAGACAAGGGAGGGTCCAGTTACCTGGAACGGAGACAAATGCATGGGATGCAGATTTTGCATGATCTCCTGTCCCTTTGACATTCCAAAGTTCGAGTACTTCGAATGGAATCCGAGAATTCAAAAATGCAATATGTGCTATGAAAGATTGCAGGAAGGCAAGAAGCCGGCATGCGTAGAAGCCTGCCCGTCAGATGCTTTGATGTTTGGCCTGAAACGGGAGTTGATGGAAATTGCGCGACATCGCGTATATAGCCACCCGGACAAATATGTGCATCACATCTATGGAGAACACGAGGTTGGCGGAGCTGGATGGTTGTACCTGTCCGCTGTTCCGTTTGAGCAAATCGGCTTTAGAACCGACCTCGGTACGACTCCTTATGCCGAATACACAAGAGAATTCCTGATTTCTGTTCCGCTCGTTGAATTCGGCGTCGTCGGATTCCTGTTCGCGCTGAGTACGTTATCGGACAGAAAAAATGAATTAGCTGAAGACCATGGGTGGTCAAATGAATGATACGGCGGTTTTCCAGGGTGAATTTACCAGATTCATCAAGTTCTTTCTGCAGGAACTGAAACCCAGAGGCAAGTGGCTTACACCATTTAATGTCATTTCCATTCCGACCATAATCATCGGGTTGGTAATTCTGTATTTTCGTTTCACGCAGGGACTCGGTTCAGTTACCAACCTGTCCCAACAATTTCCGTTCGGCTTCTGGATTGGATTTGATGTAATGACTGGCGTCGCCCTTGCCGGCGGCGCCTATGTCATCTGCTTTGCCGTTTATGTAATGAGAATGGAAAAATACCACTGCATTGTCAAGGTCAGCGTTTTGAATGGATTCCTGGCATATCTATTTTATTCAGGAGCCTTGGTGCTTGATCTGGGACGGCCCTGGCACATAATAAATCCAATTATTGGATACTCATTCGGATATAACTCCGTGCTGTTTCTGGTCGCCTGGCACTTTCTGCTTTATACGATCATTCTGTTTGTGGAATTTTCACCGGTTGTTGCCGAATGGGCACACTGGGAGAAAGCGCGGAAGTTCCTTACCAGTATCACACTTGGCACTGTGATATTAGGTATTACAATCTCGATGCTCCACCAATCCGGCATTGGCGCGATGTTCTTGATGGCTAAACCAAAAATACACCCGCTCTGGTATTCAGAATATCTCCCGGTCCTGTATTTCGTATCGAGTATTTATGCCGGAATGTCGATGATCATATTCGAGGGAACAATCACTCATAAAGTGTTCAGCAACCTGATTGGTGAAAAGACGCACCATTCTCACGAAGAAATCGTTTTTGGCCTCGGTAAAGGTGCGGCCATCACGATGTTTATCTATTATTTCTTTCAGGCATTCATCCTGGTGCATGGAGAACGATCCAACCTAATTAACACCCCCTGGGGTTACTGGTATCTGGTTGAGGTCATCGGTTTTGGACTTATACCTTGTTTCATGTTTGCCTATGCAGTAAGAAACAGAAAGCTTGGCGTAATCAGAGTGGCGGCAATTATGGCCATACTGGGTGTCATTCTTAATAGACAAAACATATGTTTAATTGCCTATCACTGGAATGCAGTCAATAAGTACTATCCGTCCTGGCAGGAAATTGTAGTGACGCTCATGGTGGTTTTCGTGGAAATATGGGTCTTCAGATGGGTAGTTACACGCATGCCGGTTTTCAGCAGAGAATAGAGCAAGGAGGGATCATGGAATTCTACAGCTATGTAAACATATTTGAAACCAAAGGCTTAGCATACCTGCTGGTTATGTCCTTTCTCGTTATGTTCGTGCTGTTGATCAGATACCTCGCAGCTTCTGAAAAGGAAGACTCAAGACCGGCCGACCGAAAGCAGGCGGATTGAAGCTGCGGACTGAAAGTCCGGATCATGGCTTTTGCCCATCACCCTCAACTATCCTGATCTAAAAGACTTCGCAGGTCTCTGGCCCCGCTTTCGAACGCGCTCTCCGCAATCTTCCCCCTGTCTGTGCTTCACACCGATATTAAGTTACGCGTCCATAGGAGAACCCATCGGAAACACAGTCTTACTGCGGTGTTTGCATTCCATCCCCCATCTCTCTTCGCGCCGGCCAATCTCGCGGCGAGGAACTGACCGGCTAAAACCCGTGGCTCCTGCCTTCTGATCGACGACGAAAGATGGTCCAGCGTAAGTGAAGGAATTGCCGCAGGTTGATTAAAATAGACTTGAAGAATTGCGAAATGAAGTTCAATGAAACCAAGATAGGTTTGAAATTAATAATCGCAGTTGGCGTTATTACAATTGTGATTATCGGAGCGTTTTCATACTTCAGTATCAATGCACAAGGTGATGCATTATTTTCGCAGGCAGGAATATATGCAAACAAACTGAGTGAAGCAATTAAGAACAGCACACACACAAGCATGCTGGAAAATAAGAAGGAAGAAATTCGCGCAATCATCAATACCGTCTCGCACGAACCGAGTATTGTGGAAATCCGGATACTGAACAAGGAAGGCGTGGTGACGTTTTCTTCTCGCGCAAATCAAATTGGAAAGATGGTCGATAAGCGTGCCGAAAGCTGCTATGCGTGTCACACGGAAAATCAGCCATTACAAAAACTTTCCATGGATGAAAGGATGCGCGTCTACAAAATTAGTCCCGATTCTCCGCGAATACTTGCCGTAATAAATCCAATTTACAACAGGCCCTCCTGTTATCAGGCCGACTGCCACGCACACACAAAAGACCAGACAGTGCTGGGAGTACTTGATATCAAAATGGACTTGAATGATGTGGATCAGCAAATCGAGGACAGTAAACTCAGATTGATCGTTCTCGCGGTTATTGCGATTCTCGCCTTGAGTTTCTTTATCGCTTATTTCGTTAGAAGGTGGATAGGCAAACCCGTTAGTGAATTAGTCAAGGCAACCAACCAGGTAAGCGCTGGCAATTTGGATTACACCATAGATAATCCCGGTAAAGATGAACTCGGAGTTCTGGCAAGGTCATTCAATAAAATGACTAAGAATCTGGCTGAAGCCAAACTACAGCTGTTCCAAGCGGACAAAATGGCTTCACTGGGGAGGCTTGCGGCGGGAGTTGCTCACGAGATCAACAACCCGCTTACTGGTGTATTGACCTACAGCAGTTTCCTCCTGAAGAGGACAAAGGATGATCCTGAGTTGCAGGAAAGCCTTGGAGTCATCGTCAGAGAAACGATACGAAGCAGGGAGATTGTTAAGGGCCTACTCGATTTCTCTCGCCAATCAGTTCCTAAGAAGCATAAAGCGGATATAAACAGGATTATCAGGAGCGCGGTAGAAGTAGTTGCCAACCAACTATCGCTCAAGCGCATCGAACTTGATGAGCGTCTGGATGCCTCTTTACCAGAAATGACAGTTGATGCAAACCAGATTCAGCAGGTAATTATTAACCTGTTGGTCAATGCCGCCGATTCAATTGGGGAAAACGGCGGTAAGATTTCAATCAGTCCATCAGTGATTTCGCTGTCAGCACATGGGTTGGCGCCGATAAAAGCCGCCGTTTGCCCGAAAAGACATGACCTCATGGATAAGGACATAAAGAGTTATGGCTTGCCAACGATTAGGGTGAGAGTCGTATCGAATGGCAATGAAGGCATCATAAACCTGGATCCTGTTTATGGAAGACACCGGCACCAATACGGGATTGAAATCGAGAGCGGAAAGGATTTGCTGGTTTCATGTCCTCAATGCAATAGCTCTTTGATCGAAGAAAATGTCCAATGCCCAAAATGCCGGTCATCCGTCTACAGTTTTGAGGTACCTCCACATGGAATGTTGGAGGGCTGCACAAGTCCGGAATGCGACTGGCAACGGTGGGAGGCGATGGATGAAGCAGGGCATAAAGATTATATTGAAGTAAAAATAGCCGATACCGGGCAGGGAATTCCAAAAGAGGATTTGTCCAGAATATTTGAGCCGTTTTACACCACAAAAGGACAAAGCGGAACCGGGCTCGGTCTTGCGGTTACCTGGGGAATAATCGATAACCATGACGGGACAATTGACGTGGAAAGCGAGGTCGGAAAAGGAACGACATTCATCGTTCATTTGCCTTTGCAATAGCAAACGGGAGCTTGCGCGATTTCGGCCACTGGTGATTTCGAAACACTGCTCGTTAGTGCACATGTTGGCTTTCCCAGCGTCTTGATTTGATCAATATCAAGCCGCTCTAGACCGCGGCAGCTTACCTTAGCGAATCCGGTGATTGCCGGGAGGGTATGAATGGGGAGGCTGTGAATGGCGAATTTCCGGAGAAAAGGCGCGGCGACAAGAGCCAGGTTCCACGCGGAACTGATCATTGCAGCCAGACTGGCGTTGGTGGCGATGGTGCTCGCGGTTTTCAGCATGACCGCTCGAGCTGCCGCGGGAGGCGCTCTTTCCCAAATGGACCAGCAATGTCTCGGCTGCCATTCCGTTAAGGGGCTCGAGAAGAAACTGGCGAACCGAGAAACACTCTCCATGCACGTGGATGGGGCGGAGTTTACGAAATCGGTGCATAACAAGATCGGCTGCGCCGTCTGTCATGCAAATATTTCGTTCGACAACCATCCTCCGGTCAAGACGAAGATCGCCGGTATCCGTGAATATTCGCTCGCGCTGACGAAGGTCTGCCATTCTTGCCACCGCGAGATATTCAAGCTGTACGAAAGCAGCATTCATGCCGCGCTCCTCCGCGAGGGTAACTCGTACGCACCCATCTGCACAGACTGCCACAGTCCTCATGCGGTGATGGCCAAAGCCGCCTTTGAGGCGTCGACCGGAGCCCCATGCAGCAAATGTCACGAGCCTATCTTTAACGCGTATACCGGTAGCGTGCATGGCCAGGCCGCTCTGACCTGCTCCAATTGCCACCAAGCCCACGACGTGAGCGCCGCGACTGCCGGCGATCGGCTGAAGAGCGCCTGTCTTGGGTGCCACCAGGACGCACAAGCCAGCCATCAGAAATGGCTGCCGAATGCCAAAATGCACTTCGATGCGGTATCGTGCCCCGCCTGCCATGCGCCGGCGGCCAAGCGTAAGGTCGACCTCAGGCTTTACGACACGGTGATGCAGCAGCGCGTTGCCGAAAAAGAGGGCGTGCCGCAATTCGAAACCCGAGCGCGCTCGGCCGACGCCAAGGGCGCCGGGCTGGATGCGATGGCACTGCAAAGCCTGCTGCGCGGATTCAACGCCGAGGGGACCGACAACAAGACGACGTTGCGCGGCCGCCTGGAGGTCAGCACGGGCGTCGAAGCGCATCAACTCGCGCGCAGCGCCCAGGCGATCCGGGATTGCGCCAAATGCCACCAGCAAGGCGCCGATCCGTTCCAGAGCGTCACGGTTTCCATCGTCGGCCCCGATGGAAGGCCGCTGCGCTATGACGCGCAACCGGAAGTCCTGAACTCGATCATATCGGTGGATTCGGTAGGCGGTTTTTACGCCATCGGCGGCACCCGCATCAAGTTGCTGGATTGGCTCCTCGCGCTCGCCGTGCTCGGTGGCATTGGCGTGCCGGTCGGCCATTTGACGATCAACTGGCTCGTTCGCAGGTATGCGAAGAAAATCGGCGGGAAGGAGGATTCCTGATGCGCCAGGACCCAAAGTCGGCCGAGTCCTTAGGTCGCTGCGCCGATGCCCCAAATTAGAAGGAACAACGCAATGCCAAGAATCTACGTTCACCCGCTACCCGTCAGGATCTGGCACTGGATCAACGCGCTCGGATTCGTGGCGATGATCGTCACCGGCTTTCAAATACGTTACATCGGATTAATCGATCTGCTGTCGTTCCGGACGGCGGTGGTTCTGCATGAATGGATCGGTTTTGTGCTCATCGGCAATTTCTTCATCTGGCTGCTCTTCTACCTTTTTACCGACAAGATCCGTGTGTATCACCCCGAATTGAGCCCGATGAAGCATTTCCGCGCGAGCTTTCGCCAAGCCCTGTATTACGGCTACGGCATTTTCAAAGGCGAACCCAATCCGCACCACGTCAGCGTCTACGAGAAATTCAATTCAATGCAGAGCATGAGTTACCAAGTCATCATGCTGCTGCTGGTGCCTCTGCAGTTCTGGACGGGGGTGCTGTTGTGGGACGTCAAGCGTTTCTCCGGCATGATTGAGCTGCTCGGGGGAGTACGCGTGGTGGACACGGCGCACGTACTGATCTTCATCTTCTTCTCGGGATTCATTTTCATCCACATCTATCTTGCAACCCTCGGCCACACGCGCATGGCTCATATTGAATCGATGTTCACCGGCTATGAGGACGTCGAGGACGAGCACGGTGCCGGCAAGTGAAAAAAGCGCGCTACGATCAGGATGACCGCGAAGGACGAGCCCGATAGCTATTGGAAATAGCGCATATTCGCCGTCTTGAAAAACGACGCATTTCCGCTTCCTATCCAAAGAAAAGTGCCCAGGGGGGGCTACCCCCCCGCCGGGTCACCGGGTCTGCGCGACGCGCTGCTACTTGGTATCGGACCGGTGCGCCAAGGCCTTGGCGCCGAGTTTGCCCCATGCCTGGACAGCGAACCAGAGCATCATGCCGAGGCCCACGATCGGCCCCACGACGATGTAGACCAAGCCGATGAAAGGCGCGGCCAGCACCATGGCAGTGGTTCTGAGCAAGCTCGATTTTGCCGGCACCGCCCGCGGTATTTTGACGGCTGCTTCGGATTTCTTTTTCTGCGCCTGAATCGCCATCCAGGCGAGCATGCCAAGCCCGACGATCGGGAACGCGAGTATATAGGCGAGCCCGATGAACGGCGCGGCGACGAACAGGGCGACATTCTTCAGGACGCGAAGGAAGTCGGCCGCACCGCTCGGGCCCGCTGCGGCGACAGGCGCGGCGATGGCGGCCGGCGCTTCGGTCACGCCCGGCGCGGTCGCATCCTTCTCGGAAAACGCCTTGCGCGCGCTGCCTTCGATCATTTCGGGCGATAGCGGTTTGCGCAGGAAACCGGACACGCCGGCCGCTTCGGCCCTCGCTTCGTTCGCGGGCGAGCCATAGCCGGTAACGATCACCACCGGCAGCCACGGGCGTCTTTCCTTGACCCGCTCGGCCATCTCCAGACCGCTCATTCCCGGCATCTTGATGTCCGTGTATACGACATCGTAATCCTCCGCGTCGAGTTTGCTCAGCGCCTCCTGCGCATTGCTGGCGGTGATCACTGCGTAGCCCTTGTCAGAAAGAACCCGGTCGAAACTCTTGGCGACCACCGGGTCATCGTCAACTACCAGAACTTTGCGTGAGGCACTCATGACATACTCCTTATTTCAATAAACGAAATTGCTGGTCTTCAAACTGGAACCGGTATTCGAACCGATTCCGCCGTCCTGTTCCTGCGTGCGGTCCTTGTGCAGGGCCCACCTCTTCTGCGTCATGGCGCCGTTCGCCACGTTGATTACGTCGTCCGGACCGACTGGCTTGGCCAGGTAGTCGTATGCCCCCAGGCGGACCGCCTCCTTGGCGGTTTCGACGCTCGGGTAGCCGGTGATAATGACCACTTCAGTTTCCGGCCATCTTTGCTTGATCATTTTCAGAACCGCCATGCCGTCCATCCCGGGCATACGAAGGTCGAGTAACACGACATCCGCCGGGCGCTGCTCCATGACCTGCAGCGCTTCATTCCCGTCCCTGACCAGTTCCACGTCGCAGTGCATGCTGGCGAGGGTCCTGATATGGCTGAGACGCACGACCTCTTCATCGTCCACGACCAGTATCTTTGTCTTGTCGTCCATTTTTTTCACCTCGCATCTGTGCGTTCATCCTTGCTAACGCAACCTCCGTGCCAACCGCGAGGCATGCAGTTTTTGCATTTCAATATCAATTGCTTAATCCGGTATGGTGGCGCAAGACGCGTGAATGTGGCAGCGCGGGAACTGCCGCCGAAGTACATTTTCTTTGTACATCACGGTGGAGCCAAGAAATATTGCCGAAGCCATTCAACTAGATAGGCCGATCCACCGCAGCGATTTTTATATGCACCCGCGGAGGGGATGACGGTGACGGCGATGCGCTGGCCTTCAGGCGCCGATCATGCCGCTGTGCCGCAGCAGCGCATCCGCTGTGGGCTCGCGGCCGCGAAACGCCTTGAATGACTCGATTGCGGGCCGGCTGCCGCCCACCGCAAGGATCTCGTCGCAGAAGCGCTTGCCGCTGCGGCTGTCGAGCACGCCGTTTTCCTCGAACAGGCCATAGGCATCGGCAGAAAGCACCTCGGCCCACTTGTAGCTGTAATAGCCCGCGCCATAGCCGCCGGCGAAAATATGCGAGAAATTATTCTGGAAGCGGTTGTACGCCGGCGGCATGGCCACCGCCACGCGGCGGCGGATTTCGTCCAGCAGCTGCTGCGGCGTGTTGCGGTCGTTAGCGTCGAAATCGTAATGCAGATGCATGTCGAAAAGAGAGAATTCCAGTTGCCGTACCATCTGCATGCCACTCTGGAAATTCTTCGCCGCGAGCATCTTGTCGTACAGTGCGCGCGGCAGAGGTTCGCCGCTTTTCACGTGCGCGCTCATCTGCGCAAGCACTTCCCATTCCCAGCAGAAATTCTCCATGAACTGGCTGGGCAGCTCCACTGCGTCCCACTCCACCCCATGCAAGCCGGACACGCCGAGTTCGTCGACGCGCGTGAGCAGGTGGTGCAAGCCGTGGCCGAATTCGTGGAACAGCGTCAGCACCTCGTCGTGCGTGAACAATGCGGGTTTGCCGCCGACCGGCGCCGAAAAATTGCAGGTGAGATAGGCCACCGGAGTCTGCACGCCTGCGCCCAGCCTGCGGCGGCTGATGGCTTCGTCCATCCAGGCGCCGCCGCGCTTGGTCTCGCGCGCATACGCGTCCAGATAGAACTGGCCGAGCAGATTTCCGTGCAAATCGTTGATGCGGAAGAAACGTACCGCCGGATCCCAAACTTCCGCCTGGTCGGGCTCGACGCGCAGGCCGAAGATTGTCTCCACCACGCGGAACATCCCCTGCATCACCTTGGCTTCCGGAAGATACTGCTTCACTTCCTGGTCGGAAAAAGCGTAGCGCGCGGCGCGCAGTTTTTCCGACGCGTAGGGGAGGTCCCAGGCCTGTAGCTCGGCGAGGCCCAGTTCTGCGGCGGCGAATTCGCAAAGCTCGGCGTAATCCTTCCTGGCGAACGGCAGGGCTTTGGCGGCGAGGTCGTTGAGGAAATCGAGCACCTGCCGCGGCGTCTGCGCCATTTTCGGCACCAGCGAAACTTCGGCGTGATTGGCGTAGCCGAGCAGCTGCGCCGCTTCCTGGTGCAGCCTGAGTATCTGCGTGATCAGCGGTGTATTGTCGAATTCCGGCCGGCCGAACTCGCTCGCCCGCGTGACGTAGGCCCGGTACATCTGTTCGCGCAGCTCGCGCGCGGCAGCATATTGCATGAAGGGTACGTAGGACGGCGCCTGCAAGCTGAATTTCCAGCCGGGTTTGCCGTCCCTGTCCGCGGCCGCACGCGCCGCCTCGAGGACGTCCTCGGGAATGCCCTCCAACTTGCTCCGCTCCTCGACTTGCAGCGAAAAGGCGTTGGTCGCATCGAGCAGGTTTTCGGAGAATTTCGTGGCGAGGCGCGCCAATTCCTCCGAGATCGCGGCAAAACGCTGTTTCTCCCGCGGCGCCAGCTCTGCGCCGGAGAGCCGGAAATCGCGGATTTCGTTGTCGACGATTCTGCGTTGCGCCGGCGTAAGGGTGGCGAATCCGGGCGCGGCTTTGAGCGCCTTGTATTTTTCGAACAGAACCAGGTTCTGGCCCAATTCCGTGTAGTACTGCACGATTTTGGGCTGGTTCGCGCTATAGGCCGAACGCAGTTCGGGCGAGTCGAGCACGCCGTGCAAATGGCCGACCACGCCCCAGGCGCGCGCCAGGCGCTCGTTTGCGTCCTCCAGAAGCGCGACAAAGCCGGCCCAACTCGCCGGGATCCAGGGTTGCGACAGGCCTTCGATGCAAGCGCGGTTTTCTGTCAGCAGCAGCTCGACTGCGGCCGTGATGTGCTCGGCTTTGATCGCCGCAAAACGCGGCAAGCCGGTGAAGTCGAGCAGCGGATTCGAGTCGATCATGCTTGTCTTGTGTTTCGCAAGTCCGAAGCGTGAGGCAAGCGGCCTATCTTTGGCTTTTCAGCACGAGTTGCACCAGCTCGGCGACCGAAGCGGCGCCCATTTTCTCCATCACGCGCGAGCGGTGCACCTCCACCGTCTTGATGCTGATGCCCAGAGCGTCGGCGATCTGTTTATTCAGCTTGCCGCCGACGATCAGGCCGAGGACTTCACGCTCGCGCTGGGTCAAGCGGTCCAGCCGCTGCGCCACGGACGCATCTTCCGCGCGTTTGGCGGCGGCGGCGCGATCCTGCTTCATGCAGGTTTCGACCAGCCGCAGCATGTCCTGATCATTGAACGGTTTCTCGATGAAATCGGCGGCGCCTTTCTTGAGGGCCGCTACCGCCATGGGAACGTCGCCATGGCCGGTGATGAAAATCACCGGCAGGGTCGAGGCCCGCGCGCGCAGCCGCTCGTACAGGTCCAGTCCGTTCATGCCGGGCATGCGCACATCGAGCACCAGGCAGCCGCAGAAGCTATTGTCCCAGGCCTGGAGAAACGCCTCCGCCGAGCGGTATAGCTCGACCTTGAGCCCGCTCGATTCGAGCAGCCACTTGAGCGAATCGCGCATCGCCTCGTCGTCATCGACGATATGCACCCTCGGTTCGGTCATCGCGGATGCAGCGGCAGGGTGAAGCTGAACACAGTGCCGCCGCCGGAATTCGCGGTCGCCCAGAGCCGCCCCTGGTGGAACTCGATAATGGAACGGCAGATATTGAGTCCCATGCCCATGCCTTCCGGCTTGGTCGTATAGAACGGCGCGAACAGCTTCTCGGTCTGCTCGGCGAGCACGCCGTGACCGCGGTCGGCGACCTTGACCTCGATGAAATCCTCGCCGTTGGCGCGGGCGCTGATGGCGAGTTCGCGTTCGCTGCGCGGGGTGTCGTGCATGGCCTCGATGCCGTTCTTCACCAGGTTGAGCACCACCTGTTCGATCATGATCTTGTCGGCGTAGGTGGCCGGCAGCTCGGGCGGAACGCTGACGCTGATGCGCACGCCCGCCTTGCGCGCCTCGATCTCGGCGAAACCGATGACCTCTTCGATGACCTCCGCGATCCCGACTGCGCCGCGGTTGGGCTCGCTTTTCTTGACGAAGTCGCGCACGCGGCGGATGATTTTTCCGGCGCGCTCCGCCTGCGCGCTCGCTTTCTGCATCGCGGCGAGCAGCTCTTCGGGGCGGTAGTCGTTCGCTTGCAGGCGGTTGACGCAACCCATGTTGTAATTGGCGATCGCCGCGAGCGGCTGGTTCAGTTCGTGCGCCAGGCTGGAGGCCATCTCGCCCATGGTGATCAGGCGCGACGTCTGTTGCAGCCGCTCCAGCTGCTGGTTGTTGAGTTCCTCCATGTTCATCCGGTCGGTGATGTCGGTGGCGGTCTCCATGCGCACCACTCGGCCATCCACCCATTGGATCGCGCGCTCGCGCAGCTGGTACCAATGGCCGTTCAGCGTGTTCTGCAGTTCCGTGTCATGCAGCTCACGCGGGGTCTGGTGCGGCGCGAGTCTTCTGGCGTGAGCCATGAAGCGCGCCGGGTCCGGGTGACAGGCGCTGGTGACCTGCCAGCAGTTGCGCCCGACGGTATCGTAGCCGTAGATGTTCTTGAACGCCTTGTTGGCGAACAGGATTTCGTCGGCCTCCAGGTCGGCAACGTAGATCGCCGCGTCCAGCCCGTCAAGAACAGTCACGAAGCGCTGGTGCGAGATCTCCAGTTCGGCGCGCGCGCGCCGCTGCTCCGTGATGTCGTGGATCGAGGCCATCCAGCCTGCCTGCCGGCCGCCCGAATCGACCAGCGGCGCCTCGTAGATGCGCACGTCGAAGACATCCCCGTCGTTGCGGCGGAAGCGCGACTCGATGCCGCCGCGAGGCGCCTCGCCGGCAAGCGCTTGCTGCAAGGCGCGTCCTTGCTCCGCCGCGTCTCCCGGAATCCAGTAGGGGAACGGTGCGGTGGCGCCGATCAGTTCTTCCTGCGCCAAACCGACCATGTTGCAGAAGGCGGCGTTGACATAGGTGATGCGCCCGTGCATGTCGATCGCGCGCATGCCGGTGGGCATGGATTCCTCCATGGCCTTGCGAAAATTGGATTCCGCGCGCAACGCGTCCTCGGCGCGGATGCGCCGCGCGAGGTTGTTGCGCAGCGACCACAGGCTCCATGCCACCAACAGCGACAGTCCGACGATCAGCACGATGGGGAGCGTTTTCGCCAGTCCGGCCTCGGTGCGGTATGCGGCGACGTGCAGGCGCATGCCGTTGCCGGGCGGGTCGAAGTTGACGCTGTAATTAAGGCCATCGTCGCGCGGACGCGCGCCGGAGCTCTCCGCCAGCAACTGGTCGCCGGTTCCGGTGAAGCTCAAATGGTATTTCTCCGAGAACCATGCCGGCACGAGATGGCGAAGCATGCCGGACACCGGGTATGCCGCCACCATGGTACCGAGGAAACTGGCGCCGCGATTGATGGGCACGAACAACTCCAGGCTCGGACCTGCAAGGTCGTTGAGATGTGCGTTGCCGTAGACCGGGCGGCCGGAATCGCGTGCGGCGACAAAGCCATGTTCCGGCTCCTTCGGCGCGAGCGACTTGCCGGCGCTCCAGTCGCCGGCCTCGAGCCGGGCGGCGTGGCGGATGATCTTGCCCGCATCGACCCAGAGGATGTTGGACAGGTGCGGGTTGATCGCCAGGTACTGGGTTGCGCGCGCCTGGAAATTGGCCGCGCCAGACTGACCGATGGGTGCCTCGTGCGCGAGTTCCTGCAGGAATTCCTGATCGCTCTGCATGTGCAGGCGCAGCGTTTGCTCGGCCCACTGCACGTCGCGCGCCAGCGTCGCCATCTGCTGGTCGAATTCGTGCTTCTGCAGCATCCACACCAGCGCGATCATGGCCAGGATGAACGCGCCCACTGCGATGTTGGGCATCATCCATTGCCAGCCCTGGCTGGTCTTGGCTTGAACGGCCGTGCTGTCGGCGTCGCCGGGGGACATAGGGGTGACGGTGTAGTGTGAGAGAACAAGGGATCCGCAACGGGTAATCCTAGCATGACCGCGTACGCCGACCGCGGACGCATTCTGCCAGCGGGCTCGGTTGCCGCCATTGGGGTGTTCCCGAACCAATCCCGGCTCACCTGCCGAGTGCCGGCCGTGCCTAGGGGTTTGTCCCAATACCGCCTTGGCCGGGCGCTATCTACACTTAGTCCCGGAAGCTGCAATTTGGGTATCCAAAGCTTCTGTTTTGCTCAGTTTGGCTTCTCTCTTCGCGCCGGTGGCTGACGCCACCGGCCTTTTTTTGTGCTGAACCGGCCGGGGTCCCGTCCTGCAGCGCGGTCTGCGCTCCCTGTATAATGACCCGCGGCACCTCTAAGCCGAAATGCAAGCGGCTTGCGTGCGGCCTATCCGCCCGCGACACCGGCCGCAGACTGCACCACCGTATCCGCCGCAGCAAACAAGGAGTCGCTATGTCAGCCGTTCCCGATTCCCCAGCCGCCGACGATCCTGATTCCCTGGAGACGCAGGAGTGGCTGGATGCGCTCGAAGCGGTATTGGAGCGCGAAGGCGCGGAACGCGCCCATTACCTGCTGGAAAAACTGATCGACAAGGCGCGCCGCTCGGGCGCTTACCTGCCGTACAAAGCGCAGACGGCCTATCTCAACACCATCCCGCCGCACATGGAGGAGCGCTCGCCGGGCGATGCCGCGCTCGAGGACCGCATCCGCGCGTACTGCCGCTGGAACGCGATGATCATGGTGGCCAAGGCGAACAAGGCCGAAGGCGATCTCGGCGGTCACATCGCCAGCTTCGCCTCGGTGGGCACGCTGTTCGGCATCGGCCAGAACCATTTCTGGCATGCGCCCAGCGCCGAGCACGGCGGTGATCTGATCTATTTTCAGGGCCATTCCGCCCCGGGCGTGTACGCGCGCGCCTTGCTCGAAGGCCGCCTGAGCGACGAGCAGCTGGTCAATTTCCGCCGCGACGTCGATGGCAAGGGCGTCACCTCCTATCCGCATCCCTGGATCATGCCGGACTTCTGGCAGTTCCCCACCGTATCGATGGGCCTCGGTCCGATCCAGGCGATCTACCAGGCGCGCTATCTCAAGTACCTGCATGCGCGCGGCCTCGCCAACACCGAGAACCGCAAGGTCTGGGCTTTTCTCGGCGACGGCGAAACCGACGAACCCGAATCGCTCGGCGCGATCTCCATGGCAGCGCGCGAAAAGCTCGACAACCTGGTGTTTGTCATCAACTGCAACCTGCAGCGCCTGGACGGCCCGGTGCGCGGCAACGGCAAGATCATCCAGGAATTGGAGGGCGATTTCCGCGGCTCCGACTGGAACGTGATCAAGCTGATCTGGGGGTCGTACTGGGACCCGCTGTTCGCGCACGACAAGGAAGGCATTCTGCTGCGCATCATGGAAGAGACCGTCGACGGCGAGTATCAGAACTTCAAGGCGAACGACGGCGCGTTCGTCCGCAAGCATTTCTTCGGCAAGCATCCGAAAGCGCTGGAACTGGTATCGCGCATGACCGATGACGACATCTGGCGCCTCAACCGTGGCGGGCACGATCCGCACAAGATCTATGCCGCCTACGCTGCGGCGGTGAAGCACAAGGGCCAGCCCACAGTGATTCTGGCCAAGACCGTCAAGGGTTTCGGCATGGGCAAGATCGGCGAGGGCAAGATGGCCACCCATCAGCAGAAGAAAATGGACATCGAGTCCATTCGCCAGTTCCGCAACCGCTTCAACATCCCGATTCCGGACGACAAGCTGGAGTCGTTGCCGTTTTACGTTCCGCCGGCCGACTCGCCGGAGATGAAATACCTGCATGCGCGCCGCCAGGTGTTGGGCGGCTACCTGCCGAGCCGCAGGCGCAAGGCCGACAAGGTACCCGAGGTGCCGCCGCTCGCGGCGCTGGACGCGCTGCTGAAACCCACCGAGCGCGAAATCTCCACCACCATGGTTTTCGTGCGCATTCTCACCGCGCTCCTGCGCGACAAGAACCTGGGCAAGCACATCGTGCCCATCGTTCCGGACGAGGCGCGCACCTTTGGCATGGAAGGCATGTTCCGCCAGCTCGGCATCTATTCTTCGGAAGCACAGAAATACGTGCCCGTCGACCGCGACCAGGTGACCTATTACCGCGAGGACGTTGCCGGCCAGATCCTGGAGGAGGGCATCAACGAGGCCGGCGCGTTCTGTTCCTGGATCGCCGCCGCCACCTCCTATAGCACGACCAACGTGGTCAGCGTGCCGTTCTACATTTTCTATTCGATGTTCGGGCTGCAGCGCATCGGCGATCTTGCCTGGGCCGCGGGCGATCAGCGCGCGCGCGGTTTTCTGCTTGGCGGCACCGCCGGGCGCACCACCCTTAACGGCGAGGGCCTGCAGCACGAGGATGGACACTCGCACGTGCTCTCTTCGGTGATTCCAAACTGCATTTCCTACGACCCGACGTTCGGTTACGAACTGGCGCTGATCATCCATGACGGCCTGCGCCGCATGGTGACCAACCAGGAGGACGTGTTCTATTACATCACGGTGATGAACGAGAACTACCCCCACCCGGGCCTGCCCGAGGGTGCAGCGGAAGGAATCCTCAAGGGGATGTACCGGTTCAGGTCCGGCGCCAAGCATAAGCACAAGGTGCAGCTGCTCGGCTCGGGTACCATCCTGCGCGAAGTCATCGCCGCGGGCGAGCTGCTCGAAAAGGACTGGGACGTGAGCGCCGATATCTGGAGCTGCACCAGTTTCACCGAGTTGCGCCGCGACGGCCTCGCCTGCGAGCGCTGGAACCTGTTGCATCCCACGGAAGCGCCGCGCGAGTCCTGGGTGGAGAAGAATCTCAAAGGCAGCACCGGTCCGGTGATCGCGTCCAGCGACTACATCAAGACCTTCGCCGATCAGATCCGCCCGTTCATTCCCGGGGGCAGGGCGTATCGCGTTCTCGGCACCGACGGCTTCGGCCGCTCCGACACGCGCGAGCGCTTGC
>Ga0315281_10004801_pt1 | contig 19531 bp, 9 predicted proteins | sample YL17G07_0_MG_FD_204540 | JGI IMG/M metagenome (GOLD analysis project Ga0315281, IMG submission 204540) | Sediment microbial communities from Yellowstone Lake, YNP, Wyoming, USA - YL17G07_0 | ecosystem: Environmental > Aquatic > Freshwater > Lake > Sediment | place: USA: Wyoming | collected... | reverse complement strand
AGGATGTTCTCATGACAGTGGGATGGCGGATGTCGGTCGCATCGGTCCTGGCCGTCGGTTGTATGGTGTGCGTGACGCCTGTCGCGGCGCATCATTCGGCCGCGGCGGCGTACGACGAGAGCAAGCGCGTGGAGGCTCAGGGGACCGTCAAGAGAGTCCTCGTGAAGAATCCGCATTCGTGGGTGTTCCTCGAATCGGCCGACGACAAAGGGCAGAAGATTGAGTGGCAGATCGAAATGGGCGGGGTGACGTCGATGGCTTGGACGAAGGATGCGCTCCCGATCGGCGCGGCCGTCAAGGTTGCCGGAAACCCGTCCAGAGCCCCGGGCTCGCACGGCATGACCGGCGCGTCGTTTACGAAGGCGGACGGAACGCCGATTGGGCCACGCGGAGGGCGGGGTGAATACACACCCCGCTAGCGCGCGCGACGCGGCGCGCGGCCTTGCGGCCCGCCTCTCCTGAATTCGGCCGTGACGGACTTTCCCACGTGGCTGCAGGGCTCGGCGGTGGGAGTGTGGACGCGCGAGTCGCCGTCCATCTGGGCCTATCCGACGGTGCTGACCTTGCACACCATGGGCCTCGGCGTGCTCGTCGGCGCCAACGCCGTGATTGATTTCAGGCTGCTCGGATGTGCGCCGCGTCTGCCGATCGCCTCGCTGATTCCCCTGTACCGGTTCATGTGGGCCGGCTTTGCCCTCAATGCGCTGACCGGTGCCATGTTGTTCGCCAGTGATGCGACGGTGAAGGCCGGTCAGCCGGTCTTCTACATCAAGCTGGCGCTCATCGCGTGCGCGCTGGTGGTCACCGGGGTGATCCGAAAGACGGTGGAGCGCGGGCCCGGGCTCCACGATGCGGACCCGATCGCTGCGCCCGGCAGACGTCTGGCGGCCCTGTCGCTGCTGTTGTGGGCCGCAGCCGTCACTGCAGGGCGTCTGATGGCGTATCTCTGAGCGGCCCACACCATGAGCGGATTTGTCGCCTGGCTGGAAAGCACGACGCTGTCGCAGGGCATCGTCCACTATCCGTGGATCTGGCCGATCTGCGAGATCATTCATTTTGTCGGCCTGACGCTCGTGATCGGGATCGCCGGCTTCTTCGACCTGCGGCTCATGGGGTTCATGAAGCGCGTGCCCGTGTCCGCGGCCAGGGATCTGATGCCGCTGGCGATGGCCGGGTTCCTCCTGAACCTGACGACCGGCGCGATGTTCTTCATCGGCACCCCGCACCAGTACGTGGGCAACGTCGCTTGGTGGGCGAAGGTATTCTTCCTCACCCTCGCCGGCCTCAATGCGGTCTTGTTCGAGAAGATCGTCGGCGCACGCACGATGGAGTGTGGTGCGGGCGACGACACACCGCGTTCCGCGAAAATCGTCGGCGCCGTATCACTGGTGTCGTGGCTGGGCGTACTGTACTGGGGCCGCATGCTGCCCTTTGTCGGCAATGCCTTCTGACGAATCAATCTGAAATCTGAACTCTGAAATCTGCCATCGCATTCATCCATGTCCGTCATCCTCATTCATTCCGATCGCTTCGCCGAGCACCAGACGCCGCCCGGCCATCCCGAGCGGCCCGAACGTGCCGATGTGATGGACGCGGTCGTCAATCGCTGGCGGAAGCACGGCGTCGACGTCGTGGCGCCTCGCGAGGCGACCCGGGAACAGCTCGCACGCGTGCACGATCCCGACTACATCCGGCGCATCTCCGAGACGATCGGCCGCGCGAAGGCGCTCGATCCGGATACCTACACGTCGCCCGAGTCGTACGAGATCGCGCTGCTGGCCGCGGGCGCCGCGATCGACGGCGTCGAGCGCGTGATGGGCGGATCGCACACGACAGCGTTCGCGCTCGTCCGCCCGCCGGGTCATCACGCGGAGCGCGATCGGGCGATGGGATTTTGCCTCTTCAACAACATCGCCGTCGCCGCCGCGCATGCCCGCGCGCAGGGCGCCGGCAAGGTCGCGATCGTCGACTACGACGTCCATCACGGCAACGGCACGCAGCACATGTTCGAAACCGACCCGCACGTGCTGTACATCTCGATCCATCAGTCCCCGTACTACCCGGGCACCGGCGCCGCGGATGAAACCGGCCGCGATCGCGGTCAGGGCTTCACGATCAACCTGCCGCTCGAGGTGGGTGCGGTCGCCGAGGATTACCAGCGCGTCTTCGCGGACGTCGTCGTGCCGGTGCTGAAGCAGTTCGAGCCCGATCTGATCCTCGTCTCGGCGGGCTTCGACGCGCACGAGCGCGATCCGCTCGGCGGCATGCGTCTGACGACCGACGCCTTCGCGGCAATGACAATGGAGTTGCGCGCGGTGGCGGAGGAGTGCTGCCGCGGACGGCTCGTCGCCGTCACCGAGGGCGGGTACGATCTGCAGGCGTTCGCCGCGTCGCTCGACGCCGTGATCGAGGCGATGAACGGCCCGGCCGCCGCGCCACGCTGGCCGTCGAGTGGCATGGAATCACGTCGCGGCCGCGCGTGCGTGGCGGCGGTGCGCCCGGCGCTCGCCGCGCACTGGACGCTCTGAACGCTCGCCACGGTCGGAGCGAGAATCCAGCAGGCGAGCGCCATGCTAGCATCTCGCTCTGCAGATCCGGTTGGGGACCTGGTATCAAGGAGACGACGTGACGCAGCCCGCACCGGCGTTGAACTTCTCTGGCGTGAGCTTCCCCGAGATGTACGAGCGGTGGCTCGTCCAGCCGCTCTTCCGGCCGTTTGCCGAAGACCTCTTGCGCAGCGTGGCCCTCACGGCCGGGAACGCCCTGCTCGACATCGCGTGCGGCACCGGGATTGTGGCGCGTCTCGCCAGCGAACAACTCGGCACCGGGGCGCGCGTGGTCGGTGTCGACCTCAGCCCGCAGATGCTCGGCGTCGCTCGGGCCGTTGCGCCGGGCGTCGACTGGCGCGAAGGGAACGCGGCCGCCTTGCCGGTCACAGTTGGCGAGGCGTTCGACGTCGTCATCTGCCAGCAAGGGCTCCAGTTCTTTCCCGACAAACCAGCGGCCGCGCGTGAAGCACGGCGCGTGCTCACGCCCGGCGGCCGCGCGGCGATTGCCACCTGGCGCTCCCTCGAGGAGATTCCGATGTTGCGGGACCTCCACCGCGTCGCCGAACGGCACCTGGGCCCAGTCGTCGATCAGCGGCACAGCTTCGGAGACGCGGCGGGGCTCCGGGGGCTGCTCGCAGATGCCGGCTTCCAGGACGTGCGCGTGGAGACCTTGGCGCGGACGATCCGTTTCGACGACGCGAAGGCGTTCCTCCGCTTGAACACGATGGCGCTCACCGGAATGAGCGCGGCGGCCAAGGCCATGAGCGACGACGAGCGCGCCAGGGTCGTCGGAGCCATCGCGCAGGACAGCGCCGAGGCGCTGCCGCCCTACCTCGACGGGGAAGGGCTCGCGTTCGAGATCAGCACGAACGTGGCGACGGCTCGAGGCTGAGCGCGAAGAACAGCACGACGCGTCAGCGACCCTCGATCGCGACGATGAAGTTCATCTCGACCAACCCCGCGCGCAGCGTTTTCGCTTCCTGATAGCCGGGCGAATTCCAGAACGCGAGCAGATCGTCCATCGACCGGTAGCGCTCGATCGTCAGGCCGCCGGCGTGCGTCCATGCGCCCTCGAGCAGATGCTGGGTCGGGTTCCCGCTCGCCAGGATCTCGAGTCCGGCTTTTCGTGCCAGTGGTCCCGCTGCGGCGCGGTACGGCGCCATCTGATCCGGATGAATCGGCCGCGAGCTGGCGATCAGGTACGCGGGTTTCGGCCCGGCAACAGGTTGGGCGCCGCCAGGCGGCTGCCCCGCGACGGGTTGAGGGGCGACCTGGCCTTCAATCGCCACGACGAAGTCGACCTCGGCGTGGCCCGCGACGAGTTTCCGCGCGTCCTGGTACGTCGGCGAATTCCAGAATGCGAGCAGGCCATCCATCGATGGATACCGTTCGAGGACGACGCTGCCCGTGTGACTCCACGCACCTTCGAGTACGTGCAACGCCGGGTTCCCAGCGGCCAGGCCTTCCGCGCCGGCCTTCTGTGTCAGCGGGCCTGACGCCTGACGGAACGGTCCCAGTTGATCCGGATGAATGACGCGCAGATTGGAGATCAGGTAGGCGGGTCTTGGCGCGGCGGGCTGGGCGGCCGCCGCAAGGAAACCGGCCGCTATCGGCAGAGCCGCCATGAGTACGAGTCGCGTCGTCATCAGTCTTCTCCTGCGTCGTCCGGCTGAAGCCGGACACCAGTGGTCACGAACGGGTTCAGTATCCGCGAAACCACTTGACGGGGAGCGTAATTATGTTTTCTTCTTCGCGATGTACGCCGCGCGCAGCGCGTTGATGAATCGCGCGTCGACGAGACCGGCCGCGTCGCCCTGATAGTCGAGGCCGTTGTCCTTGCGGTACTTGTCGACGGCCGCGATCGCTTCCTCGTCGAAGAGCGAGTACTCGCGCGTGTACTCCGCTGACGCCTTGCGCGCGTCGGCGACGATCTTGTCGTACTCCGCCTGATTCGTCTTTCGCAGCTCCTGCATCTTCGGCGTGTTGGTCGAGGGCGGTGGATCGGGGAACGCTTTCAACGTCTGTCGGAAGTACCCGACTGCGTGCAGCATTCGCTTCAGCTCGATGACGTCCGGTCCGTCCACGCGCGAGAAGCTGCGGTAGCCGAGGCGCCGGCCCGTCGTGTAGTAGATCCGCTTCAGCTCGGCGACGGGGTCGGCGTTCTCGCCGACTTCGATCGCCAGCGTGATGAAGTCGTTGCCGCGGCCCGGATCGTTCGGATCCGCAATCTTGATTGCGGCCGACTGCAGCAGGCCCCAGCGTTTATCGCCGCCCTTGGCGTAGCCCGCCTCGAGTGCCATGATCATGCGCTCCGCGAGCGGCAGGCCCGTGCCTTCAGTCGACTCGAACGTCGTCGCGACGGCTTCGAGCACTTCTGGGCCGACCATGATGTTCGCCTGCGTCGTGTAGGTCTTCCCCTGGCGGCTGCCGGCCCACGCGTTGTTCTGCCTGCCGGTGTGCGCGGCCGTGCGGCCCTTCATGTCAATGATGCCGACCTGCCGCGATTCGCGCGCCTCATCCGACGCGAGCATCTGCGCGAGCGCGTCCTTCGGCTCGACGCCTTTCGCCAGCAGATCGAGCCCGCGCGGTCCGAACTCGACCATCGTCGACGCCTGCGTGCAGACGGCGCCGACGCCGGCGCGCACGTGCGGCACCGCGCGCCCGACGAACGGCACGCGCGTGGTCACAGCAGCGCCGGACTGGCCAGTCGCCGGATCGATCGCGCAGATCGAGAACGTCGAGTACTGCGGCTGGCCGTCGTCGTTGATCGTGACGCCGTCCGGCGCCCGCTGTTGTCCTGAAGCGAGCGCAGGCAGGATGATGCCTGCGCAAGTGATGACGATTGCGATCATGTGACGGCCGGTCATGATGCCTCCTGAAGCGCTCATTCTACGATCGGCCGGCCGCGCGGATCGTTCTCACGTCAAGAGGCGCAGCGACACGTCGTCCACGCCGATGAAGAGGCTTCCACCAAGCCCCGTGATCGTAATCGTGTTCGCCGTCGCCGCCAGCGTGTACGTCGACGGGATCGCGAAACGGAAGGAAAAGCGCTCCCAGACGACTCCTGTGCCCAGCGGCGGAGCCGCCTTCGCCACGAAATCCTCCGAGACGGTGGCGAGTGGGCGGATGACTCCCACGCGGACACTCACCGGCGGCCCGAAGTTCGCCCCCACTCCGTTGTTCGGTCCGACCCCGACGGACAGGGCCACCTCGTACTTCTGACCGCTCTGAAGGAGAAAGCCTCCGTCACGGAACAGGGTCGCGAGCGTGCGGGCTGGGTCACCCGGCCCTGGGACCGGACGCCCGCCCGTCAGATCGACAAAGCGTTTCCCTTCGGCGGCGTTCGTGAACAGGGGGTGCCCCGCGTCGATCCATCGGGCCACACCGCCGTTTTGAAGCACGAGCCAGTAATCGATGACGCCTGATCCGGAGACGAACGTCTCCGTCGCGGGCGCGGGGTTGAAGGTCCAGGTCTCGAAACAAGAGCATGATGTCCTTTGCACCCGCATAGCGCCCCGACGCGCGCCCGCTGGACGGGATGCGCCACTACGCTACATCCGTTGCGACGCAATGCCGCGGAAAACCCGCGCGTTCCAGCGTCAGCGCGGACTGGTTGACGCCAGCCGGGCGCGCAACCGCGCGACGGCCTCCACGCGCCTGGCCTGCGCCGGATTGCCGCCGGCGTGTTCGATGAACTGCAAAACGCGCGTCAGCCCTGGCGTCGGATCCTCGCCGCGCCTGGCCTGTTCATCTGCGCGCTCGATGGCGGCGCGCGACAGCACGCGATACGCGCTCGCGAGCGCCGGATCGAGCTCCGTGGTCTTCTGCAGGATCGCGACGGCACGGTCCAGCGTCTGCAAAGCGTCGAGGCCGTGCCTGACCTCGTAACGGCTCCGCAACAGGAGCGTCTGGCCCATGTTGTCGGTCGCAGCCAGATTTCTGGGGTCGGTGGCGAGCGCCTGCGTGAACATGGCGATCGCCCGATCGGCCGACGCGCGCGGATCCTGATCGTCCCGGCTCTGCCACCACGCGCGATTCATCAGCACGGACGCGAGCGCGAGGCGCGGTTCGATCGCGTCGCCGGAGAGCGCCATGGCGCGCGCCGCCAGATGCTCCGCGCGATCGTACGCGTCGCCCGGATTCTGCCGGTGCTGGACCAGGTAGGTCGCCCACGAATCGACGGCGTCCGCGTACAGCCCATGGCCGGCCGGATTGTCAGGCTCGACGACGAGCGCCCGCGCGCAGGATTCCTCAGCCTGACGTTTCGTCGCGTCGACATCACCCGGGAGGCCGTGGCTTTCCATGTGCAGTGCGAGACCGGCGACGGCGCACCGGCCGCGGTACGCGTCGAACGATGTCGCGGCGATGCGTTCGGCGTCCGCGTAATAGCGATCCGCGCTCGACGTCCGCTGTCCGGCTTCCGCGATGCCTCCCTTGAGGTACGACGCGACCGCCTGCTTGAATTCCAGATCCGCCTGCAGCAGCCGCGCCTCGAACAGCCACGGCGTCTCACGGGCTGCGGCCTCGGCCAGGCCAATGGCGCCGTTCACGTCGCCGCGATGTGACGCGATCAGTGCCTCCACGTACTTCGGCGGAACGATGGCGCTCGCGCGGCCCGCCTCGAGATAGCGGAGCGCCGGCTCACGATGCGCGATCTCCAGCACCCGCAGCCGCGCGGCGCGGGCGGCGTCGGCGTCGATCTGCTGGGCCTTGGCGTACTCGGCGCGGAAGACTTCGTCGTGGGCCAATCCGAGCGCCGCGGCGGCATCCGGTGTGCGATAGCCCGCGGCCCAGGCGCGCTCGAGGCGCTGAAGCGCGGTGGCGTCGTCGCGCAGCGCGAGCAGCGCGCGACCGACCGCATAGTGTCCCGGACCGGACGCGATCGACCCGGCTTGCACTACGATCTGTTCGATCTGCGCGATACGCTGACGGACCTGCTGTTTCTGCGGTTCGATCGCGTGCAGCGGCGACATCTGCGCAGCGCGGTACAGCCATTCGACGTCGCGAATCTCTTCACCGAGACGCTGCGCCAGCTCCGTCTGTCGCGCCGTGCGCCAATACCCGTACGCGCTCGACGCCGCCAGCAGCAGCATGACCAGGCCCATCGTGCCGAACGCCGCCGCCAGACGCGGATGCTTGCGGGCGCGCCTGACCAGACGTCCCATGCGGCTCGTCGGCCGCGCCGTGACGGCGTCGCCGTCGAGATAACGGCGCAAGTCGTCCGCCAGCGCACGCGCCGAGGGGTAGCGTAGCCGCGGATCTTTCTCGAGGCACTTCGCGACAATCGCGTCGAGCTCGGGCGCGATCGTCGGCTGGAGCGCGCGCAGCGGCTTGAATTCGCTCTCGAGCACATCCACCAGAACCTGCAGGCCGCTGCTGCTCGCGAACGGCGCGGTGCCGGAGATGAATTCATAGAACGTCGCGCCCAGGCTGTAGATGTCGCTCCGGCGATCGAGGGCCGCGGCGCCGCCGTGGATGCGCTCGGGCGCCATGTAGCGTGGCGTGCCCATGACGACCCCGGTCTTGGTCAGCGCCGGCGCGCCGACTTCGACGGCCAGCCCGAAGTCGAGCACGTACGGCTTGAATCCTTCGGCGCTCTCCTCAATGAGGATGTTGCCAGGTTTGATATCACGGTGCACCAGCCCGTGACCGTGCGCGGCCTGGAGTCCGTCCGCGATCTTGAGCATCAGCTCGACCTTCTGATCGAGCGTGGTGTCGTCCCGCACGCCGAGCAGCGTCGGCCCGTTCACATACTGCATCGCGATGTAGTGGTGATGGCCGAGCTCGCCAGTCTCGTACACCTTCAGCACGTGGTCGTGCTCGACGCCGGCCTGGGTTTCGGCCTCGCGGAGGAATCGTTTGATGGTCAGCGGATCGCGACCGGAGATCAGTTTGATCGCGACCGTGCGTCGCAGCTGCGGATCCCACGCCTTGTAGACCGTCGCCATGCCGCCGCGGCCGATGCGTGTGAGGTTCTGATAGCGCGTCCACTCCAGCAGTTCGAGCGGGACCGAGGCGTCGTCATCGCTGTCGTCCTCGAGGGCGGCTTCAGGGCCGGCGAGCGGCGCCTCGAGGAAGCCGCTGCTCATCTCCTGCTCGGACTGCAGAAAGGCTTCAACGTCCGGGCGAAGGGAAGGGTCGTCGCGGCACGCGTCGTCGAGGGCCGAGGCGCGCTCCGCGGGGGGCCGCTTCAGCGCGAGGCTGAGGACGTCCTTGATGCGATGCCAGCGTTCAGGCCGCAACAGCCCTCCCTTTCGGCCCGGATGTTAACAAAGTTCGACTCCGTGAGGTGATTTCACCGCCGTTTGCACATGAGCAGATGAGGATTCCCCATGTTCCGAGGCCGATCGCTCTGTCTCCTTTCCGGTGTCTTCCTGGCGCTCGCCCTGACGGGTGCAGCGCCGCGCGCGGTCACCTCCGTGCGGATACCGAGGCCGGCACTCGACACCCTGCCATGGCGGTTCGAAGCCAACGAAGGTCAGAGCGATCCGAGCGTCAAGTTACTGACCCGGGGCCGCGGCTACGTCGCCTTCTTCACGCCGACTGAGGTTACACTCGCGCTCCATCGCCCAGCCGGGCAGAACGTCGATGTTGTCCGCCTGCGGCCAGCCGGTGGCCGCGCTAATCCCGTCGTGCGCGGCGTCGATCCGCTTCCCGGCCATGTCAACTATTTCATCGGGAACGACCCGTCGCGCTGGCACACCAACGTCTCCACGTTCGCGCGCGTGCGGTACGAGGACGTGTATCCCGGCATCGACGTCGAGTACTACGGGCAGGGACAGCGTCTCGAGCACGATTTCATCGTCTCGCCGTCGGCCGATCCCGGCGCGATCGCCTTCGACATCGACGGCGTCGAGCACGTCCGTGTCGAGTCCAGTGGCGATCTGGTCGCGACGCTGAACGGCGGAGAGCTGACGCTCCAGCGCCCGGTCATGTATCAGGTCCGTAACGGCGTCCGGAAGGAGATCGTGGGCGCGTTCGCGATGCGCGGCGCGCATCGCGTCGGCTTCGCGGTGGGACGGTACGACGCGACGGCGCCGCTCGTGATCGATCCGGTGCTCGACTACGCCTCGTATCTTGGTGGGAACAAGAGCGATTCGGCCTATGCGGTGGCCGTCGACGCGTCGGGCAACATCTACGCGGCCGGCCAGGCCACGTCGGCCAACTTTCCGACGACCCCTTCACCGCTGGCCTCGTGCGCCGGGCCCGTGTTCGATTGTGTCGATGCCTTCGTCAGCAAGTTCGATCCGTCCCAGAGCGGCGCAGCGTCGCTCGTGTACTCGTCCTATCTCGGTGGCGCGAGCGGGGACCGGGCGCGCGGCATCGCCGTCGATTCCGCCGGTCGTGCGCACGTCGTCGGCGAAGCGGATTCCTTCGACTTCCCGGCCGTCAATGCCTACCAACCAACGAAGCGTTTTTCGACCGACGCATTTCTCGCGACGCTGAGCGCCGCCGGTGATGCGATCCTCTACAGCACCTACTTCGGTGGCAACGACGGCGACGAGGCGATGGCGGTGGCCGTCGACGCGGGCGGAATCACGTACGTGGCCGGCCGCACGGCGTCCAGCCCGTTCCCGACGACCGCGAATGCGGTGCAGACGGAGAACCACGGGATTTTCGACGCCTTTGTGGCCAAGTTCGACACCAGTCAGACGGGCGTCGACTCGCTGCTGTATTCGACGCTGCTCGGCGGCAGCAACGACGAAAGCGCCGAAGGTCTCGCCATCGATGCCTCGGGCAACGCCTACATCACGGGCGACATCGTCTCGGTCGATCTGCCGATCGTCAACGGGTTTCAGTCCGTCATCGGCGGCGGCCGCGACGCGTATCTCGCGAAGATCGATCCGTCCAGGAGCGGGGCGGCAGGGCTCGTCTACTCGACGTACATCGGCGGAAGCCGTTCCGAGAATTACGCGATTTTCCATGGCGGGGTAGCGGTCGATGCGTCTGGCAACGCGTATGTGACCGGCTCGACGGATTCCACTGATTTTCCGACGACGGCCGGCGCGTTTCAAACCGCGGCCCAGGGCTTCTTCGACGCGTGGGTGGTCAAGATCGATCCCGCGAAGAGCGGCGCCGCCTCCCTCGTCTATGGCACCTATCTGGGCAGTCCCGCCAACGATGACGGGAGAGACATCCGGGTGGACACGGGCGGCCACGCCGTCGTCACCGGCTCGACCGAGAGCGCGCAGTTCCCCGTGACCGCGTGCGGGATGCCGAAGCATGCCTACCGCGACGCGTTCGTCACGCGCCTGACGGCCGACGGATCGGGCGTCGTGTTCTCGACGTTTGTCGGCGGCAGCAGCTACGACGAAGCGAACGCGCTCGCGCTCGACGCGGCCGGGAACGCGATCATTGTCGGGGCCACCAGTTCGCTGGATTTCCCGGTGACCGACGGGGCGTTCCAGGTGACGAAGACGGACGGGCCAGGCGACAACGCGTTCGTCGCACGACTCTCTGCCGGCGGCTGCACCGACGTCGCCATTGCGATGACCGATGCGCCAGACCCGGTGGACAAGGACGCGCCGCTCACTTACTCGATGACCGTGACGAACCTGTCCGCCGCCGCGGTGCACGAGGTCTTCGTTGACAATCCGTTGGATTTCGGGCTCACGTTCGTCTCGGCCGCGCCGAGCCAGGGAGCCTGTTTCGACCTCCCGGATGACGTCAACTGCTCGCTTGGGACACTGGGCCCAGGTGCCTCGGCGACGATCGACGTCGTGGTGACGACGGCAACCGTCGGGATGCTGACGAACACGGCGACCGTGGGAAGCGCCGAGTCGGACACGGATCCTTCGAACAACTCCGCGACGGTCGAGACCGACGTCCGGTCCACGATCGTCAGCACGGACGTGGCGATCACGATGACCGACGCACCCGATCCGGTCGCCAAGGGCTTGCCGCTCACGTATTCGATGACCGTGGCGAACGTGTCGGCGACCACCGCGCACGACGTCGTCGTTGTCGACGCGTTGGACCCGGGGTTGACGTTTGTCTCGGCCTCGCCGAGCCAGGGAGCGTGCGTCGCCCTCGCCGACTACGTCAACGTGACCGCCACGTGCTCGATCGGCACGCTGGCGCCGGGCGCCGTCGCGACGATCGACCTCGTGGTGACGGTGTCGGCGCCGGGCCAGGTCGCGAACACGGTCACGGTCTCGAGCGCCGAGGCCGACACCGATCCGTCGAATGACACGGCGACGGTCGAGACCGAAGTCGTGTCGGGCAGGCGCGCCAGCATGGATCTCGCGATCGCGATGACCGACGCGCCCGATCCGGTCGCCGTCGCGCAGCCGCTCACCTACACGATCACGGTGACAAATCTCTCGCCGGTCGCGGTCAACGACGTCGAGGTCGACGACCTGCTGCCAGGCAGCGTGAGTTATGTCTCCGCGTCGCCGGCCCAGGGAGCGTGCGTGGCGGATCCCGACCCGTTCCCGGGGCAGATCTATCTCCAATGCCCGCTCGGCACGCTCGCGGCAGGCGCGTCGGCGACCATCGTCGTCGTGGTTGCGCCTCAGACCGTCGGTGCCGTGGCCAACGTGGCAGAGGTCCACAGCCTCGATCCGGAGAGCGATGACTCCAACAACGTCGCGTGGGTCACGACGAGCGTCGTCGAGTACGCGGACCGGGGAGTCGATCTCGCGATCGCGAAGACGGACGCACCGGATCCCGTCGTCGTGGGCCAGTTGCTCACCTACACGCTGACGGCGACGAACCTGTCGCCGATCGCGGTGGACGACGTTCACGTCAAGGACCTGCTCGCTCAGAGCGTCGTGACGTTGGGTTCCGTGTCGCCGAGCCAGGGCTCGTGCGTGACGACTCCTGACTTCGTGCCCGGTCTGACGGAGGTCAACTGCGCTCTCGGCACGCTTGGGCCCGGTGCGTCAGCCACGGTCCTGATCGTCGTCACGCCGCAAAGCGTCGGGACCGTCATCAACGCGGCGAGGGTGGGGAGTCCGGCGTCAGAGACCGACTACTCGAACAACAGCGCGATCGCGATGACGACGGTCCGGGAGGGCAGAGACGGGACGATCGACCTCGCGATCACGAAGTCGGCCGCGCCCGATCCGGTGGTGCTGGGGCAGCCGCTCACGTACACGATCACGGCGACGAATCTCTCATCCGTCGCGGTCGACGGCGTCGTGGTGCGGGACGTGCTGCCCGCGAGTCTGATGGCGTTCCTGTCGGTGTCGCCGGCCCAGGGGTCCTGCGCCACGAATTACCTCGACGAGCTTTCCGGCTACATCGAGGTCCGATGTTTGCTCGGCACGCTCGCGGCAGGCGCGTCGGCGAACATCATCGTCGTCGTCGTGCCGCAGGCCAGCGGCACCATCGTCAACACGGCACGGGTCCAGAGCCCAGAGCCGGAGACCGACTACTCGAACAACAGCGCGAAGGTGACGACACGCGTGACTGCGGGAACCGATCTCAGGGTTTCGAAGACGACGTCGCAGAGTACCGGGACGGTCGGCCGGCCGCTGACTTACGCCGTCGAGGTCACGAATGAGTCGGACGTCGACGCGCACGCGGTGACGGTTCTCGATCAGTTCGATCCCGGGCTGACGTTCGTGTCCGTCTCGCCGTCGGACGCGTTGTGCGACCTGAAGACAGACGTCGCGGGTGTGCCGTACCTCGAGTGTGCGCTCGGCGACGTGCCGGCGCGCGGATCGACCACGCTCCAACTGACGTTCAGACCGACATCGACTGGCGATGTCACCAACAGGGCGACCGTCGGCAGCCGCGAGCGCGACAACAGGCCCTCGGACAACACGTCCAGCGTGAGGGTTCACGTGGATGAACCGACCGATCTGCGGATCGAAAAATTCGTCGTCATCGAGGGGGAAGACGGGTTCCCGAACCCGGGCTTCATCAACCAGACGTTCCACTACCAGCTGCAGGTCGCGAATCTGTCCGGCACCGCGGCACACGCCGTCCACGTCGTCGATCAGTTCCTGTCGCCGGTCTCGTTCGTGTGGGCGACGTCGAGCCAGGGCTCGTGCGCATGGGACGATTTCCTGTCGCGGCTCGACTGCCAGTTGGGCACGATGGCGCCGAACTCGCCGATCGTGTACGTGGACCTTGTGGCGGCCCCGGTCAGCGTCGGAACCCTGGTCAATACGGCAACTGTCGCCAGCGCCGAGCCGGACAGCCAGCCATCGGACAATACCGCGTCGCGAGCCATCGCGGTCGAGACCGTCAACCTGCGAATCGAAAAATCTGTCGGCATCGACGGAGAAGACGGGATCGTGACCTCGGCCGTCGTCAACCAGGCGCTCCACTACCAGTTGCGGGTCGCGAATCTGTCCGGTGCCACGGCACACGCCGTCCACGTCATCGATCAGTTCTGGTCGATTGATCCGTTCTGGTCGCCGGTCTCGTTCGTGTCGGCGACGACGAGCCAGGGCGTGTGCGTATGGGAAAATCTCACGTACCGGCTCGACTGCCAATTGGGCACCATCGCGCCGAACTCGCCGACCGTGTACGTGGACCTCATTGGAGCCCCGGTCGCCGCCGGGACTCTGGAAAATACCGCAACCGTCGCCAGCGCCGAGCCGGACAGCCACCTGGCGAACAATACCGCCACGGTGACCATCACGGTTGTTGCGCCGAGCGGCCCTGTCATCACTCGCGTGCCGCTGAACATTCAGGCGGAAGCGGCGAGCGCGGGAGGCGCGATCGTGGCGTACGCGAGTCCGACGGCCGTCGACTCCAGAGGCCGATCTGTGCCGGTGAGCTGCAGTCCGCCGTCTGGGACGCCGTTCCCGCTGGGCACGACCACGGTGAGATGTTCGGCGACCGATGCATCGGGCACCGCATCGGCCAGCTTCACGATCATGGTCAGAGACACGCGGCCGCCCGCGCTGGCGCTTCCGGGCACGGCGATACCGGCGCACCGCTGGACGTTCGACCCGCCGCAGGCCCCGCCGTCTGGCACGGTCGACGCGACCGCCTCGGTCGCGTGGGACAGCGGGTTCAGCCTGACACGCGCGGATGGCGTGATCGGTTTGGGCGTCGGCCGCAGCACGCGACCAGTGTGTTCGGCCGGCGACCCCATCGGAGGCCGCGCCGGCGTCGTGACCTTCGACGGCACCGCGGCGTCTCACGTCGACTTCGGCACCGGTGTCGGCCAGTTCGGCACAAACAATTTCGCCGTCTCGCTGTGGGTGAGCACGACGGCGTCCGCCAGAGACGACATGGTCTTGTTATCCAACCGATCGACCACGTCGAATAACGTCTTCGAGCTCCGCCTGCTGAGCACCGGCTCAGTGGTGTTCGAGTTGAACGACGGCGACCGCAACGCCGTGGTGGCGGAAGGGGGCTATGTCCCGGCAGACGCGGCGTGGCATCAGATCGTCGTGCGGCGGTTGGGCGCGGCGTCGTCGCTGTTTGTGGACGGCGTCCTCGTCGGGTCGGGGAGCGGCAACGGTCCGGTCGACATCGAGAACGGCCACACGCTGATGCTCAGCGCTGCGGTGAACGTACTCCTCGGGTCCGCCTTTTTCTTCGAGGAGGAGATGAACACGCCCTCGACGCCGATCGGCAAACAGTCCATCCCGGACGACGACGGCATCCATCAAACGTTCCAAAGGGCCGACGGCGACGGCACGTGCGGCGTGACCGGCGGTCTGATTGAGGTGGTGGCCACAGGCCCCGACGGAGCCGTGGTCGTCTTCGGCCCAGACCCCACACCACTTGGGCCCGATCCCACGCCGCTTCATCGGCTGTTCGCATTCGATGTCGTCGATCCAAGTCCGGTCGTTGAATGCAAGGCGGGCGGCAACGTCGTCCTCTCCGGCGACGTGTTCGCGATCGGCGAGACGGTGGTGACCTGCACGGCCACCGACGCGACAGGCAACTGGACGCAAAGCAGCTTCACGGTCATCGTCGATCCTCCGCCGAGCATCAGCATCAGCGATGCGACGGTGATCGAGGGCGACAGCGGCACCGTGAACGCGACGTTTGCCGTGAGATTGTCCGTCGCGACGAACGTGACGGTCACGGTCGACTACAGGACGATCGACCGAACGGCTTTTGCCGGCACCGATTACGTCTTCTCCAATGGCCACGTGATGTTCTTTCCCGGTCAGACGTCGCAGAACATCCAGATTCTGGTGAATGGCGACCGCGACTTCGAGACAAACGGAGCCCCCCCCGATCCACTTACCCTCGGGGGTCGATTTGAGGAGTTCGTGGTCACGCTCTCGAACGCGGTGAACGCGGTGATCGCGGCCGCCCAGGCCACGGGGATCATCCAAGACGACGATCCGGAGCCACCGGCGATCGGCATCGATCATGTCACCCTCAACGAAGGCCACAGCGGATTCACGGACGCGGCCTTCACGGTGGCGCTGTCAGCGGCGAGCGCGCACGTCGTCAACGTGGATTTCGCGACGGCGGATGGGACGGCGGCTGCCGGGAGCGACTACGTCGCGAACAGCGGTATGATGACTTTCGCGCCGGGCGAGACGTCGAAGACGATCACCGTGCAGGTGAACGGCGACCTCGTTCAAGAAGCGGACGAGACGTTCGTCGTGAACCTGTCCAACCCGGTGAACGCGACGATCGTCGTTGGCATCGGCGTCGGCACGATCGTCAACGATGATTCCTTGCTCACGATCGCGAGCTTCAGCCCGGCGATCGGGCCGGTCGGGACGCTGGTGACGATCACGGGCACCAATCTCAGCGACGCGACGGCCGTCGAGTTCAACCACGTCGACGCTGGCGCCATCCAACTGATCTCCACGACCCAGATTCGGGCGTCCGTGCCGCTCGGCGCGACGACGGGCACGATCCGCGTCACCAATCCCGAGGGCAGCGTCCTCAGTGCTTCGAATTTCACGGTGACACCCAAGATCGCGAGCTTCATCCCGGCGATCGGGCCGGCCGGCACCACCGTGACGGTGCTGGGCGCGAATTTCGACGGATTGACTGCGGTCGTATTCAACAACCTGGCCGCCGTCAATCCGATCGTCAGCCCGGACGCCACCATGATCACTGCGACGGTTCCCGAGGGCGCGACGACCGGACCCATCAGAGTGACGGCCGGCGGCTATCTGGCGACCAGCGCCACGACGTTCTCCGTGTCGCCCCGGATCGACGACTTTCAGCCGAGCACGGCCAATTCGGGCGACGCGGTCGTCATCACCGGCTTCAATTTCACGGGCGGCACGACGATCGTGAAGTTCAATGGCGTCACAGCCACGATCCAATCGACGGCGTTCAACCTGCTCAGCGTCACCGTGCCGACCTCGTCGTCCGAGTCCTTGAGTGGTCCGATCACGGTGCAGGTCGGGACGCTCATCGGCTCGTCGAGCCCGCTCGCCTTCACGTTGAAGCCACGAATCAGCACGGTTTCTCCGACGAGCGGTCCGGTCGGCACGTCCGTCACGCTGACCGGCATCAACCTGGACGACGTCACCAGCGTCCTGTTCAGCGGCGCGGAAGCCACGAATGTCGTCGTGAACACGAACGGCGCGATCAACGACACCATCCACGTGACGGTGCCCGACGGCGCGGTGACCGGCGCTCTTCGAGCCGTCTCCTCGATCGGAGCCGTCAGTCTGCCCAGCGTGACGATCTTCAAGGTGACGCCGCTCATCGCGAGTTTCACACCGACCACGGGCCCGACCGGCACGCAGGTCACGATCACAGGCAGGAACCTGACGGCGGCGACAGGCACGCCGTTGGTCCGGTTCCTCAGCGCCTCCAACGTCGGAACCATCGCGGCCATCGTCGGAACGCCGACGCCCACAAGCATGACGGTGACCGTGCCGGCTCTGGCCGCCGGATCCTACAGGCTGCAGATCCAGAACGTCGATAACGTGCCCGGGTTCTTCACGACAGCGCAGGTCTTCGATTTCAACGTGGTGCCGACGATCGCCAGTTTCATACCGGCGAGCGGACCGGTGGGCGCGACGGTGACGATCACGGGCACGGGCTTTACCGGGACCACGTCGGTGAAGGTCGGCGCCCTGAGCGCGATCTTCCTGCTGACGAGCGACACGTCGATCACGGCCACCGTGCCCCCGAACGCCGTGTCGGCCGCGATCAGCGTCACGACACCGTCGGGTACCGACGCCAGCGCCGCCCGCTTCACCGTGACCAACACGTTGCCGGGTGCGAACGTCGCGGTTCAGGCTTCGGACACCACGACGGTGACCTTCAACGGCGTCACCGCGGAGGGCTTGACCACATCGGTCCCCATCGATCCGGCGTCGGCGGGATCGCTGCCCGGCTCCTATGTGTCGGCGCTCTTCGCGTACGAGGTGTCGACGACGGCGGTCGTGACGCCGCCGATCAGCGTGTGCTTCACCGTGCCGACGAGCGTCGATGCCGCCACGTTCGCGTCGCTCCGTGTGCTGCACTTCGAAACCGGCGTCCTAGTGGATCGCACGGTCCTTCCACCGGATGCGCCGGCGCCCAACTTCGCGGCCAGAACGCTCTGCGCCGCGACGACCTCGCTGAGCCCGTTCGTGATCGCGGAGCTCGACACGACGGCGCCGACGCTGACGGTCAGCGACGTCTCCGTGACCGCCACCGACTCGGCCGGCATCGTCGTCGACTTTTCGCCGACAGCGGGCGATGACCACAGCGAGGCCACGGTCGTCTGCTCGCCGACGACGGGTTCGCTCTTCCCGATCGGCGACACGGTGGTGAGTTGCACAGCCACCGATGCCGCCGGCAACCACGCGACGGCAACGTTCGTCGTCTCGGTGCTGGACGGCGTGCCGCCGACACTGGCGGTCCCGGCCGACGTCACGCTTGAAGCCGCGTCAAACGCGGGCGCAGTCGCGACGTTCACGCCGACCGCGTCGGATAACGTCCCCGGCGTGACGTCGTCGTGCTCGCCTGCGTCCGGATCGACGTTCCCGCTCGGCCAGACGACGGTGACGTGCGCGGCGATCGATCACGCGAACAACGCCGCCTCGGCGAGCTTCATCGTGATCGTCCAGGACACGACTGCGCCCACGTTGCACGTGACCGACGCGACGGCCGTGGCGACGAGCGGCACAGCCGTCGTTGTTCATTACACGGCGACCGCCGATGATATCGTCGACGGTCCGATCACGCCGACGTGTTCGCGCAACTCGGGGTCCATTTTCCCGATCGGGACGACGACGGTGTCGTGCACCGCGGCCGATTCGCGCGGCAACAGCGCGAGCGCGTCGTTCCACGTCATTGTCACCGACGGCGTGCCGCCGGCGGTTTCCGTGCCGGCGGACATGACGGCCGAGGCAACATCGAAGGACGGCGCCGCCGTGACGTTCTCGGCGACGGCCACGGATAACGAAGACGCGTCGCTGCTCACGTCGTGCTCGCCGGCATCCGGCTCGACGTTCCCGCTGGGAGCGACGACCGTTACGTGCCGCGCCACCGACGCAGGCGGCAATACCGGTTCGGCCGGCTTCACGGTCACCGTGATCGATACGACACCGCCGGTACTCTCGCTGCCCGCGCCGATCGCGGCGGCCGCGTCGGCGTCGACAGGCGTCGTGGTGACGTTCACGGCCACGGCGCTCGACACGGTCGATGGAAGCCGGCCGGTCGGGTGCGCGCCGACGTCCGGATCGACGTTCGCGCCTGGCACGACGATGGTGAACTGCACGGCGAGCGACACGCGCGGCAACGTGACTACCGGGAGTTTCACGGTGGTCGTGACTGTGGTCGAGAACGGGATCGGACGATTCGTGGCATTCAGCCGCGATTCGACGTGGCTGCGCGCGAACGCGTCGGTCGTCACCGGCGATGTGGGTGCGAACGAACGGCGCGTCCAGGAACACCAGAACGACCGCGACGCCGACGACGGCGACATGGACGATGTCACGGTGCGCCTGGGACAGAACGTGAAGATGAAGGACGCCTCATCGCGCGTCGTCGGCGACACGGTCCTGCTTCAGAACAAGGCGACGGTCTACAACGTGATCGACAACTTCCTGATCAACAGGAAAGGGAGCATCCTCGGAACGATCTCGAGTCCGGTG